>Ga0136655_1001371_pt1 | contig 10865 bp, 11 predicted proteins | sample CPBDNA_2_FD_94863 | JGI IMG/M metagenome (GOLD analysis project Ga0136655, IMG submission 94863) | Freshwater to marine salinity gradient microbial communities from Chesapeake Bay, USA - CPBay_Spr_15_0.8_DNA (version 2) | ecosystem: Environmental > Aquatic > Marine > Coastal | place: USA...
AAGCAGAATCTCCTTGAATTTGTCAACGATTTCTTTTGCGTTCATATTAATTGGTTTATTTATTTACTAAATATGTTATGATAACTGAAATACAACGAACTGTTATATTTTTAACTATCCATTACTTCTTGTGATGACTCTTACTCCATCATCTTTCTTTACTCCTTGTACTTCTACTTTTTCAATCAGAGGCTTAGGAGCCTCTTCTTTCTTTGATTTAGTTTTCTTAGTTTTAAACATTATTCTGAAATTTTAGTTATACTTCCTATTCCTTGGTTAATCATATTACCCTTACAACATTTAGTTGAGTAAGTTCCGTTCTTGCATAAACATCCTCTTTTTGATGACTTTGGGCTTGTTCTGCTTGGTGTTTCTTTCATCTTAGGCATAGCTTTGTGTTTTCTGTATAAAGTATATTACATCCCAAATTTTAGCAGTCCCTCCAGAAGCTGTTATTTTCCAAGTAGAACCATTGTCTACAAAATTTTGGTCTGCATAGTATTGAAACATTTGATGGAATTGGTGTTGTACGTCATTGCCTTTTGGAAATGCTATATCTGTACCTACTCTTTCGTATGGTGTTCCATTTGTAGCGTCTAATTGTAACCTTAAAAAGGTTTGGTTTGCATTAGCGGCAGAACATTTAAATACAATAGTCATCATATAAACGTCGTTTACATTATCAGCTAATACTTTACTTGTTGCACCGTTGTAATAATCTATTCCATCATAGCTTCTATAAATAGTAGCCGAATTATTAGGCAATGTTGTTTCTGCGTCTTGAACCAAAGACAATTTATTAGCGACAGTATATAAACCACCATCGTATCTTGTCCAACCTAAACCTGTTCCAGCTGCACTTTGTGGGTACACCCTAACATTTTCCCCATTGTAGCCCATATACAAACCAGTATCAGAAACCATCATAGCTCCTTGCTCAATGTTTACATCTGCAATCTCAGCATCTGTATTTCTTTGAACGTGTACTTTATAACTTGTGTTTTTACTCGCTGACATCTTCTTCTTTGTATATTGTTAAACATAAATCTACTAAAGGCAAGTATAAAACGTGATCAATAGTATTGGTCTCGTTATATTTATATGTTCTGATTCCGAACAATATTCCTGGGTAAAACCCTATGCTAATCTCCCATCCGTTAATCATTGTCTATCTTTTTAAGTTTAGATATAGCCCAGTTAACTCCCGCTGAACCACCCCAAGCATCCCACATAATTCCTCCACAACCTTCTGAGTAAGGAACGTCTTTGTTTTGCTGGTGTCTCTTGAATGATGCCATTCTGGCTATTGTTGAACGGCTTATTGGCTGTCGGCTCGCAAGTTGACTTGCTCTCCTCCATCCTACTGATGTCCCACAAGAACTCCCATTCTCTTTTTTCCATTCTAAGGCTCTTTTAGCGTTGTTTACAGCTGCATCTGGATAGTCACTATAGCTTTCTAATTCTACGCCATAAGAAGACAGCATAGCGTCTTCTAAGTCATATAGAGTAGCTATTGCATCTAAGTCTTCAGCAGAGAAGTCTTCTTCTACAGATTCATTTGGGCTGTCTAACTTATCAGCAAAGAATCCTTCAATGGAGAATCCTTTAACCTTACCTTCTTTTACATAGTTGTCCCATATGTCATCGTTGTTTACCTTTACAGATACCATCCAAGTACCTTTAGGCAAGCTAAGACCATACTTCTTTGACTTATCCATTTCAGAGTCTTCTATAATCCAAGATTCTACTACAGAAAGCCCTTGTATGTCTACTTGATGCTCTAATGTTGAGTTATTCTGTTTGCCTCTTGATAAAAACAACTCTGAAGCCTTCTTAACGGTATCTTCACTAAAGAAGATGTTATACTCCTCTTGTCCGTTAGTTCTGTATATTTTCTTATTAGGAATAAGAGCTGGCCCCATAAGGATTCTTTTCTCAGCATCTACTTCAGCTAATTGGACTTCGTGCTTCTTCAAAGCAATGAAGTCCTCTTCTATAGCAGGATTTTCAACAACAGATATAGCTTCTATGCCGCTAAACTCGTTTTCCTCGTCTATGTATAATTCAATTGTTTTCATACTATGATAACTTATTAGTTTACTTTTTGTTTTAATTAACCTAAACTTGCAGCTCCTACAATGTTTCTATCCATCTCTTGTGCTGTAGATACATCTTTAGATACCACATAAGCTTTTACTGGTTGTTGGAATTGTCCTTTTACAGCAGCAGCTAATTGATTGCTTGGTGATTGACCTACTATATTAAAGTCTGGCGCTTGAACTCCTGCTCCACCTCCAGAGGCTGCACCTCCCGATGTTAATCCAGATTGACTTGACACAAACTTCTGTTTAGCAATCATAGCCACTTGAGCTAAACCACTACCTATAATCGCAACCATTGAAGCTATCCTCTGAAATGTAGAAAGAGCTGGATCTTTTAATGCTGCCGTAGCTGCTAAATAAGTGTTTATTGTAGCGTTTGCAATACCAGCTGCTTTATTCATCTTAAACTTCTTTTTCTCTATTTCATCTTGCTTCTTCCTTAAAGCTTCATCATTCTGACCTATTTGATTCTGTATTTTCTTTCTTTCATCAGCAGATAATTGCTCGTTAGCGAGTCTTTCTTTTAGCTCATTGTTTACTTTGTTTGTCTTGTCTTGCTCTAAGTCTATTTCCCTCTGAAATGACGCATCCATTACTCCAAAAACAGAATTTGAAATATCTTGAAAAGCATATATAGCCGCAAGTCTATCTTCCTCCCTTAATTTAGCTACTGCCTTATTACCATTATCCTCTACTTCTTCTCTTTTCTTTTGATATGCAGCGAGACCATCCGTAACTTCTTTTGCTCCTTTTGATAACTGTTCTTTGACGGTCTTAACGTCTGTTCCAAATATTTTGTTTAAAAATGATAATCCAGACTCCTCATCAGTAGGCTCTCCTATTTTTTTAAGTTCCTCATTAAGTTCTAAGTTAAAAGACTTCATAATACCCAAAAGAGTATTATTATGTTCTTGAAGCAATACTTGTCTTTTTGCTGCGTATAAATTTCTAACAGCTATAAGTTCAACTTCGGCAAGACCTTCTTGTTTAGCTTTTTCTTCAGCAGCAGCACCTTCTATTTCAAGCTCTTTTAGCTTTAAAGCTGTAATTTGATCTAATCTTGATTTTTGTTCTTCTTCAGAACCTCCTTCTATTGATTCAAGAAGTGATATTTGCTCAGACAGTATGCCTTCATTAATTTCTTTTAAAGCCTTTGCTCTTTTTTCAAGTCCTTTAGTGTTTCTTTTTAGGCTGGCTGTATTTTCATCTAATACTGTATTATAATTTGCTTCAGCCTTAGTTAAAGCTTCTGAATAGTTTATTAAATCCTCTTTAATATTGGAAAGCTCAAGCTCTAAATCTTTTCTTTGAATATTAAGCTGATAAAGCTCGCTTGCATTAGAAAACTCCCCTTCACGAAGAAAAGCTTCTCTTGCTCTTATTTTTTCTAATTCCTTTCTTACTTTAGCTAAATTTTCTTCCGCATTCTTCTCCTTTTCCTTAAATTCAATTTCTTTTTGAAGTACTATTCTCCTTCTTTCAATTAATTCGTTTTGTACTCTTAAATTGCCATTAAATTCTTTTAAATCATCAGACATTTTTTTGTCTAACTTCAATAAAGTATTTTGTATCTGAATTTTTCTTTCTGAGCTTGTATTTGAGTTATTAAGTTCATCATTTAAAAGTTTAATAACTTCTATTTGAAACAACATACTCTTTACTTGAGAGTCTATAGCCTCCCCAGCTCTTTTTGCTCTTGATGAGAAGAACTCAATAGCAGCAATTACTGCTTGAAATGCAAACAAAACCCCAACAGGCCCCATCATAGTCTTCCAAAGACTTGCAATTGCTTCTCTGAAACTTCCAGCTTTTACAACAAGTATTCCAAACAAACTACCTAATTGAGATAAGTTATTTGTTACTGCGTTTAATCCATACGGTAAATCAGAAACAAATCTACCAAGTTCTTGTGCTGTCGCACCAGCTATACCAGCTGAACTTGAAGTGTCTTTTAATGCAGAATTTAAGCTTCTTGCTTCTTTAGTAACACTTGAAACCTTCTTTTCAAGACCTTCAATACTTGATTTTAAGCCATTAACTTTTAATTCGCCATTACTTGTATCAAGCTCAATTTTTAAATATTTAACATTAGTTTCTGCCATCTTATTTTACCTTGTAATTGTTGCGTTTTATACTTGTTCTTAGTTGCTTGAGGCTCTTAGGAGCCTCATATTTCCCTTTTGCAATATCTATGTCCTCATCTCCAACATACCAGTCAGAAGTGTTAAGTAAGTCTATTATATTTTTTATCATAAGTCAAAGTAATTAAATCTAACACTTCCAATTAATGTTACTGAGGCTATTGGATAAGCTCTTACTAAGCTTGATTTATCTCCTCCTCCAGCTAATCCATTTGCAATAGTTACGGTATGTACAGCAGCATCTCCAGTATAGTTATATTCTGGGTCTATAGATGTTGTTAGTGCTGTATTTCCTACAGTAACATAGTAAGCTCCATCAGGCGTAGCTCTAAGCTCTACATTCTGCCCTTCACCTACTTCAATACCTTCAGCTGGTATTGCGTTCCAAGTAGATTGACCAACATATCTAAACTCAAATGCTACACTTGTTGCGGCCTCAGCTATTGCACTTCCAGAATAACTTACTGTAGCTGTTATATCATTTGCTTGAATGTTTCCTGATACAATAACAGTAAGAGTGCTACTTGTGTAAGTTCCTGTTGTTGCCGAAACTCCAACGCCACTTGGAGTAACTAACGGCTGAGTAATATTACCTAATCCAGTAAACTCATATCCTTCATCTGCTGTGTACGTTATTGTGTACTCATAAGCATCTCCATCTTCTCCTACGGGAATCAATAATGAATTGCTATAAGAACCATTTCTTGATGCAGGCAACTCAGAGTTTGGAGTTACATCAACACTTGCGTGGGATACTGCATTTGTAGATGGCAAAGTAATAGTGCTTGTATAAGAAGCTATATTGTAAGCAGTAATTCTAAATTGATAGTTATGGTCTCCATCGTTAAATGAGTCTGGGAAGTTACCATTTATGTTTATGTACATAACACCACCAACCAAACTATTTGATAAAGTGTACTGACCACTTACATCGTTAGTTCCTTCAAATAATTGAATACTTACTACTTGACTTGCGGAGTTCCATTCACCTTCATTATTAGTCAACACTAAAGATAAGCTTAGTGGATAACCACATTCTCCAGTTCCATAAGAAAGTTGCCCTGTTTGCAAAGTAGCATTCATTCCTGTAACTATTGGGTTTTGGAAATACAATGTTCCTCCTATACAACCAACACAAGCTTGAATATATGTTCTAACACCATTATTCATAGTGTAAACATTATCGTTTATACTGTAGTAACTTCCGTTAACTAAACTACCAAATCCATTATCAGAATCATAATAGAATCCATCAGATGACCTTAAGTATAAGTTTTCAGTTACAACAGCATCACAAACGTTAGCCAATATTGGGTCGTATTTGTAAACCTCTAAAGTATAGCTATCACACTCACCTAAAGTAGACCTAACACCGTTAGAGAAGCTATAAACAAAGCTTCCATCAGAGTAGTAAGTTCCTGTAACCAAATTACCTGTGCCTGTATTAGAATCGTAATATAAACCATCTTGTGAATCTATGTATAATGTTACATTGTTTGTAGAGTCACAAACATTAGCTTCAACAGCATCATAAGCATAAGTCTCTTCAGTAAATAAATTACAGAATCCAACCTGAGATTTAGTACCATTAGAGAAACTATAGATTCTCGTTCCATCAGAATAGAAACTACCATCTATAACAGTTGCAGATGGATCTGGTTGATTGTAGTACAAGCCATCTGTTGTGTTTAAATATATTGTAACTGTGTTTGCAGTATCACAAACAAATGACTCAGATAAATTGTATTTATATACCTCAGCTGTATATTCCTCACAATAACCAAAGAATGTTCTAATACCAGAAGAGAATGTGTATATTGAATTTAAATAAGCGTAGTATGAACCAGTAACAAGATTCCCTGTTCCTGAATTGCTATCATAGTATAATCCGTCTGTCGTTTCCTTATAAAGAGTGACAGGCGTTCCAGCACAAGCATTTTGAGAAACCGCATCATAAGTGTAACCTTCAGATACAAATGATTGCCCACTAACCAATTCTTGACTGATTACTTCAGAATATGCTGATTGAGAACCAAAGCAATTAATATAAGCTCTAAAATACCAAGTACCATAAGAACCTAAAGTTATGTTTCTTGTGGCTGAACAAGTGTCAGCACTTGTGAAGACACCTGAAGAGAAATCAGAGGCCTGAGACCACTCAACAACAGAATTTAAACAAGCTTCATTAGAAACTATAGCTATGTCTACATCTAATCCAGTAACATAATTAACTATGCTAACAACTGGTGCTGGACAAGGAGGTACGAATTCAACTGGTTTAGGTATTACATTATATAACTCAAAGTTTGTGTTACCAGAGTTTAAGTTTGTCGTTACCGTATTTATTTTATATTCTCTCCTATTAAATATAAATCTATCATTAAGTCTATATTTAGTGAGTATATCTACTGGTAAGTAACCATTAATCTTAGTTATTCTATTAGTTTTGTTAAATATCTCTTCTATATAATTATTGTAGAAGTTCTTAAACAATGAGTTGTCATTATATACTAAAGAAAACTCGTCATTCTCAGTATCAAAATTAAGAGTTTGTAGACCGTCAGAACTAACATTGCTTGGCCTATTATAAGTTGTTATATTCTGTTTAATTGTTAAGTCTGCTGATATGTAATAAGCATTTACCCCAGCATTAACCGATGTACTAATGTTAAAGAATATTAATGGATTTCCTTTTACTGGCTCATCATTTTCACTAACAAATAAACCATACTGAACATCAGTTTGATTCCCATTGTTCGCATCAACTAACTTTTCGTATATTACTTTTTCAAATGGAAGGTCAACTTTGTATTCTGTTCCATCTATATAATTGTCATTTATTACTACGTCAAATCTTTCGTTACCAAACTTCTCATCATTTAATTCCTCAAATTTCTTGGCTAACTTAGTAGTTGGATTTACATAATTAAAGTTTATGTTTGAATACAATGGTACTCTTTCTACATCAATAGTATCTATGTCTATATATTCATCAATTTTATAAGAAGAGTAAGCATCATAGAAGTTGTCTAAAGTATCCACTACTATAATGTCGTTTTCAACATAAGCAGTAAGATTAAACATCTTGAATAAACCTGTGAGTAAATCTATTATCTTTAAATCAGGAGTCTGATTAGACATTACAACCTCTTGAATCATTGGCTGACCAGTAACACTATACTTCTGAGTGTTCTGACAAGTCAAAGCCCCATCTTTGATGTAGAATGTAAGTATATTCCATTCGGCTGAATAGGTAGTTATTGGGCTACCAGGCTCTGTACTTATTTCAACTTGTATTTTAAATACTTGTTGTATTTGCTCTGTATCTAAAGTAATTTGCTTTTGAACCGCCCCAGATACTTCTTCGCTGAATATAATTTGATTTGTAACTAAATCCTTTATCTTATAGGTGTATGGAGCCGTTAAATCATCTGGAGTTATACTTAAGGTAGCTCCATATGATTTTTCATCTAATCCACTATAGATAGTTGTATTTATAGCAGTAGCCTCAAAATAGTCTTGATAAAAAGTAGCATAGTAACTTCCACAACTTAAGTTCTGTGAAACAAGTGTGAAGTCACTTATTATTCTTGAGTTACCTTCATCAGAATATTCTATTTGACCATCACCTCTATGCATCCATAGATACAACTCATTAAATAAGTCAGTACCAAAGAAATCTCTTGAGAACTGGATATTAGCGTTAGGAAGAGAATATTTAGCTTCTATAAGCTCAATTATTCTAAGTAGTCTTACTGCTGGTTTAACATCTTGTTGACGTAATCCTTGTTCAGCTAATGCAGAGCCTATGTTACTGTAATTTTCTATTGGAGTATATCCAGCATCAGAATCAAATATGATTCTATTCTTAGGGCTTATAAGAGGATAAACAATAGCTTTACTGTCTCCTCCTACAGATATACCAGACTGAATACCTTGAAGTACATTATTTGATGTCCATTCGTGGCTATAGTTAGTCCAATCTAAATCTTTTATTTTATCTTCTCCTAATATTCTTGATAATGTAGCTGTAGAACCAAAGAAAACTAATTCATAAGAATAAGGCTGATTACTCTTAAGAGTAGCCTTATTTAATCTAACAGTACCCTTTCTAAACAATACTTGATTTACATATATTTCAGCATTGATTCTTATCCTTGCATCATAACCACTAATAAGATCTGAGTCATAATAATGAGTAAATATCTTATTGTTTGTTTGAGAAGCGGGTATGCTAAATGATTTAGAGTAGTCAGAGAATATCTTAGAAATATCTCTGACATCTTGTATTGAAGAAGTAACTTCTATAGACTCATCTCCAAACAAGTCAATTCTTTTACCCTCTACATATATTTGAATGTCTTGCCTCATCTATCTGATGTTGTTTATCTTGTCGTAAGCATAATTGAATTCAACAGTATAGTTGATTAGCTTGTCGTTTACTGAGTTCTTAAATGTAAGTGAGTTTGTATTCGGCTTAATAGGAAGTACTTGAGTTCCATTATCAACCCAAACTTCTTCAGATAGTAATAACTGTCTAACAACATCATTGTAATCCTCAGAAACATAGCCAGTATTCATAGATATGGATTCATTACCATTTGCATTAAATGTTTTCATTTGATGCGAAGTAGTAGAGTAAGAAGGTAAAACAGTATCCGTGTTTAATATGTTTCTCTTATAAGACTCCGAAGTTATGTTTATGCTCGTCTGAGACTTCTTAAACATCCATATGTTCTGCAAAGCACCAAACTTATTAAAGAATATTACGTTTAGCGGAGTGTATTTAGGCTCACAAACCTCAACAAGGCTCAATGTAGTCTCTTTAGCATCTATCCCACTTGTTACTATAGTTATTGAGTTTGATGCTATAGTTTGAGAGTCTATAACTATGTATTGTATTTTCTGATTAGAATTATCATTGTCTGTTATCACAATAGGAGCTACCTCTCCTCCATTCCAAAAATCATCATAGGCATCCCAAAACAAAGTTACAACCTCCCAATTAGGAGATGCACCTCCAGAAACAGTTACTGTAGGTAAGTCCTCAGCCCATACAGGAATTACTATTGGCTGATTAATATTGTAGTAAATAACATTATTAGACTGCAAAACTTGATAACTCAATTCTGGATTTATTCCTTCCTCAAAATATCCATATCCCTTAGATGCTAAGTAATTGTTACTTGTCCCGCTATCTATTTGCGTAGAAGATGAATTATAAGAAGTCCAACCCCAAGAAACCCAAACTATTTCTGTAGAGTAATTATTGTACTCAGTACTTAAAAAGTCTTTTATGTATTCAGATACTTCAAAAACAACATACTCGTTATCTAAAACAGAAGCCTTAGTAAATGTGTAAGTTGCAGTAGCTGGCTTATCAGATGTTAATCCAGTCCATATAAACAAGTCTAAACTTGTTGTAGCCAACCCTGTGTAGGCTACTTTTATATAATAAGGACTCCTTGCGTTTATTTTAACAGACATTGTTATTTAGTTTTTGCTATTTCGTTTAATACTTCTTGAACATCTCTGCCATAAGCAGCAAATATGTTGTTTAACATTTCATTTTTTTGATTGCCATAAACAAAATCTATTATACCAGATCCTGCCCCATTAAATCTTTTTATGGTACCTACATCTTCAATTGAATCAGATATATTTTTAGCCATCCAAAACATAGACTTATCATTAACTTTAATAAATCTTCCTTTTCCGTCCTTTGGTTTTACATTTTTAGCCTCAGCCCATTTGATAATATCGCTAACCCTTGGTCTTTCTCCTGGCTCAGTACCTTTATCAATCTTTTCTAAAACACTACTTGCAATTATTTCTAATTTATCTCTTGTTGCAATGTAAACTATGCTATTAGCAGTATCACCAGTAGCGTAAGTACCATCAATCTTTAACTGAGCCTTGTACTTTTCTACAAGTAAACTCCCATATTTAACTAATTCAGATTGAAGATTACTTAAATTCATTAGCAGATACTTATTTCATTAGGCATACTAATAATAATATTCACTCCCCAACCAGCTAATTCATTCTCAAATCTATCTTTAAATGGTGTGGCTGAAGGTGCTTCAAGCAACTGAAGCCTCTGAGAGAACAAGTCACCCCTTCTAAGCTGCTCAATTACATCATTAACAACCTGTAACTGACTATTATATACGTCTTGTAAGTTATCATTGCCATTTATTACATCCTTAGTAGGAGCATCCTTATTGTAATCCACAATATCTAAAGCAAGTAATTGAAGCGTGAAGTTCATTACTGGGCCATCAAATGTAACATTTGTAATGTTTAAGTGGCTTAATGGAAATATGGTAGTCTTGTTGAGGTCTACTTCTGTGATATCTCCATAGGTAACAGTAAACACATTAGGATTCGTCCTAAGACGATCCTTTAACTTGTCTACTATGTCATATACTTGTGTCATTGTTAGTTTTTATTATAAGATTGTTTTATCATCTTGGCTTCTATCTCGTTCTTTTCCTTCTCAAAGCTTAACCACATTAAGCAGGTGTGTAATGGAATCTTGGTGACTGACTCAAGTTTGTGGACATCGCCTCCAGCAAGTCCATATATTGACTGATACCAACCCCATTTTCTTCCAAAGCCT
>Ga0136655_1001372_pt1 | contig 10864 bp, 11 predicted proteins | sample CPBDNA_2_FD_94863 | JGI IMG/M metagenome (GOLD analysis project Ga0136655, IMG submission 94863) | Freshwater to marine salinity gradient microbial communities from Chesapeake Bay, USA - CPBay_Spr_15_0.8_DNA (version 2) | ecosystem: Environmental > Aquatic > Marine > Coastal | place: USA...
AGTATAGAAAGAAAATTGATGATGATTTCTTTTTTGATCAGAAGCTTCAAGAATTAAACTAGTCCTATCTCTAAACCCCTTACCCATTTTTTGTGAATTCTAAACATCCCTATCCTCCTTTCATTCAGGCTGGTGCTACTCAGCTAATAATTGGCACAATTCCTCCAGCTAGATTCTGTACTGATGGTGCTAAAGAATTATTAGAGAATGACGTGGATTTCTATTATGGAAGTAAAGACAATTCTTTTTGGGATCTAATTGGGGAAGTGTTTGGAGAACAATTGGAAAAGTCAAATACAACCAAAGCTATAGAGAAGCGCAAGTCACTTTTGGAGGCTCATGGAATTGGAATTACTGACATCATTTCTGAATGCGCCAGAGAAAATAAATCAGCTTCAGACGATAAATTGGATGTTATTAGCAGAAAGGAATTAGGTAAGCTCCTGATTAAACACCCTTCCATTACTACTTTGATTTACACAAGTGAATTTGTCAAGAAAGAGGTAAATAAACTATTAGGTGGATATCATCTAATCGATCCCGAAAACAAGAAAAAGCAATCTGTCAAAATCAATGGTAAAATGTATCAGGTACGAATTCTATATTCCCCCTCTCCTAGAGGTTTGAAGAATTTAGGTCCTAATGGAAGTACGAAAAGAATAAACCAGTGGAGGGATTTTCTCATTGCTGATTCATAAGAGAAATTCAAAACGACTATCCAAATTTTACATAATACTTCTATTCTAATTTTGCCACAGACGGTGGCAAAAATGAATAAACTTAAATATATCAAGGAAGTGACTGTCAGACTCAAATTGAGGTGAAGTTTGAGTAGGAAACAGTGTGGCTGAATCAAAAGCAAATGGGAGCTCTTTTCGATAAAGATACAGACACTATAAATTTGCACTTAAAGAATATCTACAAGGATGAAGAGTTGGATGAAACTTCAACTACCAAGGAATCCTCGGTAGTTCAAAAAGAGGGCAAACGGAGGGTTCAGCTGAATATAAAATTCTATAATTTAGATGAAATTATTTCAATTGATTACAGAGTGAATTCCAAACGAGGTATTCAATTCCGTCAAGGGACAACCCAAAGACTTAAAGACTAACTCGTGCAGGGCTATGCAATCTCGAAGACCTGGTTGCAGTTCATCCTTGAAAATTAATCTCATATTAATTTAGTCAAAGAACCTAGCCACTAAAAATCATGTGGAGCATTTTTTTTTGGAATTGACTAATTTAATTGAAAAACAGGCCCCGCATAGGAAAACAGGTAGGTGATTTCAGTTTCAACATATTCATTAGAAAAAAAGTCATACACCTGTTGGAAAGTCACCATCCGAATGGATTTATCATCTGGAAAATACTCCAAACTTTTTACTTCGAATTGATAAAGAAAACTTTTTGGGTCATTTGAAAAAGCTTCTTCTCCACCGAAAAATCTCAATTCCAGTTCGCCATCTTCTGTAAGGTTTACAATCCTCCTCGAAAATCCACATCCCTTTATAATTTCCTTCTCCTGTGTTTTTGGATTTACCCAATCCCAAAACGCGAATGTATCAAAATCCATAATTGGAGTTTGCTTATTCAGATGCCATTCTATTGAAAATTCTCCTGGTCCACACATTAAAAAATTAGCAGCGTGCTCGGTGATTTGCTCACCTGAATCGGTGAAATCAACCGGAATAGCCGAAACCATGGATTCAACAGCATATATGCCATACGGATCAGTTAGCGGCTTTTCCTCTTCCATACACCCAATGAAGCAGAATGAAATAAGAATCAAAAGAAATGCAATTTTTCTCATGGATGAATGTAAAAATTAATTTCAAATTTATTATCAGCAATCTTGTCAGTAAGGATAATTTGAAGCGATAATGAGCCTGATTAACTACTCTGCTTTTTTGAAATCCAAAATCTCTAAGCTTGATCTGAAGATTGGAAACCTTCGAGGGGTAAACAACCTCAAAGGTTAGTCTGATTATAAATCCTATGATCAAGGTTCAGGGTTTTTAATCCTGAACAGCATGGATATTTTTAGGAATTTTTGTACCTGAAAGTAATTTTTTGTGGCATGAAGCATGTTTTTTTTTTACACTACTCTTCTAACCTATTGCTTTTTTAGGTCAAAATAATGGGTCTTGTTTTCAGTTTTTTAATGCAAGATCCTTTCTGAATGTCGACCAAAATTCTTAAGCCAAAACAAGTACTCAACAAAGCATTCTCTAATTGACTTACATTTGATAAGTTGATCTGATCCAAAGAGGAATAGCTAGTACTTTCCGAATCACTTTTGGAAGCGTCCCAACTCTCAGGGGAGTTTTTCTTTTCACTTCAGGCTATGGTTAAAATTAATAGGCCAAAAGGACGGGCCAAAAGCTAGAATTCTTCTTTTTTTTGATTTTCCATAATTCTATCCTAATTAAATTTTCAACTTTTTAATTTTATCCCGTAATCAGACCCTAAATTAACTTTCTGTCTCCCAACTTCTTGAAAAAGTCCTCCCGGTAGTTCCGACTGATAGGATATAGCTCTTTTCCGATCAAAACCTCATTGGATTGGACCTCATCTACCTGCCTCATATTGATAATATAGGAGCGGTGAATTCGTACGAAATCACTAGGTAAAGCATTAGCAATACTCGTCAAAGATACAAGAGACATTACTTTTCTAGTCGGAGTGATGATCTTAATGTATTCCCGTTGAGCCTCGATCGCTTGTACTTCCGAAAACAAAAACTTAACAATTCGTGTGTCAGTTTTGATAAAAAAATAATCTGTTTTTTCAGTGGTCTCTTCAGTCTGCACCTGTACAGAAAGGTATTCTACAGCTTTATCGATGGCTTTTCTAAACCGCTCAAAGGAAACTGGCTTCATCAGGTAATCAATCACATCCAGCTCATATCCTTTTACTGCATATTCCTCATAAGCCGTGACAAATATCGTGAGTGGTTTATCACTCAATTCATTCAATAAATCCATCCCTGTCATAAGAGGCATTCGGATGTCCAGCAATAGAATATCAACCGGACTTTCATTTAGAAAGGCCATCGCTTCCTCCCCATTGCTGCACTCGCCAGCTAATTCGAGGTTTCCAACTTTTGAAACATAGTCAGAAAGCAATTTCCTAGCGGGTGGCTCGTCGTCAACAATGAGAATTTGGTATTTCATTTTAAATCAATGGTTAGTTTCACTTCAAAGTATGTCTTATTTTGATTCAAGATCAATTCATGCTTCTCTGGATAAATCAGATTTAGCCTTTTTTTAACATTTTTCAAGCCCACCCCACTTTCTTCTTCAGCAGTCTTACGGGCATCGATTACATCATTTTTTATATTGAAAAACAGCCGATCAGTCACATCTACATGCAAATTGATTTCGATTGTTCCATCAATTGTATTCCCATGTTTGAAGGCATTTTCCAGAAACACCAAGAAGATCAAATGGGCAATCTGATGGTTGTCACTTACACCCTTGTGTTTAAAAATGATAACTGGCTTTTCGTCTAGTTTTAGGCGCCAGAGTTCGATGAAATTTTCCATAAAATTTATCTCTTTTGATAAAGAGACAAATTTCCCTTGGTCTTCATACAGCATATGCCGCATCATTTCTGACAATTTCAGGATTGCAGGAGCCGTGTTTTGATCCTTGAAATAGGCCATTGAATAAACATTATTCAAGGTATTGAATAAAAAATGTGGGCTTAGCTGGAGTTTTAGGAATTTCAGCTCTGTGGCCAACTGACTGTTGCGAAGCTCAATCTCATTCCTTTGGGCTTTGATTAAATTGGCAAAAAACCATACGACAGTGGTAATCAAATAAAAACCTAGCGCAGGAACTGACCTGATAAAATAAGTATAAGTAACTGATCGATGCGTCATTCCAAGAAGATTGACCCTCAACAGGACAATTATCACCACGAGGACAATAGATGCCAAAATGTAAGCAGAATATCTTCCTTTTCTGTAAAGCTTAGGAAGCAAAAGGTAGTAGTTAAGGTAGGCAATCGAAGAAGAAGTCAACACATCTGAAATAACTGCTTGCCAAAGTTCTGTGGAAGATTCTATCCAATTACTTAATGAAGCAAATAAAATAGCTCCATAACAAAGCCAGAAAAGGACATGCAGTGCATAAAATACAGGTCGCGAAATGACATTATCTCTCATTTTTGAAATTTAAGGTTTTAAAACTCATTAAATCCAAAGGATCATCCAGTTGACCATTTTGATCTACAGAAAGTGTTTTTTTTTCAATTAGCAGAAGAAGTTCCAACGCAAGAATATTGATAAATCAGCTATTTTTCATTCGTAGATCAAATCTGTTGGCTGGGTGAGTGAATGCTGCTTTCTGTTGATTTCAGCTGAATAATAGAGATTTTTTTCGTCAATTAGTATCGAAGAAATGGGTTAGAATTCAATTTGTCTCCGAGTAAAAATTAAAAGAAATAGATTAAATCAATCAAAATCGAGCATAACTAAAAATTCACCAACTGTAATGTCCAAATAACAATCAGGAAAGCTGTGCAAGATTCCTCGTCCGAATGGTGTCAGCAGGGCGGACATGTCATCATTAAAAACTAAATATAACATATGAAAAAGAACGTAATAACACTACTAATCATGTTAATGACAGTTTCTTGGAGCTTCGCCCAATCCTCCACAGAGCAGGAAATCGTCAAACTTTCAATGGACAAATGGCAATGGATGGCCGATAAAGATGTAGCTAAATTAGAGTCACTCTTTCATCCTGATGCGAAGTTTGTTCACATGAGCGGGACATGGACTACTGCCAGAGAACTCGAAATTATCGAAACGGGAAGCATTTGGTATAAAAATGCAGATGTCAAAGATACCGCAGTTACAATCGTCGGAAATACCGCAATCGTGTGGAATCGAATTACCCTCACGGCTGAGGTAAGAGGAAATGATGTAGCAACTGAGTTTACTGTGACAGAAGTCTATCAAAAAGGAAACTCAGATTGGAAAATGCTCGCACTTACATTTAGCAGCGTGCGAGATACACACGAGATACAGAAGTAGAATTCTTACGCTATTCTACTCTCCTGCCTTTTTAGCTACTCCACTGACCGGAATAAAAACTCACCAGAGTGGAAAAGCTTAATTGGTTAAGGAAAATGGTAAAGCCCATGTCAGTGAATCCGCTGACATGGGCAAATAAAAAATCAACTTTATACAGGTAACATATCAACTCCAAATTCAATGAAAAAGGCAATTTTAGGATTTTCCCTACTCTTATTTGCAATACAATTTTCTTACGCACAAAATGAGAGTACCAAACAAGAAATCATCGAGCTATCCAAAACCAAGTGGCTTTGGATGGAAAATAAGGAAGCTGATAAACTCGCTGAGTTATTTGACGACAAATCTGTGTTCGTTCATATGGGCGGGTCTTGGGGAAAAGAGCGGGAAGTCAATATCATCAGAAGCGGAGGTATTTGGTATAAGAAAGCCGATATCCATGAGGTATCAGTAGAAATCATTGATAACACCGCCATTTTATTGAACCGAATTACTTTGCTGGCAGAGGTAGGTGGTAATGAAGTGACTAATCCTTTTGAAGTCACCGAAGTTTACATCAAAAAAGCAGATGGCTGGAAATTAGGCTCACTCTCCTTTACCAAATTGATGGGACCGGGTGATCGATAAAATCAACAGCCTTCCTCTTTAGTTTCTTACCCCCTAAGGTTCTTTAATCACAGGAAGAATTCACCAAGCAAATGAAATATTTCCTCCTTTTTATTTTCCTTTTTAGCGCTCAGAGTTGCAGCAGTCAAACTCGGACTGAAAATCAAATAAAATCCAGCGAAAAGGCATCGGACAAAATTCTTATTGTTTTTCTCACAAGAACCAAAAATACGAAGGCAGTTGCGGAAATGATCCAAGCTCAAGTAGGGGGAGATTTAGTGGAACTTGAATTAAAAAATCCATATCCGGAAAATTACCAAGCCATAGTAGCTCAAGTTGCCAGAGAAAATGACTCAGGTTTTCTTCCCCCTTTAAAAAGCAAGGTGGATATCTCCAAATATGATTTGATTTTCCTCGGCTTTCCCACTTGGGGAATGAAATTGCCTCCTCCTATGAAAAGCTTCCTTAACGAAAATGATTTAAGTGGAAAAACTGTGATACCCTTCAATACGAATGCAGGATATGGGGTTGGAAGCAGTTTTGACCAAGTGAAGGAGCTTTGTCCAAACAGTGTCATTCTGAAAGGATTCTCTATAAAAGGAGGGATTGAAAGAGATGGAATTCTATTTGTAATGAAAGGGGAAAAAGAAAAGGAGGCTCAGAAAGAAGTCAAGAAATGGTTGAATGATTTGTCACTCTAGAGTTTTGAAAGAAGGACAATCCAATTTCTTAATCCACCAACATTCAATAGGTTTTAGGCGAAAATGATGGAACCAAAGGCTGAAATAAAGTCAGGGCATGCACCCAAAAGAATCAATAATGAGTTTCTGGAACTATTAGAAAGTCAATTTCCGATCAATGAGGTATACACAACACTTAAATTAAGATCGGCATCTGATTTTGCTCAAGCGTTAAATATTCATGTAAATCACCTCAATAGAGTTCTGAAAAAAATTCACCATAAATCAACTTCAACGATTATCAGTGAAAAAATTTTGCTGGAATCTAAACTTCTGCTAAAAAACAGTAACTGGAATGTTTCAGAAATAGCTTTTGCCTTAGGCTTCTCAGAAGTGTCCCATTTCAATAACTTCTTTAAGAAAAAGACCGAAATGAATCCCACACAATTTCGGAAATAAAAAATTAGCCTTAATTGAACAAGCAGAATTGACTTAATCCATTATCAACAACCCTTTATATGAAATCGAGCATATCGAAAGCGGTACACATTGGTATGATTACCAGCTTTGCGAGATTCCTCCCGATAGCCATCAGGATGGCCTTTAAAAATCAAATTATAATTATATGAAAAAGCAATCAGAGCTAAACCGAAGAGAGTTTTTTAAAAATGCCAGCCTAGCAGGTGCTGGTCTTATTCTCTCTTCCGGAGCGGCAATCGCCTCTACTACTAAAAAAGAGGAGGCTCTTCCCTCCTTGCCTACCCGAAAACTTGGACCGATAGAAGTGACTGGATTAGGTTTGGGTTGTATGAGTATGGTGGCAGGAACTTATAACCCCACACCTCCCAAAGATGAAATGATCGCTCACCTTCGAAAAGCTGCTGAAATGGGTGTTACCTTTTTCGATACAGCGGAGGTTTATGGTCCATATGGCAGTGAAGAGCTGGTTGGAGAAGCTTTGGAACCTTTTAAAGGTAAAATCACCATTGCTACCAAATTTGGATTTGAGATTCAAAACGGCCGCCGCATGGGTAGAAATGCTACTCCAGAATCTATCAAGAAGGTAATAGATGGTTCTCTAAAAAGGCTTCGACTTGAAGTAATTGACTTATTCTATTTGCATCGAATGGATCCCAATGTACCAGTTGAAGATGTTGCTGGAGCAGTAAAAGATCTGATTGCCGCCGGCAAAGTAAAGCATTGGGGATTATCTGAAGTATCTCCATCTACACTTCGAAAGGCTCACTCGGAACTCCCTGTTGCAGCGCTGCAATCCGAATACAATATGGCAGAGCGAGTCGTAGAAAATCAAATTTTAGCTACTTGTGAGGAACTTGGAATTGGTTTCGTGCCCTGGGGACCAACACATCGTTCTTTCCTTACTGGAAGATTCAATGGCTACAGCAGGTTTGCTAGCGAGGACCGTCGTTCCCAATTACCTTTTTTCTCTGCAGAAGGATTTGAGGAAAACATGGGGTTTTTGAGAATAGTGAGAAACTGGTCTCAAAAGAAAGGAATCACAATGGCGCAATTTTGCTTGGCTTGGCTTTTAGCACAAAAACCGTTTATAGTCCCAATTCCAGGAACGACAAGCCCTCAGCATCTTGCGGAAAACCTAGGTGCATTGTCAGTGAAATTCACGGCTACAGAACTCGCTGAAATCAGAAAAGAAATGGAACAATACCAATTAATGGGTGTTCGTGCTCCAGAAACTGCCTTTATCGATCAATAAACCATGAAAAGAACATTGCTATTTTGCTTTTTGCTTGGATTTATACCAGTTGGTTTTTCCCAGACCAATCGGGTGATGAACCTTTTCCCGGAGGGCACCATCCTCCACGGAAATATCCCCTATCAAAACGATACGCTCCAAAAGCATTTACTGGACATTTATCTTCCATCAAACCCTCAAGGCAAAATTCCATTGATCATTTGGGTGCATGGTGGTGGCTGGCTCAGCAATGATAAGTACGCAGATATGGGCTATATGAAAGAGACCATTTCTGCTTTGATGAATGAAGGCTATGCATTGGCTTCCATTGATTACAGATTCAGTACTCAGGCTGTATTTCCAGCGCAGATGTTAGACTGTAATGCAGCAATTTCTTTCTTAATAAAAAATGCCGATAAATATGGATTGGACCCAGATCGAATGGCGATCATGGGTTTTTCCGCCGGAGGTCACTTGGCATCCATGCTTGCATTATCCAAAAATCAAAACATCGATGATTTCTTTCTACCGGAAACGAATCGAAATTTTAGTTTCAAAGCAGTGGTAGATTTCTACGGTCCTGCAGATTTGACACTTTTCCCTGGTGCGAATGATCCAAAAGCCCCGGAAGGATTACTCATCGGAGCGGCTCCTTTAGATAGACCTGATTTGGCTAAAATGGCAAGTCCAGTGAGCTTTGTGGACGAAAATGATCCTCCTTTCTTGATCATCCATGGTGAAAAAGACGACATGGTTTCTCCTAGACAATCATATTTATTGAATTCATGGCTTCAGGTAAAAGGAATTCGCTCAGAACTGATGATTGTTCCCGGTGCTCCTCATTATGGGTCTATGTTTGATGCTGATGAAATACGGGTAAAAGTTCTAAATTTCTTAAAAAAGGAATTGAATTGATACAAAGGATAATCAGCTTCAATTCCCCATTCAGGTGTTAGATTTTGATAAGTAGCCTCTTAAATTTCTTTAGTATCTTAGAAATTTCCAATAAGAAATAATCACGCTATGAGCACTCCTTCCTCAAAATTAAGTAGAAGATCATTTTTAAAAGCCTCTACACTAGCCGGGGGCGGGTTAATGCTGAGTTTTAGTTGGCTGGCTGGGTGCAAACCAAACCCTGAGGAATTGATGACCATGCCTAAGGAATGGTTTAGACTGAATGGCTACATCAAAATCGGAGAAAACGGGTTGGTTACCATCATGTCGCCAAATCCTGAGGGCGGTCAAAATATAAAAACCGCGATGCCCATGATCGTCGCGGAGGAATTGGATGCGGATTGGACAAAAGTACTGGTCGAACAAGCCCCTCTGGACACAGAAAATTTTACCCGACAGTTTATCGGCGGTAGCCAGGCTATCCGAATTGGTTGGACTCCGCTAAGAACTGCAGGAGCCACTGCTCGATATTTATTAATACAAGCTGCTGCGCAAACCTGGAATGTTCCGGCCGCTGAGATCACTACCGAACCTGGTTATTTACTTCATACAGCCAGTGGGAAGAAAGTCCACTTTGGTGAAATGGCCTCATTAGCAGGCTCCATTCCTATTCCGGAAGAGGTGCAGTTGAAAGAAATCGCTGAGTTTCGGATTATTGGCCATTCTCAAAAAAATGTAGATACCAAAAATATCATCACTGGAAAACCGCTTTTTGGAATAGACTACAAAAAGCCCGGAATGCTCAAAGCCATGATTATCCATCCTCCTGCCCATGGCTTACGCTTGAAATCTTTTGACGACTCAGAAGCGAAAGGTATGCCTGGAATCAAAGCTATTTTCCAAATCAAATCTCATCAAGATGATTATGAGCGGACTTTCTTTGACACGACAAGTTTCACGGATTTGGTGGCTATAGTTGGGGACTCTACCTGGGAAGTCATGAATGCTAAAAAAGCCCTCAAAGTTGAATGGGAACCTATTTCCACTTTTGAAGAAAAAAGGGATTGGGGTGGACGCAAAGAGCTTCGAACAATCCCGCAAGGTTTGGAAAGTCACGATACGCAAGTTCAAAGAATGGTTGAGGCGTCCAAAAAGGCACGCATCGTTCGAAAGGATGGAAATCCTGAAGCCGCATTCAGCAAAGCAGCCAAAGTGATCGAACGTACCTTCCATGGGCCTTTTTTGGCTCACAACTGCATGGAACCGATGAACTTTTTTGCACACGTTCAAGCGGATAAAATCGAATGTGCAGGCCCATTGCAAAAGCCGGAGTTAACCGAACAGGCACTATCTGCTCGTTTGGGAGTTCCTATTGAAAATATTTACATCGACATGACCCGGCTGGGTGGTGGCTATGGCCGTCGATCTTATGCGCATTGGCTGATCGAAGCGGCAGTTATTTCCAAAGAAATGAATGCTCCGATCCACCTACAATATTCCCGGGAGGATGATATGACTGGCGGAATCTACCGTCCCATGTATCAGGCTACCTACAAAGCAGCACTTGATGAGAAAAATAACCTCATCGGATTCCATGTGAATGCTGGCGGGCATGTGGAACCACCACTTTACGAAAACCGTTTTCCTGCAGGGGCAGTCGAAAATTACCTGGCTGAAGACTGGACGGCTTTATCCAATATTACGGTAGGCTCTTTTAGAGCTCCTCGTTCTAATTTTATAGCCGCTGCAGAACAATCCTTTTTGGACGAAGTGGCAGAAGCAGCAGGGAAAGATCCAATTGAGTTTAGATTGGAATTATTGAAAAAGGCAAAGGATAATCCCGTTGGAGAACGGAACGATTATGATCCTGACCGATATGCCGGTGTATTGGAATTGGTGAAAAGCCAGTCTAATTGGGGTCAAGACATGAAAG
>Ga0136655_1001375_pt1 | contig 10851 bp, 11 predicted proteins | sample CPBDNA_2_FD_94863 | JGI IMG/M metagenome (GOLD analysis project Ga0136655, IMG submission 94863) | Freshwater to marine salinity gradient microbial communities from Chesapeake Bay, USA - CPBay_Spr_15_0.8_DNA (version 2) | ecosystem: Environmental > Aquatic > Marine > Coastal | place: USA...
GTACTTCTACGAAGCAAGCTGTTCAGCTATTGATGGAAGATCCTGAAACTGATGCAATCGTCATGATCGGAGAAATCGGAGGAAACTACGAAGCAGAAGCCGCATTGTGGATCCGAGAAAATGGTAATAAGAAGCCCGTGGTAGGATTCATCGCTGGCCAGACTGCTCCTGCTGGACGTAGAATGGGTCATGCTGGTGCGATCATCGGAGGCGCTGACGACACTGCAGCAGCTAAAATGAGAATCATGAGAGAAAACGGAATTCACGTAGTCGACTCTCCAGCGGAGATCGGAGCTACCATGGCTCAAGTATTGGGCGTACACGCTTAAAGGATATAATATATTCGATTTCTGATGTCGGATATATGGAAGCCGCTTCGATTGAGTTCGGGGCGGTTTTTATATGTAAACTTTCGCATGAGCGAAGATAATATGATAGAATTACTCCATTAAAAACTCCAACCCAGGCTTAGCCCAATTCCATATGGATTAAAAATAACCTTCTTTTCAGCACCTTCATATCTTTCAAAACCAAAGGTAGGAGTATAACCGGCCCTAAAAAAGAAACCTCCAGCGGACTTCTGGTACCGATACCCAATTCTGGGAACAATAGTTTTACCCCAATAGGGTTGTTCTCTTATATTTCGTGGGAAATCCTTATCAAAGATATAGCGTCTTTCGCGGTAGGTAAGGAACCCAATTCCGAATTCCAAATGGCCTTTTGACTTTCCCCAAAAAGCTGTGATCTCTGCTGGAAATACCGGTACCAAATACGCTGGACGAATGGGTTCGCTTGCTCTTCGATAGCGCAAGGAGAAACCAGCACTTGCTGAAATCTTCAGCCTATCTTTTTGATAGAAAATACGACCATAATTCAGTGCATAGCCATAGGAGTTTCCCGCCAATTCGACATGGATTGAGTTTTTAGCTGTGAAAATTTCAGATTCAGTTTGTGCAGCGGCCTTGTTTTGAGAAAATAAGAACAAAGCAATCAGTGAGAAGAGTAAGGATTTATAGGAGGGTGCCATAATGAGTTTAGTTTTAGTTGAGAATCGAATTTTTTTTTACAAACCAGATTATTTAACTATCTAGTTACTACTTTTTTTCCAAAAAAAATAGTTTCCTCTTTATTCCGATTAAAAATGTAGGGCTTTAACAATTCCACTATAATCCTAAACTTTCCGCCCAATCCTTTTTCGATCACTTTTTTTAGAGTTGAGACTCTGATATCACTCACTGCTCTTTCAATCTTCGAAATATATGCTCTGTTCACATTTAGTTTTCGAGCCAATTCAGCTTGAGTCATATCCGCCTTGACTCTTGCATCTTTTACTAACTCAGCAATCGTAAATGCCTGCGATCTCTCTTCAAAAGCACCCCTGGACGCTGTACCAATTTTGCCATACTTGATGTCAAAATGCTGATTGATGGTTTTTGGAGTTTTCATTTTCCAAACCTTTTTCATCGAGACAATCTAAATCCAAAAAACACAACTTCAAACTAATCTACCCCCTTTCAGGAATTGGCGTTCCAGTTTTACAATTTTTCAATCTTCCAATTCGCCACGGCGAACAAGTTTTTTCAATCTTCAATTCCTTACCTTTGCCCCTTCAATTCCAAGCCAATGATTTCAGTAGATAATGTTGCCGTTATTCACAGCGGTTCCACCCTCTTTAGTAATATTTCCTTTGCCATCAACGACACCGACAAAATTGCCCTCATGGGTAAAAATGGTGCTGGCAAATCCACCCTTTTGAAGATCATCGCAGGACAGACCAAGCCAAGTTCGGGTTCGGTTTCTGCGCCAAAGGACTTTGTGGTCGCATACCTACCTCAGCACTTACTGACTTCGGATGATTGCTCGGTAATGGATGAGACTTCCAAAGCATTCGCCAGCTACCTCTACATGAAAACGGAAATCGAGCGAATCAATGAGGAATTAACCGTGCGGACAGATTACGAATCAGATGGCTATTACAAACTGATCGAGCAGGTTTCAGAATTGAGCGAGAAGTTCTACGCCATCGAGGAAGTAAATTACGAAGCTGAAGTTGAGAAAGTACTTTTGGGTTTGGGCTTTGAAAGAGCTGATTTGACTCGTTCCACTTCGGAATTCTCTGGAGGTTGGAGAATGCGTATTGAGTTGGCGAAGATTCTTTTACAGAAGCCTGATTTGATCCTTCTCGATGAGCCGACCAACCACCTGGATATCGAGTCAATTCAGTGGCTGGAGGATTTTCTACTTACTAAGGCAAAGGCTGTCGTAGTCATCTCCCACGATAGAGCTTTTGTAGATAACATCACTACCCGGACCATTGAGTTGACCATGGGCCGAATGTATGATTACAAAGCCAAGTACAGTCACTACCTGGAACTCCGAAGAGAGCGTCGCGAGCAGCAGCAAAAGCAATTCGAGGAGCAGCAGGCGGTCATTTCGGATATTCAGGGATTTATCGATCGCTTCAAAGGCACCTATTCCAAGACACTTCAGGTACAATCTCGAGTGAAAATGCTGGAGAAATTAGAGATCATACAAGTAGACGAGGTGGATAGCTCCGCATTGAAACTTCGATTCCCTCCTTCCCCTCGATCTGGAAATTATCCTGTAATTGTAGACGACATGACCAAAAGCTATGGCGATCATGTAGTTTTCAAAAAAGCAGCTATGACCATCGAACGTGGCCAAAAAGTATCCTTTGTTGGAAAAAATGGAGAAGGAAAATCTACCATGATCAAAGCGATCATGAGTGAGATCGATTTTGAGGGAAAATGTGAATTGGGGCATAATTCTCTGATCGGATATTTCGCTCAGAATCAAGCTTCCCTTTTGGACGAAAGTTTGACGATTTTCGAAACGATCGACTATATCGCTGTCGGGGAAGTGCGCACCAAAGTCAAAGATATCTTGGGTGCGTTCATGTTTAAAGGCGATGAGATCAACAAGAAAGTGAAAGTCTTGTCAGGTGGAGAAAAAACTCGACTAGCGATGATCAAACTACTTTTAGAACCAGTCAACTTGCTGATTCTCGATGAGCCGACCAACCATTTGGATATGAAAACCAAAGACATCATCAAGGATGCGTTGAAAGCTTTTGATGGCACGTTGATCATCGTATCTCACGATCGGGATTTCTTGGATGGATTGGTCACCAAAGTGTTTGAATTTGGTAATAAGCGGGTAAAAGAGCACTTTGAAGACATCAATGGCTTCCTGAGAAATAAGAAGATTGAGAATCTGAAGGAAGTGGAGCGGTAGGTAGATTCTGGATGTTGGATGTTGGGAGGGCATTTCGTTGAGATTGGCTGCTCGGGAATCGAATGGAAAAAACCACCTCGGTCTTATGAGTTTGCGTTAAGGTTTTTTGTTAGGATTCCTCCATGTGTTAAAAACTGCATACACAACGATTGAATCATTTACAACTGAATAAACCGCTACAAAGGGAAATTTTTTAATTCTACACTCACGATATACACCTCTCTTAACTGGATAAGATTCGGGGGATTTCTTGATAAAACCGAATGCTTCCTCGACAGCTTTAAAAAATTTTTCTCCTAATCCCTCGCTAGTATCTTCATAATATGAGAAAGCAAGTAAAAGATCTGTTTTAGCCTCCTCCTTTATTTCAAACTTCACTTGAGCATTTTTTTGGCTGCATCTTTCACTTCTTGCCAAGAATAAGAACCTGACTCGCCAGCTAGGTGCCTAGCCCTTCTTTCATCAAGAATCTCATATTCTTCATCTGTTAATCCGAATTCAGATTTATCGTCGACAGGATCTTTGATACTCTTATAAATCTCGTCCCTTGGTACTTCTTCCACTCGATCAGCTTTCGCCATTAGAAATGAAAGTCCCAAATCCTCTTTTTCCTCGACAGAAAGCACCTTACTATTTACCCCAAGTTTTTCCAAAAGTTCTGAAACAAATTTAAGCTCCTTCTCATCTTTAGGATTTACAATAATAGAGTCCATATTGATTTAGTTTAAAGACAAAGTTTATCTTCTCAAATTTACAACAATCTTCATCCAAAGATCAAAAAGACTTAAGCAAAAAACGGCATTCGTCAAACTGCCGTTTTTTTGTTTTGTATATGACATCGGTCAAAAGACATCAATAACCTAACTATTTTACAACCCAAACACTCGTGGTAGCCAAAGTGAAATCTCAGGAAACAACATGATCAGAATCAAAGCCAAAACCATCGCTAAGAAGAAAGGCAATAGTGGCTTGATGACTTTCTGAATCGTGGTATTGGCAATGCCCACTCCAATAAAGAGAATTGATCCTACAGGTGGCGTACAGAGTCCAATACAAAGATTGAGCACCATCATAATCCCAAAGTGGACTGGGTCTACTCCTAAAGCCGTTACAACAGGAAGGAAAATCGGTGTGAAAATCAAAACTGCCGGAGTCATATCCATGAAGATTCCCACAAATAACAAAAGGACATTAATCATGATTAAGATCACCACAATGTTGTCACTCAATGAAAGCATGGCATTGCTTATATTTTGAGGAATCTCTTCACTCGACATTACCCAAGACATTGCCATCGAAGTCGCGATTAGCAACATCACCACAGCAGTGGTCTCTGAAGATTTAAGCAATACCGCCGGAAGATCTTTAACTCCAATTTCACGATATACCAAGGATAAAATCAAGCTATAAACGACCGCAATCGCTGAGGCTTCTGTTGCGGTAAAAACTCCGCCAATAATTCCCCCAATCACCACGACCAACAAAAATAAACTTGGAACTGCATCCCAAAAGGTTCTTAAAACTAACTTCATCGAGGATGGCTCACCTGCCGGAAGCTTTTTGATCTTGACCATAATAGCCGCAGTGATCATCAAGAAAAGCCCAACCAATAATCCCGGCAAATAACCTGCAACGAATAGTGCGGCCACTGAGACGCCTCCTGATGCCAGTGAATAAACAATCAGCACATTGGAAGGAGGGATAATTAATCCTGTGGTCGATGCGGTAATATTCACTGCAGCGCCAAGTTCTTTTGGATAACCTTCTTTTTCCATTCGCTTTCCTAAAATCCCTCCCATGGAAGATGCCGCTGCTACTGCAGAACCGGCGATTGCCCCCATCAGCATCGCAGCAACTACGTTCACATGCAGTAATCCACCTGGAAGTCTACCGGTAAGTGCTTTCGCAAATTCAATCAATCGATTTGCAATGCCTCCACGGTTCATCAACTCGCCAGCAAGGATAAAGAATGGAATCGCCAACAAGGAAAAACTATCTAAGCCTGTTCCCATCCGCTGAGCTACTGTGGTGATTGCAGGCATACTCGCCACAGTCACCATCAAGGTCAACATACTCGATAAACCCAAACTCCAGGCTACTGGAACACCAATCCCTAAGAAAAATATAAATGATATAACAAGAATTAAAATAGGTAAGATCTCCATTAGTGACTGGTTTTGATAGCTTGAATAGATTGAGACATTGCTACGAGCTGGTAATAAATCACCAGCAAGCCACTAAAAGGAATAATGCCATAAACATAGGCAAGTGGTATCTGAAGCGCCGCAGATTTTTGTCCTAAAATAAAGGTAATGTACACGAGATTGGACCCACCGATAAGCATGATTGTCAATGCAAAAACCAGGACGCAAGCATCTATGAATACCATGAGTTTCATCTGATTTCTTGAACTCAAACTTGTCAACAAAATATCAATCGCAAGGTGCTCCTTCTTGCCTGCTACGTAGGCCGAGCCAAGCATTCCTAACCAAATCAACATATACCTAGCCAGCTCATCTGTGAACGAACTTGGATCTTGAAATACATACCTGGATACGACTTGCCAAGTCACATTGATCACCATCAAGGCCATCAAGACGACCAGCATGGTGGAAATAAAGCGATCCAATTTGGATTTGGTCTCGAGTGAAAACATAGGCTTGCCTTTATTTTGGGTTAATTAACTGCTTGAATCGCCATTGCGATTTTATAGATTTCAGGTTGTTCGATCGCTAACTGATCGTAGATCCCATTGACAGCTTCGCGGAAAGGAGCTTTATCTGGATAAGTAATAGTCACACCTGCCTTTTCTAATTCCCGCATTGACTCGGCAGTTGAAGCGGCCCAAAGCTCATATTGATACGTTGCCGATTCATCAGCTGCTTCCTGAAGCCATTGTTGCTCCTGAGGAGTCAATGACTCCCAAACCTTGGTGCTGACGATGACTACATCAGGCAAGGCAGCGTGCTCATCCAAACTATAGAATTTGCAGACCTCGTAATGTTTCGAGGTATACAAACTAGGCGGGTTATTTTCTGCGGCATCCACGATTCCTTGCTGAAGTGCGGTGTATAATTCCCCGTACGACACAGGAGTCGGCGAGCCACCCATAGCCTTCACCATATTGGATGCGGTGATACTCTCCATCACCCGAACTTTCTTTCCTGCCAAATCCGCAGGAGTTACCACGGATTTATCTTTGGTATAAAAGCTTCGCTTGCCAGCATCATAATAGGTCAATCCACGCAACCAAAATTTCTCACCATTTAGGAGTAGTTCCTTTCCGATTGGCCCGTCTAAAACTTTCTTCTGGTGCGCATCATCCCGAAATAAATAAGGTAAGCCAAAGACAGACATCGTCGGAGCAAAGCCTTCCAATGCTGCAGCTGATACCTTGGTCATCCCCAAACTTCCGATCTGCAAAAGTTCCAAAAGCTCCCGCTCAGAACCCAATTGTTGATTTGGAAATACCTTCATTCGCAGTTTCCCGTTGGATTTCTCTTCCAACCGTTTAGCTAGAAAAAGCATCGCCTCATGCACCGGATGGTTAGTAACCTGTGCATGACCCATTTTGATCATTTTGAAATTTAGCGGACTGCCACAGGAAAAAGGAAGCGCTCCTACCAGAAGTATAGCAAGGATAAAAAGAAGGGGTTTTTTCATGGGTTTATTGAATTGAGCTAGTCCTTACGATGATTTCCGCAATACCGAAATAAGCTAGGACTGACAGCATCTTAGTATTAAAGATGCTTTGATATCACCCATTTTCAAAATCAATTATGGCTAGTGGCATAAGAGACCTTGAGATCTGGAAGTTTAAATGGAATTTTTGTTTTTCCTTTAAATTCATGATCGTTATAAAACTGCCATTACGATAAAAATAAAGCTCTTTTTGAAATCTTCAATTTGAAAAAGAGGGAAACCCAAGACCTGAAAACGATTCCGTAACAATCTAAAAATACAAGTACTTTGTTTTAGCTGAAGTCTATTCTTCGAAAGGGAAATTCACAATTGACTGTCTTTTGGATGAAAGATATAATCCTCGAATCAACTCTAGTGACCTCCGTGCAGTCGTACCATCCACTGAATATTCTCCTTCATTCTCTAGGCTATCAATAAATTCCGCCCATTGCAATTGATGAAGGATTCCACTTATAGCCATTGGATCAGCAGCCCCTGAGGAACTGAAAACTCGACTTTCTTCAAGCTTTGTCTCCGAACCCTTGATTTCCCAATGAGTGATTTTACCACCTTCTAAGATGGCGCTTCCCTTCGAGCCAAAGATTTCGATTCGCTCTGGCAATCCTGGATACAGTGCGGTTGATGAGGTGATATTTCCTGTAGCGCCATTTTTGAAATTAACTATAGCTACGCCCAGATCCTCTCCCTCAATCTGATGATAAACAGTTTTCACTTGTCCAAAAAGGGATGAAACTTCTCCCATCAAATCCAATAAAAGATCAATCGTATGAATCCCCTGATTGATCAAAGCCCCACCACCATCTACTTCAATCGTGCCTTTCCAATCACTTTTACTGTAGTATTCCTCATTTCGAAACCAATTCACATAGGCATTACCCATCAAAAGCTTTCCGAATAAACCGGCATCCACTGCTGATTTCAATTTTTGATAATCTGAAGAAAAGCGATTTTGGAAAATCACCGAAAGCTTTACGCCATGAACTTGGCAAGCTTCAATCAATTGATCCGCTCGGGCTAGTGTCACTTCGATCGGCTTCTCAATGATAAGATGTTTTCCAGCTTTTGCTGCGGCTAGGGCTGGTTCCAAATGCCGCCCACTTGCCGTACAGATACAGATTATATCGAGGTCAGGATGGGTTAAAAATGCTTGGATGTCAGAATAGGCTTTGACTCCAAATTTCGCTTCAGCTTCTTTCGCTCGATCTGGAGAGCTACTACAAACTGCTACCAACTCCGCATTTTTTATTGCCCTAATGGAAGCTGCATGAATACCGGCTATGGCACCAGTTCCTATAATCCCGACTTTTTTCATGAGGTTGAAAGCGTTAAAAGTTTATCCCAAAGCTCAGTATTAATGGGGATTCCTGACTTCAAATTCGATTCTCTAATCTGAAGTACCTGCTCACCTGGATATCGAACCGACTTGTCTTCAAATACGGAAGAGGATTTCAAATCTGCAATGATCGAATCTATTTTGGACTCCATCCACTCCGTCAAATTTAATTTTACCGGGTCAAAACAAATAAATACTTGCGAGAGCCCCTTCTCTATACCATCTTTCCCAACTTCCATTGTAGAATTCCCTCCGGAAAGGACTGTTACGAGTATATCTAACATGAGCGAGAGCCCAGCTCCTTTCCACATCCCTGTGGGTAGCGCGAGATGAGAGAAGAGAATATCTTCAGGTGATTTTGTCAAATTTCCATTCGAATCAAACCCACCATCAAATGGTAATTGCTCGCCTTTTTTCTTGGCGATTTCCATTTTCCCATAGGCAAATTGGGACATTGCCATATCCAGCACCACATGGCCAGAACTTCGGGGAATTGCGATTACTAAAGGATTATTTCCAAGTTTGGGCTCACTTCCTCCCCAAGTTGGCATATTGGAAATGGTATTGGTAAAGCAAATTCCGATACAGTGTGCATCTGCAGCCTGCCAACCAAAATTCCCTGCTCGCATCCAGTGATTCGTATTCATCAGCGTCACAGCACTCATCCCAAAGGACTTTGCCAGCTCGATCGCCCTATCCATTGCAAATTCAGCGTTTAGATTACCTGGACCGGATCGACCATCGTAGCGCTCCATCATTCCAATTTGGGCAATCAATTCCGGTTCATTTTGAGGAATAACAAAACCCTTTTTGATGAAATCTAAAAAAAGAAAAAAACGATTCACTCCATGGGAATACACGCCATCCCGATCTGCTTGAGCAAATAAGGTTGCACAGCGAATTGCTCGATCTTGCTCAAATCCCTGCTTGATTAGGCAGGAGGTAAGTGTGGCAACTAGATTTTCAAATGGGATTCTCACCTGTTCCATAGACTTTAATTTAGGTTGATTTCAACATCGGTTTTGCTCGTTTACAAAGCTGAAGGGAAATACCCCAAGGATCCCGAAGCATAACCAGATGTGATCCATCGGGCAAAATATCATCAGAAAATAGCGTCGCACCCTCCCTAATTAGCCTATCCTTATCTGCTGTTGGATTTTCAGAAACTAAAGCCAAATGAACAGCTAAAGGATGAAAAGCATTGAAATCAAGCGTTTCACCTTTTGGGTTAGTGTATATTTCAAGCATTATGGTCCCACTATCATCTGCCAAAAAAGTCATATAGGGCGATTCGTCCATCTTTTTAATTATACTCAGGCCAAGGTGGGTCTCATACCAAAGAGACATTGCCAGCGTATCGGGCACATTCAAAGCAAAGTGTTCAAATTTCATGGTTTAATAGAAATGGGGAAATTCACATTTCAACAATAATGATTAATTGTGGAAAGCTTTCCTAAAATCCCATCACAAATCCTACTTTTAGCTATTCTTGATTCCAAACTACTCAAAGAATTTAAATTTCTGATTCAACTTATATGAAACCGCTTCAAAGAACAGCATCCCCATCCGACTCTTTCCCTGTAAATATCCTTCAATTTGGCTATGGAAATTTTCTGCGGGGATTCGCTGACTGGATGGTCGAAGTAGCGAACTCCAAAGGAGTATTTAGAGGAAAAATTGAGGTAGTTCAAATCCATAGTAAGGAGGTCGACGCTAGAATCGGAAAACAAGCTGGATTATTTCATGTCATCGAGCGAGGTCAAAGTAAAGGTGAATTAGTAGACCGAGCCACTTTAGTCTCTTGCGTCTCGGGTGTCATTTCCATTTTCGAAGATTACGAATCCTATTTGAAGCTCGGAGAGAATCCAGATTTGGAATTTATGATCTCTAACACTACTGAGTCAGGCATCCGATTCGATTCCGAAGATCTTCCAATCGACTCTATTTCAAAAACCTTTCCAGGAAAACTCACGGCATTACTCTTTCGCCGATTCAACCATTTTCATGGAGATACTGGCAAAGGCTTGATTTTTCTGCCTTGCGAATTGATTGAAAAAAATGGGCAACAGCTAAAATCTTGTATTCTTGCCTATGCAGAAAAATGGAATTTACCTCAGGAATTCAACCATTGGATCTCAGTTCATAATTCCTTCTGTGACACACTTGTCGACCGAATCGTGCCGGGCTATCCCAAGTCTGAAATGGAAGAGATCTCAGAAAAATTGGGATACAAGGATGAGTTGGCAGTGATGGTCGAGCCTTATCATTTTTGGGCGATTCAGGGACCTCTCGCAGTCCAAGAAAGATTTCCACTTGATCAGGCAGGTTTAAATGTGAAGTTTGTAACTGATCTTACCCCCTATCGAACCATGAAAGTTCGAATTCTAAATGGAGCACATACCACATTGGTTCCGTATGCCTACCTCCATGGCTTCCGAACGGTACGAGAAGCGGTTGAAGATTCGGAAATGGGTTCTTTTTTGAGAAAAGCGATTTTTGAGGAAATCATCCCAAGTCTGGATTTTTCAGAAGCCGAATTAAAAGCTTTTGCAAATGATGTA
>Ga0136655_1001376_pt1 | contig 10845 bp, 7 predicted proteins | sample CPBDNA_2_FD_94863 | JGI IMG/M metagenome (GOLD analysis project Ga0136655, IMG submission 94863) | Freshwater to marine salinity gradient microbial communities from Chesapeake Bay, USA - CPBay_Spr_15_0.8_DNA (version 2) | ecosystem: Environmental > Aquatic > Marine > Coastal | place: USA...
AGTCCGTCAGCGGAATTGGTCCAAAGGTTGCTCAGTCTGCGCTATCAATTTATGAGCCAGAGGAATTGGCAAGTGCAATTGCAAGCGAGAATTCAGGAGCACTAGAACGAATTCCAGGGTTAGGCAAGAAGGGTGCACAACGAACAGTTTTAGAGCTTAAAGATAAAGTTTCTGACTTGGCTCGTAATCAAAGCGCTGGTTCAACTAGTAAGTCGCATTGGCGAACCCAATTACAGAGCGCTCTGATTGGTCTTGGATTTACAGCGCGGGATGCCGAGGCAACTATTGATTCGGTTGCAAGTGATCTAGGTGCAAAAGTAGATGAAACCGATATCTCCGAGCTTCTTAAGTTAGCCCTTCAAAATCGAGGGCGTGGCTAAAAATGAGCGATGAGCAGAGATTGGTTGATTCAAGTTCTGATGATTTCGAACGCGCACAAGAATTGGCGCTACGTCCAAAGACGCTGCAAGAATTCGTAGGGCAAAAGCGCGTTGCAAATCAATTGGATCTGTTGCTATCTGCCGCGAGAAATCGCAATTCTCCAGCGGATCACGTCCTTCTCTCGGGCCCACCAGGTTTAGGAAAAACGACGCTAGCAATGATTATTGCCTCCGAGATGAACGCTCCAATTCGAATAACGAGCGGACCAGCTATTCAACATGCTGGAGATTTGGCATCAATTCTCTCTTCATTGGTAGAGGGTGAAATTCTTTTTTTAGATGAGATTCATCGAATGTCTCGTCCAGCTGAAGAACTTCTCTATCTTGCCATGGAAGATTTTCGAGTAGATGTAATTGTTGGAAAGGGCGCAGGAGCAACTGCGATTCCACTTGAGCTTCCTCATTTCACTCTCGTCGGCGCAACAACTCGTGCAGGTTTATTGCCCAGCCCGTTACGCGATCGTTTTGGATTTACCGCGCAACTTGATTTCTATGAAGATGCTGAACTGTCTATAATCGTGAAACGAAGCGCAGCTTTAATGGGAATCGAAATTAGTGAAACAGCCATCCAAGAACTTGGCTCAAGATCTCGGGGGACGCCACGTGTGGCGAACCGCTTGTTACGAAGAGTTCGTGACTACGCCCAGGTTCATTCAAATGGAAAAGTTGATGTCACAGAGGCTAAAGCGGCACTTGAATTGTATGAAGTTGATGCAATCGGATTAGATCGATTGGATTTGGCTGTTCTAGAGACCTTAGTCAGAAGATTCAATGGTGGGCCGGTCGGAATATCCACTCTTGCCATGGCTATTGGGGAAGAGGCAGAAACTATCGAATCTTTGGCTGAGCCATTTCTGGTCCGGATGGGATTTATCTCACGCACTCCACGCGGACGCATTGCAACACCTGCGGGATTCGAACATCTGGGCTTAAAGGCACCCATAGGCTCGCCTGGTCAGTTAGATTTTTTCGACACGCCCGCCTCTGATGCCTAGACTTGCGCCTCATGTCCGCCATAAATAATTCCCAGAGCCAGAGCGCGAATTCCAAGAGCGCAAAAACTTCAGCTAAGCCTGCCAAGTCGATTGTCATTCTTGGGTTAGTCGTAATTGCGTTTAGCGTAATTGCAGTCTTTCAAGGTGCAACGAGTGTAAAGCTTGGCCTAGATCTTCGAGGTGGCACGAGCGTTACGCTCACACCACGCACAACTGAAGGGGCAAATGTAACGCCAGAAGCCATTTCGCAAGCAGTTGAAATTATTAGACAGCGTGTTAACTCAATCGGTGTTGCAGAAAGCGAAGTAACTGCACAGGGTTCTGGAAATAACCGTCAGATTGTAATTTCGGTTCCGGGTGAAACTGGTGAAGAGATTGTGCAACTTGTTGGACAGACAGCTGAGCTACGTTTCCGCCAAGTGTTGGTTGAAGCAGCTCCAAACGCTGTATCAATTTCTGGAGACACCCAGACTGTAACTCTTCCAAATGGCGTTACTCCTGAGCTAAGCGCAAAGTTCTCAGCACTTGATTGCACGAATCAGATTAATCTGCAGGGCGGCACAACAGAATCACCCGATGTAGCAGTCGTTTCTTGTGATCGTGGGGGAAGCGCAAAATTCATTCTGGCGCCAGCACAAGTATTAGGAAATATGATTTCAGAGGCGTCTGCGGTGATTGATCAACAGAGCGGGGCCGGATGGTTTGTCTCTCTGGATTTCAATGGCGAAGGTGCAACAAAGTTTGGTGCGCTGACTCAAGCCGTGACTGGACTTGCTGCTCCGCAGAATCAAGTTGCGATAGTTCTAGATGGGCTTGTTGTCTCAGCTCCAAGAATTAATGAAGCAATCACAGGTGGAAGTGCACAAATTACCGGAAGCTTCAACCAACAAGAGGCTTCCAATTTAGCGAATGTTTTGAAGTACGGCGCCCTACCTTTGGCCTTTGATCAAGGTGAAGTCCTACAAGTTTCTCCGACTCTAGGATCTGATCAGTTGGAAGCTGGACTATTAGCAGGACTCATTGGATTTATTCTGGTCTTTTTATATTCACTCTTTTACTACAAGGCGCTGGGTGTAGTTACGATATTGTCGCTATTGGTAGCTGCAGGTATCGCTTACGTATCTATCCTTCTTCTCGGAGAGTGGCTTGGCTTTACACTAACGCTGGCTGGAATCGCCGGCATTATTGTTGCGGTTGGTATTACGGCCGATTCTTTCGTTGTTTACTTTGAGCGCTTGCGAGACGAGGTTCGCGAAGGTCGTTCGATTCGTTCTGCTGCAGAAACTGGATGGGTCAAGGCCCGACGCACAATCGTTGTGTCGGATATGGTCTCAATGATTGCGGCAACACTTCTTTACTTCTTCGCTGTTGGCGGGGTTCGTGGTTTCGCATTTACGCTCGGGCTCACAACACTTATCGATCTTCTGGTCGTTTTCTTCTTTACACATCCTCTGGTCTCACTGATGACAAGGATGAAGTTCTTCGCAAACGGCCATAAATTATCTGGCTTCTCGCAGAAGAGCCTAGGAATGAAGACCAGAACAATTAACTCAGATGTCACAGAAAATTCGAAAGGTTAATCGCATGAGCCCACTTTCAGGAATCGGCGGCCGGTTATATCGCGGCGAAACTTCTATTGATTTTGTTGGCAAGAGACGGCGTTGGTATTCCTTCTCAGGACTTCTAATCGTTCTGTCAGCGGTTGTTTTAGGAACCCAAGGCTTGAATCTTGGTATTGAGTTCAAGGGTGGATCCGAATTCTCTATTTCTAAGCCAGGTGTGACCGTGGAACAGGGTCGGGCCGCTATGAAAGCAGCAGGAGTAAGCGGAGAGAGCGTTGTTCAAATTGTTGGTAATGACCGGCTTCGCATCCAAACAGGTGCCCTTGAATCATTTAATGAAGTTAAAGAGTCTCTCGCCTCGACGTTTGGTGTAAATGTGGACGATATCGATACCCAGATTATTGGTCCATCCTGGGGAGATGAGATCACTAAAAAGGCGCTCTACGGTCTAATTGGCTTCATAATCATCGTTTTGCTCTTCTTGGCAATGACCTTCGAACCAAAAATGGCTATTGCCGCCATTGTTGCAACAGTACATGACGTTTTCATCACGGTAGGAATCTATGCTCTAGTCGGTTTCGATGTAACACCTGCGACGATAATCGGATTCTTAACTATTTTGGGCTATTCGCTATACGACACGGTCGTGGTCTTCGACAAGGTTCGCGAGAACACAAAATCGATCACGAGCACAGGGAAAGTTACTTATTCAGCCGCTGCTAACTTGGCAGTTAACCAAACTCTGGTTCGCTCTTTCAATACCTCGGTGATTGCTCTGTTACCAGTTGGTTCAATTCTTTTCGTTGGTTCAGGTCTACTCGGTGCTGGAACGCTGAAGGATCTCTCGCTCGCGTTATTCGTTGGATTGGCTGTGGGAACTTATTCCTCAGTCTTCATCGCTACTCCATTGCTGGCACAGCTTCGCGAACGCGAACCTGCGATGCGCGCACTTGCTAAGCGCGTTGCACAACATGCGCCTGGTGCAGTAACTGCAGAAGCGAAGGCATCATCTTCAGCAACAATCACAGATTTAAGTTCAAACACCAAGACAACATGGGCGCGTGGACCTCGCAATCAACCTAAGCGCAAACGACGTTAGCCTTTTTGAGTTTTTAACTGGCGGGCTTAAACTTGCAATCGCTAGTTAAGATAGAACCATGAATCCGGTTCTAGATGATCTAGCGAAATCTCTACTCGCGCATCATCCTGGCGCTTCTATAGCCGATCTTGAGCGCGCATATGACATTGCGGCAGATGCCCACGAGGGTCAACTGCGAAAATCAGGACACCCATACATAACGCATCCGCTCGCAGTATCTGAAATCTTGGCGGAAATCGGGCTTGATCTAGAGACGATTATTGCCGCTCTGCTTCATGACACAGTTGAAGATACCAAGTATTCACTCACGGCACTAAAAAAAGATTTTGGCAAAGAGATAGCAAATCTAGTCGACGGTGTAACGAAGTTGGATAAGTTGAATTACGGCCCAAATGCCGAAGCTGAAACGCTCCGCAAGATGGTTATTGCTATGTCGCGAGATATTCGCGTCCTTGTTATCAAGTTGGCAGATCGGCTACACAACGCCCGAACCTGGCAATTCGTCGATGTCGAATCGGCGCAACGCAAAGCTCGTGAGACGTTAGATATTTACGCACCACTTGCTAACCGGTTGGGAATGAGCGCAATTAAATGGGAGCTTGAAGATCTATCTTTTAAAACCCTCGAGCCTAAAATCTATGAAGAGATTGAACGTTTGGTTCAGGAACGCAATCCGGCTCGCCAAGCCATGACAACTGAAGTTTTGGAACTTGTGGCAAAAGATTTAAATGCCGATGGAATAACCGCGAAGGTTTTGGGACGACAGAAGCATCTTTATAGTGTTTATCAAAAGATGGTAATTCGTGGCCGGGACTTCAACGAGATTTATGACTTGGTCGGAATTCGAGTATTGGTTGAAAGCGTCCGTGATTGTTATGCAGTTCTTGGTGCAATCCACGCAAGATGGAGTCCAATACCTGGTCGTTTCAAGGATTACATTGCGATGCCGAAGTTTAATCTTTATCAATCTCTTCACACCACAGTGATCGGGCCAAATGGCAAAGCTGTTGAAATTCAAATTAGAACTTTTGATATGCATGCTCGTGCCGAATACGGAATAGCCGCGCACTGGAAATACAAACTTGCCACAGTAGGGGATGACGCCACTAAGAAACCAGAAATGATCTGGTTAAAACAATTGCACGAATGGCAGCAAGAAACTGAAGACGTTGGTGAATTCCTAGATACCTTGCGATATGACTTGCGGACGCCTGAAGTTTTTGTGTTCACGCCTAAGGGAAGTGTTATTGCACTGCCATCTGGTTCGACGCCTGTGGATTTTGCCTATGCCGTGCACACCGAAGTAGGGGATAGATGTGTTGGCGCGAAGGTAAATGGAAAGTTGGTTCCGTTGGAATCAATTCTGACTAACGGGGACGTAGTTGAAGTTGTAACAAACAAGAGCCCAAATGCTGGGCCGAGCAGAGATTGGCTCAGCTTTGTTTCCTCGCCAAGAGCTCGATCCAAGATCAAAGCTTGGTTTTCGAAAGAGCGTAAGGAAGAAGCGATTGAAGCTGGCCGAGAATCTATAGCCCGGCAAATGCGTAAAGTCGGATTACCACTGCAGAAGATATTTGCGGGCCAGGCGTTCTTAGAGCTATCTCACGATCTGCATTATCCAGATATTGAAAGCATGTATGCGGCAGTCGGCAACGGTCACATAAGCGCGCAGTTCGTAATCGAAAAACTTGTTGCGAATACCGACCTTCACGAACCAGATACCGAAGTTGAGAGTCATACAACTCCGGTTCATTCTTTCGAGCACGTCCGCCGAAATTCATCTGGCGTAGATGTAGAGGGCGCTGATGATGTGCTTGTTAAATTAGCTAGATGTTGCACACCAGTTCCTGGTGATGAAATTGTCGGCTTTATTACAAGAGGAAGCGGAGTTTCTGTCCATCGCAGCGACTGTATAAATGTTACAGATCTGAAGCTAAATCAAGGTGATCGAATTGTTGGAGTTAAATGGAATAACTCGGCTAAAGCAGCATTCCTAGTGAATATCCAGGTGGAAGCCCTAGACCGAGCACGTTTATTGTCTGATGTAACTCGCACTTTATCTGATCAGCATGTAAATATTTTGAATGCATCAGTAAGCACATCGAAAGATCGCACAGCACTATCAAGGTTTACCTTTGAAATGGCTGATGCATCGCACTTAGATGCAGTGCTTGCAAGCGTTAGATCAGTTGAAGGCGTTTACGATGTTTATCGCGTCACCAACAATTAACCTTTAAAGTCAGCTAAACCCTTTTGCGCTTCAGCTAACCAAACCTTACGAGCTTCTGCAGCTTCGCGGGCAGTTTTTGCTTTTGCACTATTTCCAGCACTCTCAGCCTTTGCAGCTTGGGCTTCGTAACCAGCAATTGCATCAATTAGACCTTGAACAACATCATTTGCACGTGCAATAGCTGTTGGGTCAGTGCGACGATTCTGCTCTTCGGTTAGTGCATGAAGTTCATCTTCAACGCGAGATAGGCGAGTGTCCAGCGCCGCACGCTTGCTGCGCTCGGTCATACCAATCTTCTGCCATTGCTCCATAAGTGCACGGAAGTTCTTCTTTGCACTCTGAAGATCGGTGATTGGGAGAATCTCTTCGAACTTAACAATTAACTCTTCACGTTTAGCAAGATTTGCTGCCATTGTTGATTGGCGTTTATCTAAGTCGGCGTTCTTTGCAGCGAAGAATTGATCTTGCGCGGCCTTGAATCGTGCCCAAAGTTTTGCATCAACACTTGGCTTTCCACGTCCTGACGCTTTCCAGGCATCCATGAGCGATTTGAACTTATTTGCTGTTGGAAGCCATTCCTTTGAAGAAGCTAGGGCCTCGGCTTGCTTAACAATCTCTTCTTTCTTGGCGGCCACTTCGCGCTGAACAGATTCAAGCGCTGCAAAGTGGGTGCGTCGGCGCTTATCAAACTTATTTCGGGATGATGAGAAGCGCTTCCAAAGTTCGGTGTCGGTTGTCTTGTCGAGACGTGGGGCAGCTTTCCATTCGTCGAGGAGAACCTTCAAACGCTCGCTTGTGGTCTTCCAACTCTCAGAAAGTGCGAGTGATTCAGCTTCGGCAACTAACTTCTCTTTAACAATGAGAGATGCTGCACGCTTAGCTTCGCGAACTGCAGATTCAATATCTTTACGCTCTTGATATGCGGCGCGATGATCCTCAATTAGATCTGGAATTTGCTCTACTGATGCCGCAAGTGTGGCAAGGTCGCCAATGCCATTGAGATTTGCAACAGTGTCGCGCAGTTTAACTACGGCTTCAGCTGCATCGGATGGCACCATTGCACCGCTCTTAATGCGAGCGGCAAGTAGTGCGACTTCTGAGGCTACAGCTTCAAACTTACGAACGAAATAGGCGAGCGCTTCTTCCGGACTCTTTCCAGGATATGAACCGACTGGTTTTTCTCCGGATGGAGTGAGGACGTAAACAGTTCCATCTTGGTCAACGCGACCGAATTTGGATGGATCCCCGATTAGCGCAGATGCAGCGCTTAAGTTTGATTCGCCAGATGTAACAGCTTGGGCTACTTCAGTTGGGTTGATGTCCGTCATTTTAATGCTCGCTTTCGTTGCGCGTTAGGTGTGCGGGGTTGCAGACCATTCGTTATGACTAGCTTCATTGGGACTGGATTGGTTCTGTGTGCGGGCTAAAGATACCCTTAACTATTGCAATGGCAAAAGTGGCCAATTGTAAGAGTTGTATTTGTGCTTAATATCGAGCCTGTATGGGCTCGGAAGTGGGGTGAGCTTTGATTCTTGAGGTTATCGCCGCTCCGTATTTTGCGACAAATTGCTGGATTTTTGCCCCTACTAAGGATTCCGAATGTTTCATTGTTGACCCAGGAATTGATAGTCCAAATTTAGTGTCCGCTATTAAGTCGGTTTTGAATAAACATAATCTCAAGCCGGTGGCGATTCTTGTTACTCATGGACACCTTGATCATACGTTTTCAGTTCGACCATTTGCAAATGAATATGGTGTGCCAACGTTGATACACACTATAGATCGAAAACTTTTGGCAGATCCATTTCGTGCGCTTGCTGCAGATGGTGAGAGTCGAAAAATTATGGCTGGACTCGGAGTTTCGAAGTTTGAAGAACCAGATGTAGTGCGAGAAGTGATCGATGGCGAGAGTTTTAATTTGGCTGGATTCGACATTGTTGTTCAACATGCACCTGGCCATACCGCGGGTTCAACACTCTTTACTGTGAATGATGAGTTTTTGATTTCTGGCGATGTTCTATTTGCTGGCGCCATAGGACGAACCGATTTACCCACCGGATCCGCATCAGCTATGCGCAATTCTTTGATTTCTAAAATATTGCCGCTAAATGACGAATTAATAGTCCTTCCTGGACACGGTCCACAAACTACAATTGGACGTGAACGAGCGAACAATCCTTATTTGCAGGAATCTTTCCTGCATTCGAAACCAGAATGGGGGGAGTGATGCGCGAGCTACAAGCCCCTAAAGGTGTAAGTGAATATTTTCCACCTAGGTCTCAGTATTTTGAATTGGTTCGCGAGACTTTGATCGATTCTGCTCGGACCGCTGGCTATTCATTAATGGAACTACCTGTCTTTGAAGATACTGAGCTCTTTAAGCGCGGTGTAGGTGAATCTACTGATGTCGTTTCAAAAGAGATGTATACCTTTGAAGACCGCGGTGGTAGATCTCTAACGCTACGACCTGAAGGAACTGCAGGAGTAATGCGAAGTGTTATTGAGAATAATTTAGATAAGTTAACGCTTCCAATCAAGGTTTGGTATTCCGGTGCATTTTTCCGTGCCGAGCGACCACAAGCCGGCCGCTATCGTCAGTTCTATCAAGTTGGGATTGAAGCTATTGGTTTGAATGATCCAGAGATTGATTTTGAAGTTATTGCTGTCGCGGATCGAGCATTTAAGAAGTTGGGATTAAAGTCTTATCGACTTGAAATAACTTCTCTTGGTGATGCGAAGAGTCGAGCCAGTCATCGCAAAGATTTAGTTTCTTACATCTCGAAATTGAAGTTGGATGATGCGACGTTAGAACGGGCTGCCTTGAATCCACTGCGTTTATTCGATGACAAGCGTCCAGAGATTAGAGAAGCAATGGCGAGCGCACCACTTTTACTTGATTATTTATCACCTGAAAGTAAAGCGAACTTCGCGCGAGTGCAAGAACTTTTGAATTCAGCAGCAATCAAATTCACTATCAATCCGCTTATGGTTCGGGGTCTCGATTACTACACCGGAACAACTTTTGAATTTATCAGCGACAAATTGGGGGCACAATCAGGAATTGGTGGCGGTGGTCGCTACGACGGGCTTATGGCCGAACTTGGCGGAAATGATTTATCTGGAATCGGATTTGGACTCGGAGTTGACCGAGTTCTACTTGCCTGCGAGGCCGAGGGTATTTTCGATGCATCAATAAACAAATCAGATTTAGACCTCTTTGTCATTGCACTTAGTTCAGATGAAAAACCTTTCGTCTCCAATCTTGTGAATCAACTTCGTAACCAGGGCATCGCATGCGATATGGCCTACGGAGATCGCGCTCTAAAGGGGGCAATGAAGTCGGCCGACAAGAGTGGAGCGAGATTTAGCGCAGTAATTGGTGCTGATGAAATCAAGTCTGGTTTGGTAGCGCTTAAGGATATGAAATCTGGCGAGTCAAAAGAAGTTAGAATCTCCACCTTAGCTGAAGAATTTAAGTCCAACTAAAAATTAATGGAGCCTGTTCAAGATGATTAGAACTCACACTGCCGGATCATTGCGCAAGAGTGATGTTGACACAAAGGTAACCCTTGCTGGTTGGGTTGCTAGACGTCGCGACCATGGTGGTGTCGCCTTCATCGATTTACGAGATTCATCGGGCAGCGCGCAAGTTGTTATTAATGATGAAAATTTGGCGGGTTCGCTACGTGCCGAGTGGTGCGTCCTAATTACAGGAACCGTTCGACTTCGTCCAAGTGGAAACGAAAATTCAAATATTGCAACTGGTGAGATTGAGGTCGTATGTGAATCACTTGAGGTCTTAAGTGAAGCAGCAGCACTTCCATTTCCCGTTGACAGCGGCGACCTAAGCACAATCAGCGAAGAAGTTAGATTGAAGTATCGTTACTTGGATTTACGTCGCGAAGGACCAGCTAAGAATCTAAGGTTGCGTTCTAAAGTTACGTCGGTAATTCGCACGGTTATGGATGATGAAGATTTCCTTGAAATAGAAACTCCATACCTAACACGGTCAACGCCTGAAGGTGCTCGCGATTTCTTAGTTCCAGTTCGTTTGCAACCTGGAAGTTGGTATGCACTGCCGCAGTCACCACAATTATTCAAGCAGCTGTTGATGGTCGCTGGAATGGAGCGTTATTACCAGATTGCGCGTTGTTTCCGAGATGAAGACTTCAGAGCGGACCGCCAACCTGAATTCACACAGCTTGATATTGAGATGTCCTTTGTTGATCAAGAGGATGTTCTGAAAGTTGCAGAGAAAATACTTTCTCGCGTTTTCAAGAAAGTTGTTGATTACGATATTCCGCTTCCAATCCCACGGATGACATATTGGGAAGCAATGCGAAGATACGGATCAGATAAACCTGATTTACGTTTTGCAAACGAATTAGCAGATTGCACCGAGTTTTTCGCTGACACCACATTTAGGGTTTTCCAATCCTCATACGTTGGAGCTGTGGTTATGCCAGGGGGAGCAGATTCACCTCGTCGTGAATTAGATGCTTGGCAGGATTGGGCTAAG
>Ga0136655_1001377_pt1 | contig 10842 bp, 8 predicted proteins | sample CPBDNA_2_FD_94863 | JGI IMG/M metagenome (GOLD analysis project Ga0136655, IMG submission 94863) | Freshwater to marine salinity gradient microbial communities from Chesapeake Bay, USA - CPBay_Spr_15_0.8_DNA (version 2) | ecosystem: Environmental > Aquatic > Marine > Coastal | place: USA...
ATTGGCTGAACTAGTGAATGAAAGAATCAGATGGACTAGGCTAAGAGAGAAGGAGGATTATGTATTTGGATATGAACATATAATTTACGGAGTACATTATTCTGTCACACCACTACTAAATTGAAAAGCCCTTATAAAAATATAAAGGCTTTTCAATTTTAATAAGCATTTAAAATTATTCTTTGCTGAATAAATAATTCATTAATCCCCCAAAATCACCATAAACTTGCTGATATCTTATTTTGCCTTCGGCATCAAAATCGAAAGATTCGTATAATTTTATAACCCCTGACTTGGCGGCCGTAGAATCTGTAGCAGGAAGCGTCACCTCCCAACTGCTGTAATGACGTACAGAGCCATCTGCCAATTTAGTTTGGGTATTTACACCTGGCAATAAAACTGGAGGTGAGGTAAGCAATTTAAAATTAAATGTTGCCCAACTTTGCTTGTCGTTTGTCATCATCTCATCCAAATTTAATGAATCTTTAGCTACTCCAAAGCCTGTATCTAACATTACAAAATCTTTTGCGTACATTGAATAATCAAGGTTTTCGTTTTGCCAACCTTCAATGTTGGTCATGACTGTTTTTGAATTTTTTTCAAAAGCCTCATTTGCCGAATTATCAGGTTTAGGCTGACATCCAATAAAGAAAATTGAGGCGAATAAAATAGAATAAATACTTTTCATAATATTGATTTTTAGTTAATTAAAAATAAAGGTAACTAATTATATAATACAAAATAAATAGTGTAGCAATAAAAAACGGTACCGTTTTATTGTTTTAGTAGATAACTCTATTGAAATATCGAATTCTAATATTACTCACAAAAGTTTTATAGAAACCTATAATTTAATGGAGTTCCTCGCAGAATGAATTATTATTTTACCAGGCAGCTCTCCATTGTCTTACAGTATGTATTTTACCATCTTCTCCGAATATGAACTTTTCTAAAAAGAAGTCTTCCTCAACAGTTCCGTCTTTTTTATACTTAGTTTCATTAGAACCAACTTCAACAATACTTCTGACACCGTCTAATTCATAGGGTAAAAAATATATGGGTTCTGTGATTATAGAATCGTATAATGAAAACACTTCTTTCAATTCATTAGTTGTCATCATTACTGGCTCCTCTAAGTTAAATGGAAAAAACCTTAATGAGTCTCGCGTATTGGCAAAAACTGCTTCTGCGTCCATAGCAGCGTAATTAGATATTAAATTTCTAACAATTTCTACTTGTTCATCAGAACCCATAAGAAACTTTGTGCCAGAACTCACCCATTCACCACCTTTTTTATTAACTTCCTTTTCTACAACTTGATTGGAACAAGAGGAAATTGAAATAAAAATTGCCAATAAAACTATTACTTTTTTCATTTTTTTATTTATTTTTATTGATTAATAATGGTAAATATACCATTTTAATTGAAAACTGTAATATTCATAGTTGTGATATAAAAAAACGGCTACACTTTATAAAAGTATAACCGTTTTATTGTTATAGTAGCGAGGACTGGACTCGAACCAGCGACCTTCGGGTTATGAGCCCGACGAGCTACCTACTGCTCTACCTCGCGATATAAAAACTGCTAGCCACTTGTTTTAAAAACTTCAGATCATTACACTGACGGCTTCCTGTTTTATTGGATGGCAAAAATACACACAATTTCATCCTGATACAAGAGAATTCGATAAAATATTTACTGCCCTAGTTCTATAACATCAAAACTAGCTAATTCCCCTTCTTCAAAGATAACTTTTAACTCTATAGGGTTACAGCATACCTCACAATCCTCTACATAAGTCTGTGAATAAGCAGGGTCTAATAACATAGAAATTTCTTGCCAACAATGAGGACAAGTAAAAAAATGCTCTATCATAAAGGAACATTCAATAGTTGCCCCGCGAGTTGCAACAGTTGGTACTCTGCTAGTTTAGCGTCGTATTTTGCTAAATTCTTGATGGTTGCTGCATTGAGCAGATTCACTTGTGCCTGTCGAAATTCAATGCTGGAAACTTGACCTAATTTAAATTGTTCTTGTGACCTTTCAAAATTGCTTTTATTGGTCAGTACATTTTGTTCTTGCATGCTATAAATCGCCAACGCATTGGTGTAATTTCCTCTGGCATTTGCTACATCACGAGCCACTTCTTGTTCCAATTGACTTTTAAAAAGCGCTTCGTTTTCATATGAAATTTTAGCATTGCGCAAGCCGTTAATCGACCGACCACCGTCAAAAATATCCCAAGTTAAATTAGCTCCTACCGCAATATTGGAACCTGTTCTGGTCGTCGAGGGGAAAAATGCTGTTGGTGGGTTGATGGATTGATTCCATCCATAAGAACCTGTTAAACCTATTCTAGGCAATAACAGCGCTCTGGAGGTTCTAATGTCGTAATCGCTTATTTGTAAATTGGAGGCCGACTGCAATAAACGCACGTTATTATCGGGTACTTTTTCTAAATAGCTATCCATCACCAACATGTTTTGTAATACCACCGTGGTATCTACTACAAAATTAGCCTGAAGCTCCCTGTTGAGCAATAGGTTGAGATCGCGTTTGGTATTGCGCAACAACTGCTTTGTGTTCAAAATAGTTATGCTATCCGTATTAATATCTACTCGAGCGTTGAGAACCTCTAACTTATTAACTTGACCATATTCAAATTGATACGCAGCACGCTGCTCTCGTCTCTTAGAGATTTCTAAATTCTCTTCGAGCACCCTTACATTTTCTGTGAGTCGCGCAATTTCTAAGTACACGCTCATCAATTGAACAGTCGTATTTTCTATAGTAGAACGCACTTCCAACTGGCTCAACTGATATTGCTCTTGAAGACGTTTGTAATTGTACAAGCGCCCTAAACCATCAAATAAAGTGTAATTAAGAGATAGCCCAGCATTGTATTGAGTCGTCTGGGCATTGTTAATTGTTATATCTTCCCTGACAGCTCCATTTTGATCCACTGCCCCGTTAAAATCTGTATTGGAATCATTTTCATCTCTAGAGGCACCTGCATTTCCTTGTAAAGAAGGCAAGTAGCCTGAATTTAAAATACCAGAATTGTTCTCGGCTATTTTAGTCGTGTTTTTTGCTATTTTGATCCCGTAATTATTCTCCAGCATCAGCTGTATGGCTTGCTCTCTACTCAATAAGGCTTCTATAGATGGTTGCGAGTACGCTTTCGCGAAAGCGAAACACAACAAAACACCTAAACTAACTACCAGCTTATTCATTTTCATAATCTTCTAATGCTTTTTGCTCTTTTGCAACACTTGTCAACTCCGTTTTATCGATAGCTTCTCCCGTTTTCAACCAATGCATCCAAACCTTGATATTATTTCCAAAACTAAGGAAAAGTGGCAATAATAAGAGGGTCAATAATGTCGCCATCCCTATTCCGTACGAGATTGAAATCGCCATAGGTTTTAAAAATTGTGCCTGTCTGCTCTTTTCTAATAGTAAAGGAGCTAAACCTGCTACTGTAGTTAAAGAAGTTAAGAAAATAGCTCTAAACCTGCTTTTACCTGCTTCAATTAAAGCCTCATCAAACTTCAACCCGTCCTTTATTAACGAATTAAATTTACCTATAAGAACAAGTCCATCGTTGACCATAATTCCTATAAGCGCGATAATTCCTAACATGGATAAAATATTAACTGGAAAACCATGGATCCAGTGTCCCCAAGCTACTGCTGTAAAACTAAATGGAATCAATAAAATCAACATAATAGGTTGCGTACCACTGCGAAAGGTAAAGGCAATCACAAAATAAATGAGCAGCAATACAATTGGAAAAATAAATTGAGCACTGCTGGAAATTTTTTCTGCTTCCCGTGCCTGTCCACTCAAGTAATTAGGAGCAACGGTAGGATATTTTTTCTGTAGTTCTGGAACGATATTTTGACGTATGTCGTCGAGAATATCTGTCGCACTTTGATTGGGATCTTTCAGGTCTGCGCTGATCAAAATCTCTCTACGCCCTTCTAAATGATTGATCACTACATCACCGCGCTCTATGGAGTAACTTGCTAGATCGCGCAAGGGCACTTTACTACCAGAAGGGGTGCTAATTCTAAGTTCGTCTAAATCTTTAATGCTGTTGCGGTTATCTCTATCATAACGCACCCAAACTCTTATCTCATCCTGACCGCGTTGAAAACGCTGGGCCTCACGACCAAAAAACGCAGCTCTTACCTGAGCCATTACCGCTCTCGAATTTAGACCTAACGCATAGGCGTTATCATTGAGTTCTAATTTGATCTCTTTGATCCCAGCGGGGTCATTATCCTCGATATCTTTTAATAAGGGGTTTTGTTCTAGTATTTCTTTAAAATCTTCCGTAGCGGCTTTTAGCTCCTCTATATCATTACTTAAAAGAGATACCGCCACTGGACTACCTCCAAAATTACCTCCAGATCCAAAAGTGAGGCTTTCTGCACCAGGCACATTTCCTACCAGTTCTCTGAGTCGGTTTGCCACAATAGGAGATTTTAATTCTTCAGGTCGGGTTTCTCCAGGGAGCAAATTGATAGAAAGGCTAGCAGAAGAAGAGGAACTTTGAGACCTAATAATGTTCTCAAATAACTGAACTGTATCTCCATATTTCTCGTCGGTTAAGTATTCTTTAGTCAGTTCTCTATTGACGATCTTGGCCTTTTCTTCAATAGAAGAAATAATAGAGTCCGTAATGCGTTCTGCCGTTCCATTAGGCATGGAAAGAGTCACCGATACTTGATCACTGGATATACTAGGAAATAAGGTAACACCAACGACACCGCCCTTAACAGAACCTATGGTTAAAATTAATGCCGCAACAAAAAATGCAAAAGCTAACAACTTGTACTTTAAGGTAAACCTCAATGCCGGAGCATACATTTTGTCTCGCATCCAGTTCATGGCTTTATCGCCGTAATCATTTACAAAACGCCTTTTTTGAAACAGTTGTGCTATTCCTTTCTTAGGGACATCAGACCTTGATTTTAAAGCTTTAGAATGCGCTAGGTGAGCGGGCAATATGATCAATGCTTCTATCAATGAGACCAATAGTGTCAAAATCACAATGACAGACACTTCCCCAAAAAACTCTCCTATCCTGCCGTCTAAAAATAAAAAGGTAGAAAAAGCCAGTATAGTAGTGATAATAGCACTTAAAATAGGGGGTATCACCTCCATAGTCCCATCAATTGCTGCCTGAATAGGGTCCTTGCCATCTTCGTAATGCTGGTAAATATTCTCTGCAATCACAATACCATCATCTACTAAAATCCCTATTACGATGATCATTCCAAAAAGAGAAAGCACGTTGATCGTCACATCAAACTGACCTGCAAAAATAAACATCCCTAAGAAGGCTATAGGTAAACCAAAAGCCACCCAAAACGCCAATCTGGTATTTAAGAAAATGGATAAAAAGAACAGCACCAACAACATTCCTACGATCGCATTCTCTGTAAGCAATGCTGTACGTTGATTTAAGGTAATAGAAAGATCTCTAACCACGGTGAGCTGCACATTGCTAGAACGCTGGTTATAAACTGCTATATATTCTTTAACCTTATCAGCACTATCGATAAGATCCTCTGCATTTGTGCTGGTTACTGTAATATTAACGGCTCTTTCTTCATTAAAATAAGAAGCATTAGGCGTTTCAGAAAAGCGGTCTCTTACTTCAGCCACATCTTTAAGATAGATGATAGTGCCATCTGGCTGCGTTCTTACTGGAATATAATTCAGCTCGTCCCCATAATAATTTCTGTTATTAGCTCGTATCAGGTATTCTTCTGTATCTGTTTTAATATTTCCCCCAGTCGTCAAAATATTAGAAGCGGCAACGGCATCTGCTATTTCTTGAAAGCTAATTTGGTACGCTAAAAGGGTATTTTCATTTACGGCAATTTCAATTTCTTCAGCAGGATACCCTGTGATCGAGATTTGCGAAATACCGTCTATAGCTCTCAAGTCATTTTCTACATCTCTAGCCAGTTGTTTAAGCGTTTTAAGAGGTACGTTTTTCCCACTTAACGCAAATGTAATCGTAGGTCGGGATTCTTCTCTTTTTGCCACCACCAGTGGTTCCATACCTGTAGGGAATGAAGACACACGATCTACAGCGTTCTTGACTTCCAGTAACATAAAGTCAATATTATAGCCTTTAATAATCTCTATAGTAATGGTTCCAGAATTTTCTCTTGATGCCGAAGTCACTCGATCAATCCCTTCTATACCCTTGAGGTTATCTTCAATTTTAAGCACCACACCTTCTTCAATCTCTTGAGGAGCAGCACCTGGATAGATCACATTGATAGTGATGGTTTTAGAATCAACTAATGGGAAGTAAGACGATTTTAAGGAAAGTGCTCCTAAAACACCAAAAATAACAAATGCAGCAATAACGACATTTACTGCCACATGATGCTTGATAAAATAAGCTATAACTTTTCTCATAGCTTATTTTGATTCAGGATGTGAATAGGCAGCTTCCTCTTTATCCGCTTGTGCCTGCTCTTCGGTGATTACAATCATTCCTTCATAGGCACCAGGAATCGACTTTGCTACAATCACTGTTCCGTTCTCTAAGCCTTTAAGCACTGCAGTGGTATCAGAAAAATGAACTGGAATAACATCGGTAAGTACCAACTTCCCTTTATTCACTGTAAATAGTTGATTCCCATTTTGAAGCAAGCTTCGATTGATCTCTATAGCGTTTTCTATCTTTTGCGCTTGTATGTTTGCCGTGAGGTACATTCCTTCCTTTAAATCTGGATGTTCTACTTCGATGACGGTTATAATGGTTTGAGAAGCCTGATCTACTTTGGCATTGAGGCGAGTCACTTTTCCTTGGTACGATTTGGTATTGGAAATATTGCGCATTTCTACTCGCTTTCCTATTTGTAATAAATCGGCAAATTCAGCACTTACTGCTACCTGGATCTCATAGATTCCTGATTGAATAAACTCTCCTAATTGCTGACCATTGCGCACGAGTGTTCCTTCGCTCACCATCGTTTCTGTCAAGACTCCTGAAAACGGGGCTGTGATTCTAAATTTGCCTAAACGACTTTCCAGGTTTTTAATAGAGTAGTACGTAGTATAAATATTTCTTCCTGTAATAAAATATTTTTCTTTGTCATTTTTAGGGACTGGAAGCTTCGGAATATTGCGATCTACATTTAAGTCGGCTAGATAATCTTGCCACTGCGGGTAAGACTCTGGATAGTCCAGCCTTAGGTCTGGCATGATGGCCGTAATTTGATTGTTTAAATTGCTTCTAGCACTTTTAACCTGGGCGTAAAACTCGGTGTTGTCTATAGCAATAATAGTTTCTCCAGCTTGGTAGGCCTGTCCAGTTCTAAACAGTTTACCGGTAGATTTAAAAACCCCAGTCACCTCTGCAAATAACTCTACCCGCTTCTTAGCCTGTAAGTTCCCGTTTGCTGGAATGATAATCGGAATGGTGGTGTTCTGAACCGTATCTGTAGTTACGATATTGATATCCTTTTTAATTTTAGGCTTAGGTGCTGTTTTATTGTCAATGATGACCCTAGCTCCATAGATGGCGGCTATAACAAGTACTATAGCAAGCACAGAAAGTATGACTTTACGCATGGTGTTTTTTTTGTGTGAATGTATCACGTCTCAAATCTAATTAAGTCTGCTTTTGAATGTTCATAAATAATCCTTAAAGCTAACTACTGAATTTCTCCAACTCTTCAGAAACATCTTCCCATTGTTTCATCCACTTATCCAGTTCTCGTTTCTTAGCCTGATACCCATCAAAGAACCCGTCTTTTTGTGACAGTTCATCGTAGTTGGCTGCGAGCTCTGCATCGAGTTTTGCAATCTTTTTTTCCAGGTCGCTGATCTGTGATTCTGCTTTAGACAGTCTGTTGTTAAGGGACTTTTGCTTTTTCTGATCTTCGTAAGAGAGTTGGTTTTTATCCGTGTCTTGCTTTCGCGAAAGCTTCGCCTCCTTAACCACGTCCACCTTTTCAATCGCTCTCATATCTTCTGCCTTTCTCTGGCCTAGATAATAATCAATATCCCCCAGATAGAGATTTAATTTATGATCGCGGAATTCATAAACCAGCTCTGTTAAACCTTGTAAGAATTCTCTATCGTGAGACACGACAATTAAGGTACCTTCAAACTTTACCAATGCCGCCTTAAGCACATTCTTAGATTGAATATCCAAGTGGTTGGTAGGCTCATCCATGATCAGTACATTGAAGGGTTGCAGCAATAACTTACAAAGTGCAAGTCGGTTGCGCTCTCCACCACTGAGGACTTTAACTTTTTTCTCTGCTTCATCTCCTCTAAAAAGAAACGAACCCAGCATATCGCGTACTCGTACTCTATTGCTATCCGTTGCGGCGTCGATCATGGTATCCAGGACGGTCTTCTCCCCGTCCATATATTCGGCTTGATTCTGGGCAAAATATCCTATTTGCACATTGTGGCCTAAGTGGACCTGACCTTGAGCTTTTACATCTCCTACTATGATTTTGGCAAGGGTAGATTTTCCCATACCATTCTGACCTACAAAAGCAACCCTTTTACCGCGTTCCAAAGTAAGGTTGACTTTGTCCAATACATTCTTATTCCCATAAGACTTGCTGACTTGCTCCACCTCCAAAACAATTTTACCTGGCTGTATGGACTGTGCAAAGTTGATATTCATTGCTGCATTGTCCGTTTGCTCGATCTCCACCACATCCATTCGGTCCAATTTTTTTACCAGAGATTGTGCCATAGTGGCTTTACTGGCTTTGGCCTTAAATTTTTGTATCAGCTTTTCGGTACGCTCGATCTCCTTTTGCTGATTCTTGAAAGTAGCTTCTTGTTGCTCACGTAATTCTGCGCGGAGGGCTAGAAATTTGGTATACGGCTTGGGATAGTCATAAATGCGTCCCAAACTGATTTCAATGGTGCGATTAGTGACGTTATCTAGAAACATTTTATCGTGACTTACAATCACCACCGCTCCTGCATAGGTCTGTAAAAAGGATTCTAACCATAAGATAGAATCTATATCCAGGTGGTTGGTAGGCTCATCGAGCAAAAGAATATCGTGCTTTTCTAGAAGCAACTTAGCCAGCTCGATGCGCATGCGCCATCCACCGGAAAGCGCGTCGGTGAGCTTATCAAATTGCTCTGGTTGAAACGCCAAGCCTTTTAAAATTTTCTCTGTCTCCCCTTTGTATTGGTACCCACCTATAATTTCATATTCATGATTGAGATCTCCAATATCTTCAATAAGCTTGGAATAAGAGTCTGATTCGTAATCAGTTCTAGTGGTCAATTGTTCATTGATGACCTCAATCTGTGCTTCTATTTGTCTCGCTTTCGCGAAAGCGGTATACGCCTCTTCTAAAACGGTACGCCCTTTTTCAAAATCAATATCTTGTCTTAAAAAACCAATACTGACTTCTTTCTCAATAGCTATATTGCCCTGATCATAGGGAATATCTCCAGAGATCACTTTTAAAAGAGTGGATTTTCCAGCACCATTTTTACCTATCAAACCCACGCGGTTTCCCCCATTAAGCCTAAAAGTAATTTCTTCAAATAACGGTTCTCCACCGAAACTAACATGTAAATCGTGAACGTTGAGCATAGTCGTTTTGTATCTTTGCAAAGATGCGCAACTGCACGTTAACACTAAAGCTTTCTGATGCTAAAAGGAACAAAATTATACAGCATTTTTACAGGGACCTGCCCTGTGTGCCAAAATGAATCCATGTACACCAGTCCCAATCTCTATAATCCTAGCAAAACGCAAGAAATGAGAGAGCGATGCAGTCATTGCGATACCAAATACAAGATTGAACCTAGTTTTTTCTATGGCTCCATGTACGTGAGTTATGGTGTAGGTGTAGGGATTGCCATGATTGCTTTTTTACTGGGCTATTTTATTTTTGAACTATCTCGATGGAACATCTTCCTTATCATAGCTTTTATATCCATTTTTAGTCTCCCAATTGTGATCCGATTATCACGCAACATCTGGATCAATATTTTTATGGATTACGATAAAGAAAAGGATCACAAAAGGCAGTAGGCTGTTGGCTGTTGGCTTTTGGCTGTTGGCTGTTGGCTAAAATAAAAAAAAGTGCCTTGCCTTTGGATACCACCGCATTTTCTTTACAAAAATATCTTGAATTGATCAGCGCTCCTCACAGCTCATGGAATCTCTGAATGTCCATTTCTGGATCTAGTGGATGATTATTGTATACAGAATGATACAATTGCTGTGCCGCCCATGGCGCCATAAGGACCGCTCTACTTCCCATACCGTTAAAAACCATATAGTTTTTAAACTCCGGATGCGCTCCCACAAAAGGCCTTCTATCTATGGTAGTAGGACGTATACCTTGTTTATGCTCCACAATTTCATAAGGTAATTTTAGAAAACGCTCCAATCTAGAGGTTAAAAATTCCTTTGCCTCTTCGGTAGGTGCGTCTGTAACGTCGTCTCTATTATAGGTCGCTCCTACCCAGAACAAATCATCCACATAAGGCATTAAAAATACTGAAGATTTAATAATGTAATCCAGTTGAAGATCTGGAACCTTGACGGTTAAGACTTCGCCTTTATTTCCTTGTAACGGCAGGTGATTAAAAAACGGATTGGACCGCATTTGGAACCCCTCTGCAAAAATGATTATTGGGGCAGTGATCTGTTTATAAACGACATGATCGTCATAATGCTTCAATTCCTTAAAATCAAAAGCTTCCATACGGTAAGCCGACTTAGCCTCTAAATAGTTGGTTGTTAATTGCATATAGCCCACAGTATCTACCCACCCAGTCCCTGAAACTTTACCATAATCAAAGGGTGC
>Ga0136655_1001381_pt1 | contig 10834 bp, 11 predicted proteins | sample CPBDNA_2_FD_94863 | JGI IMG/M metagenome (GOLD analysis project Ga0136655, IMG submission 94863) | Freshwater to marine salinity gradient microbial communities from Chesapeake Bay, USA - CPBay_Spr_15_0.8_DNA (version 2) | ecosystem: Environmental > Aquatic > Marine > Coastal | place: USA...
GGACGCGCCAATATGGAAAACGCCGTGACGCTGGCTTCCGACAGCTGGTCCCACAAGGTCCATGTCACTCGGGACAATCGGTCAGGAGAGATCACTTATGCCGTCGAAGGAGAGCGCAAGGGCCGCTACCCCGACGGACAGCGCCCTGATTGGGTGACTGGCGATGATGCTATCATCATTGATCTGGGGCGCGAGCATATCGTGCGCTATCTGCCCGACAACCGGACCGAGATCGAAATTCCCGGCTTCAAACTGATCGAGGCGCAGGCCGAGGGGCGCACCGTCACGACCAACCTGCCCGATGATCTGCCCGATTGGATTTCCGCCTCGGACCGCCGCGTGGGCATCACCACAGCCGAAGGCCGCATTACCTTGACGGGTGCCCGGACCGAGGTTTTCAATTATTTCCCCGGATGGGAGCTGTTCTGGTTTACGCTCGACAGCCCCTACTACGGACAGTCCTTGGCCACGATCCTGTTTGGCGACCAGATTGACCCTGCGCGCGGCAATATCACTGGCGCAGTGTCCGATTGGTGGAACAACGCCATGTGGCGGCACAAGGATGTGGCTTGGGCCATTGGCGAGACGATCCTGATGGCCTTCCTTGGCACGATGGGGGCAGCCATCATCGCCCTGCCGTTGGGCTTTCTCGCAGCCAAACGGTTCTCGCCGTTGATGTTGGTGCGCGCTGCCACCCGCCGCCTGTTCGATTTTGTGCGTGGTGTCGATGCGCTGATATGGACGGTGGTCCTGGCCCGCGCCTTTGGCCCCGGCCCACTTACTGGCGCATTGGCAATCCTGATCACGGATACCGGCACCTTTGGCAAAATCTTCTCGGAGGCTTTGGAAAACGTAGATCAAAAGCAAATCGAGGGCGTCGCCTCGACCGGTGCCAAGCCGCTCCAACGCTATCGCTTTGGCGTCATACCGCAGATTGTGCCGGTGCTTCTGGCCCAAATCCTTTACTTCCTTGAATCCAACACCCGCTCTGCCACCATCATCGGCGCAATCACGGGCGGTGGCATCGGCCTTATGCTGACCCAAGCAATCCAGACCCAGAAAGACTGGGAAGAAGTCGCTTATTATATCGTCCTGATCATCGCCATGGTGATGTTCATGGACTGGTTCTCGGGCTGGCTGCGCGGCAAGCTGATCGGGCGCAAAGACTAATGGCCTGCATCCTGATTACCGGAAGCAACCGGGGGATTGGCGCGGCACTGGCTGCACGTGCAGGGGATCTCGGGCATGACGTGCTGCGCGCCTCGCGCGCGGGACAGGGTGGCGATGTCATATTTGATGTCAGCAATCCCCAGCAAGTCCAAGACGCGATATCAGCGATCAACCATCCGATTGATATTGTCATCAATAATGCAGGTATCATCGGGCCGGACAGCCCTACAACCGATATGGATTGGACTGCAATGGCCTATACATTTGCGGTCAATGTCGCTGGTGCTCTGGCCGTCAGCACGGCCTGTCTGGATCATTTGCGGCGTAGCAGCAGGCCTCGTATCCTGACAGTTTCAAGTCAGATGTCATATATGGGTTATGCCAAATCGGATCGTATTGCCTACCGCGCCTCCAAGGCTGCGGTAAATGCCTCCAAGGCTGCGGTAAATAAGGTCATGCAAGGCCTGGCGACGGACTTGCACCCTGACGGCATTGCCGTCGTGCTTGTCGATCCCGGTTGGGTGCAAACCGATATGGGTGGGGCAGAGGCGGATCTTACCCCGTGTGAGGTCGCGGCAGGGATCGTCGCACTGGCGGAAACGCTTAAGTTTGAGCAGACCGGCAAGTTCTTTCGCTGGAATGGCGAGGAGCGCGCGTTTTGAGTACGACCAGATTGAAACCGGATGTCCCCTTTATTCATCCCGATTGCGAGATCACAGATGCAACATTCGGACAGTATGTGGAAATCGGACGCGGCAGCCGCTTGGCGCATTGCGAAATGGATGACTATTCATACTGCGACCGATTTGCCGACATTGCCAGTGCCTCCGTGGGCAAGTTCTCCAACATTGCAGCGTTCGTGCGGATCGGCGCCACGGACCACCCGATGGAAAAAGCAAGTTTGCATCACTTTCACTATCGCTCGGCCGATTATTTCGAAGATGCAGATCACGATGGCGCTTGGTTCGCCCACAGGCGCAGCCGTCGCACGGTGATTGGTCATGATACATGGCTTGGCCATGGCGCGCAGGTCCGGCCCGAAGTGAACATCGGCCACGGGGCAGTTATCGCAGGCGGTGCAATTGTGACAAAGGATGTGCCTCCCTACATGATCATGGCAGGCATCCCCGCTGTCCCGATGCGTCCTCGTTTTGAACCACGGGTTGTTGACAGGCTTATGGAGCTTGCATGGTGGGATTGGCCGCACGCACGCCTGCGCGGCGCGCTTGATGATTTTCGCAACCTCAGTGCAGAGGAATTTCTGGAGCGCAATGAGGGCACGATCTGACACCAGATGTCACAAAGTTGTAGCGTTGTGCCGTTAGGCAAAGACAGGCTTATCATAAGGGTCAAAGCAGATGGATAGACGCGACCGTTCTCAGGTTTCCTATGCCAAGTCCGCACAATCACGTTCTGGTCAAGCAGTGATCAAGCTGATCGAGAATGCAACCGGGCGGCTTCATCTGATCCAGCGGGCGCGAGGCTATGATGCCGAAATTGCGCAGGGCCGCAGTTTCTGGGAAGTCATGATCAACCGCTATGGGTTAAGCCTTGATGTGGTTTCGGGAGCTATCGCGGACATCCCTGCGGAGGGTCCATTGGTTGTCGTCGCAAATCATCCTTTTGGTATCCTTGACGGGTTAATAATGGGATACCTGCTGTCCACGCGGCGTGGTGATTTCCGCATTCTGGCAAATAGTGTGTTTCAGGATGCGCCGGATCTTAACCGGATTGTTCTACCCATCAGTTTTGACAACACTAAAGACGCGGTAAAACTGAACTTAGAGACCCGCGCCAAGGCCTTGGAATTTCTTAAGGCAGGCGGCGCGATAGGCGTCTTTCCCGGTGGGACCGTATCGACCGCAGCAAAACCGTTCCAGCGGCCATTTGATCCCGGCTGGCGCCGGTTCACGGCGCGCATGATTACCAAATCAAATGCGACCGTGGTTCCGGTCTTCTTTGACGGTCAGAACTCGCGATTGTTTCAGTTGGCCAGCCATATCCATTATAATCTGCGTGTGGCGCTCTTGCTGAAAGAGTTTCGGCGCAGGACCGACAAACCAGTGGAGATCGCAATCGGCGCGCCGATCTCGCCTGCAACGATTGCCACTTTCTCCGATGATGCGCAGGGCATGATGGACTTTCTCAGAAACGAGACATATGGACTTTCACCCCGAAGTATTGGCCATTTGGCCTACGGATTCGAGTTTGAAGAAAAACACAAGGTCTGACGTGCCACAGCAATTGTGGGGCAAAGTAAGTTTTCGTGGCCCTACTATGTCTGAGTGTTCTCCGGCTTCAAGAAACCCACCGTGATCGCCGACGCTGCAACCATCCCTGCTGCAGTACCCAGCATCAGCGCCAGACCACCTGCCTGATAAGTCAGGCCCGACAGCAAGGTTCCAGCCAACCGCCCGCCCGCATTGGCCATGTAGTAAAAGCCCACATCCATCGTGACCCGCTCTGCCTTTGTAAAGGTCAGGATCAAGTAGGAATGTAGCGATGAGTTCACCGCGAAGACCGCCCCGAAGATCAGCAAGCCGATGACAAGCGTGAGGGTGAGCCACATTTGCTGCTCTGTGGCGGTGACAGCCGCAAGTGTCAGCATTACTGGAACCGCGGCGAGGCCCCAGCCCCATGTACGGGCCGCGCCAATCAGGTCCGCCTCGGATCGCCCGCTTGCCCGCAGGATGCGTGGCGCGTTGGCCTGAACAAGACCATAAAAGATCACCCAAACGGCCATGAACGTCCCGATCATGAAGAATGCGGCGCGGTTCCCTTCGGTCGTGCCATCCGACAGCACAGCGTAGAAATAGATCGGAATGCCGACAACAAACCACACGTCCCGCGCCCCGAACAGGAATACCCGTGCCGCACTGAGCCAATTCACCTTGGCAGATTTGGAAAAAACTTCAGAGAATTTCGTGTCCTTGCGTCCCTTAGGCAGCCCTGACGGCATGGCAATCAAAACGGCCAGCAGAATTGCGGCAAGGATCGCGGCCATGCCCAACACCGCCCAGACGAATCCAAGCGTTGCCAGCAAAACCGCGCCTAGCAGAAACCCTGCGCCCTTCACCATGTTCTTGGACCCTGTCAGAATTGCCACCCAGCGAAAGAGAGCACCGTCCTGAGATGGTGCAAGCAATTTGACGGCGGATTTGGACGACATCTTGGCAAGGTCCTTGGCCACGCCGCTTGCGCCCTGCACAAGCATGACAAAGGCGACCGATGTGCCAATCGCCCAGCCTGGATCAAGCTGTGCCAAGGCCAGAAGCGCCAGCACTTGCAACCCTAGCCCTGCATACAACGTCGACGTCAGGCCGAACCGCGCGGCAATCCAGCCTGCGCACAAATTGGTGATGACGCCCGCGATTTCATAAAGGACAAACAGATAGGCCAGCTGGACCGGAGAGAAGCCCAGGGTATGAAAGTGCAGCAGCACCAGCATGCGCAATGCGCCGTCGGTCAGCATGAATGCCCAGTAGGCCGCCGTGACCGCGATATAGGCCGACAGCCCTTCGGGGCGCGCAGCGCTTTCGGTCACAGACTATTCCCAATCATGCAGGCCACATCCACCAGGCGGTGCGCATAACCCATCTCGTTGTCATACCACGCGTAGACCTTCACCTGCGTGCCATTGATCACCATGGTAGAAGGCGCATCGACAATGCTCGATCTTTCATCATTGGTGTAATCAGTGGAAACGAGCGGGCGTTCCTCATAGCCCAAGATACCCTTCAACGGCCCTTCCGATGCTGCCTTAAACAGTGCATTGACCTCTTCTGCAGTGGTCTCTTGTTCTACCTCGAAGACGCAATCGGTCAACGACGCGTTAAGTAGTGGCACACGAACGGCATGACCGTTCAGGCGACCCGTCAGTTCCGGATAAATAAGCGTGATGGCGGTTGCACTGCCAGTGGTTGTCGGAATCAGGGAATTCAGGGCAGAGCGCGCACGGCGCAGGTCTTTCGCCGGACGGTCCACAATGGTCTGTGTATTGGTCACATTGTGGATCGTTGTGATAGAGCCGTGTTTGATCCTCAGGTTTTCGTGAATGACCTTTACAACTGGCGCAAGGCAATTGGTCGTGCAACTTGCTGCGGTCACAATGCGGTGGCGGTCCGGTTCGTAGATGTCGTGATTCACGCCGTATACGATATTGGCGGCGTCACCGTCCTTGACCGGCGCAGATATAACCACCTTCTTTACGCCTGCGTCAAAGTAGGGGGCGAGCTTTGCCTCTGTCTTGAAGACACCAGTGCAGTCGATCACCACATCAACACCCTCCAGCGGCAGCGCGGCGATGTCGCGGGTGCCAATGAACGGCAGACGCTGGCCGTCAATTGTCACGCTACCCTCATCATGGGCGAAATTGGCCTTCCAGCGGCCGTGGACCGTGTCGAACTCAAACAGATGGGCATGCATCTCGGGATCACCCACCGCGTCATTGATCCATGCAATTTTAGCCCCTCGTTCCAGCAACGGCTTCAAGGCCAGCTTGCCGATGCGGCCCAGGCCGTTGAGTGCGTAAACAGTCATATCTGTGATCCTTTGTCAGTAGATTGGCCAATCCCGTCGGCAGCTTTTTGCAACGACAACCGGTCCAGCGAAGCAAAGGGCAAAGCCGAAAACGCGATCATGCGGTTCCTCAGCGCGCCGTAGGTTTGGTGAAAGGCGAGACTCTTTTCGGCATCAGAACCATCAACCTTGACCGGATCAGGCAGGCCCCAATGCGCGTTGATGGGCTGGCCGGGCCACGAGGGGCATTCTTCATTGGCCGCCTGATTGCAGACGGTGAAGACGAAATCGAAATTTGGGGCATCCGCCCCTTGAAACTCAGAAATATTCTTGGAACGAAGGACTGATACATCATGCCCCTTCTGTTCCAGCACCTCGAGTGCAAACGAATTCAGTTCCGAGCGAGGCTTGGTGCCTGCCGAGTAAGCAATAAAACGATCACCGGCGAGGTCGCGCAAGATGGACTCGGCAAAGATGGACCGTGCAGAGTTGCCTGTGCAAATGAACAGGACGTTGAATTTTCGGTCGGCCATTTGAATGTCTCCGTGAATCGCGGAATAGGCATTTGGGGCGCAAATCTCAGGCCTCCCCCTGCAACAGTCGTGCAGAAGGTAATCGACGGTCTCGCGGGTGGCATCCATGTCGATTGCATAGCGCAAGGACGTGCCAACACGCTTTTGGCTGATCAAACCGGCTTGCATCAGCGCGTTCACATAGGTCGACAGAGTATTCGGCTTTAGTCCAAGTGCCTGCGCCAATTCTGTCGCCGGAACGCAGTCGGGATAGCGTCGCATCAGCAGCCGGAATAGCGCCAGCCGTTGGGGATGACCAAGTGTCGAAAGGCGGTTGGGAATCACTGTTTCCATAATTCACGAATATATGAATTATAGAGATCTAGAAAGTGAAGGTTTTGTAACACGCGATACCGACGACGACAGCTTTAAGACCGATCAGACATTCCAAGACCATCGGCAAGCCAGCTCCGTTACGGGTGCTATGCTGATGAGCAAACCTCACGTTTCAAGCGTCAGCGTTACCCGGTCACCTGCAAACCAAGTGCGACCGTATTCTACGGGCAGCCCACCCTGGGAATGATTTAGACTCGACGATCTCAGCAGCGGATCGCCTTCGGCAACATGCAACAGCAGCGCGTGGGTTGCCGTGGCGCGAACTGCCGTCAGGCGGGTTGAGGCACGCGTATAGTCGTCGATGCCTACAACACTTAAAGCTTGTGTGACGCTGCTTGTTTCCTTCAATGCAGCGGTAATCCCTCCAAGCCGCGCCAGTGGAAACAGGCTTTCAAATATGGCAATCGGCTGACCATCTGCCAATGAAAGCCCATGATAGGCACAGACCGGACTGCCCGCCTCGATCTGCAACGCCTGAGCCTCGCCAATCGTCGCAGTGCGCTCGTCCAACGCGAGCATGCGCTTTTCGGGTCTGCGGCCTGCGGCAATCAGATTTTCGTGGAACCGCACCCGATTGCCAATCGGATAGTCGGTCGGCGTGGCGGCGACAAAGGCCCCTGCACCGCGACGGGTGCGCACTAGCCCTTCCTCGACCAATACAGAAATCCCATGGCGCACCGTGTGGCGGTTCACGCCAAAGCGGTCTGCCAGCGCAGCCTCGGTCGGCAACTTGTCCCCCGGCGCATAACGTCCTTCGGCCAAATCGCTGCGCAATGCGTTAGCGATGGCCTTCCAGATCGGGGTTTTGTCAGAACTGTCACGCAAATTTCACAAAACTCTTCTGTCATGAGGACATCAATATGATAAGATATGTATAGTTGTATAGGAAAGAGACAAGTTGTCGAGATGAAAGACACTGTGAGCGAAATTAATCCCCGCAAGGCGTGGATGGGTCTGCTGGCTAAAGCGCCCGAAGGCCGTGTGGCTGCACTTTTGGATGCTGAAATATCGCGCCCTGCTTTTACGTGGCTGCGTGCACCAGAGATTGGCAGCACGATGGTCCGCGCACGCGCCGGTGCCACCGGCGCACCCTTCAACCTAGGCGAGATGACTATAACCCGCTGCGCTTTGACGTTGGAAACCGGTGAAGTCGGGCACAGCTATATTCAAGGGCGTCGTAAAGCAGATGCCGAGGTCGCCGCTCTAGTCGATGCGCTTATGCAGACCGCAATGGCAAGTAGGCTGCGCGAAACGGTTCTTGACCCTCTGGAAGCAGGAATGGCCACCATGAAAGCCGCCCGCGCGGCCAAGGCAGCCGCGACAAAGGTTGATTTCTTTACCATGACCCGAGGAGAAGACTGATGCAGGCAAACACCCTGTCCGGCGGCTTTGCTGATCCAGCCACCCAGTCAGCCCACGCCTTTCGTAGTGTGATGGAGGCCATGGCCCGCCCCGGCACCATTCAGGATATCCACGGGGCTGCACCCCCAGCCCCGCTGTCGCCCGCGATGGGTGCCGTTCTGCTGACACTCTGCGATACGGAAACACCGGTTTATCTGGCTGGCGACATGGATTGCGAAGCGGCGCGGGCGTGGCTGGCCTTTCACACTGGTGCGCCTTTTGTTGGCCCCGCGCATTGTATGTTTGCGGTTGGCAAGTGGGACACGCTCGCGCCGCTCGAGGTCTACCCGATCGGCACGTCCGAGTACCCTGACCGCTCGGCCACGCTCATAGTTGAATGTTCCGAACTTGCGGCAGGCGCAACTTTGACGGGTCCCGGCATCAAGGATCAGGCAACGCTTTCCTTGCCAGAAGTGGAAGCGTTTCAGGCCAACCGAACCCAGTTCCCGCTGGGGCTGGATTTCATTTTCACTTGTGGCGAACGCCTCGCGGCTTTGCCCCGGTCAACCAAGGTATCCTGACATGTATGTAGCAGTCAAAGGCGGAGAGCGGGCAATCGAGAATGCCCATGCCTGGCTCGCCGAAGAACGCCGCGGTAACACGGATATCGCGGAGCTCAGCATTGCGCAAATCCGCGAGCAACTAAGTCTTGCCGTCAATCGCGTCATGGCCGAAGGGTCGCTTTATGATCCGGACCTTGCGGCACTTGCAATCAAGCAGGCGCGTGGCGATCTGATCGAAGCGATCTTCCTCATTCGCGCCTATCGCACCACTCTGCCGCGCTTTGGTGCGTCCGAGCCTGTCGATACCGGCATTATGGCCTGCGATCGACGCATCTCGGCCACGTTCAAGGACTTGCCCGGCGGGCAGGTCCTGGGCCCAACATTTGACTACACGCACCGTTTGCTTGATTTCAAACTGGCCGCTGATGGCGAGGTGCCCAAGGCTCCATCTCGTGGCGCCGAGACAGGCAATGTCCCGCATGTCACCGAATTCCTGAACCGCGAAGGGCTGATCGAAGAGGCCCCCCATGACGATACGCCGCCCCCCGACCTGACCCGCGAACCATTGGAAATGCCCGCCGACCGCGCCCTGCGCCTGCAAGCGCTGACCCGCGCGGACGAAGGTTTTACCCTTGGCCTCGCCTACTCCACGCAGCGCGGCTACGGGCGCAACCATGCCTTTGTGGGCGAGTTGCGGATCGGGTCAGTTCCGGTTGAGATGGACATCCCCGAACTGGGATTTGCCGTCGAGATCGGAGAAGTGATCCTGACCGAATGCGAGACGGTCAACCAATTCACCGGCTCGAAAACCGAGCCGCCGCAGTTTACGCGCGGCTATGGGCTGGTCTTTGGCCAGACCGAGCGCAAGGCGATCTCCATGGCCTTGGTCGATCGCGCGCTACGCTGGGAAGAATTGGGCGAGGATAACGTTGGTGCACCCGCCCAGGACGCAGAATTCGTTTTGTATCACGCCGACAACATTCAGGCGACGGGGTTCCTAGAACATATCAAACTGCCCCATTACGTCGATTTTCAGTCTGAATTGGAACTGGTGCGCAAGCTCCGTCGCGAAGCGGGTGCGCTACAGGTGCAGGAGGCAGCGGAATGACCGAGTATAACTTCGCCTATTTGGACGAGCAAACAAAACGGATGATCCGCCGTGCAATCCTTAAGGGGCTTGCCATTCCCGGCTATCAGGTCCCTTTCGCCTCTCGCGAGATGCCGATGCCCTATGGCTGGGGAACAGGCGGCGTGCAGGTGTCAGCTGCGGTGCTGACGCCCAAGGACACGTTCAAGGTGATCGACCAAGGGGCCGATGACACCACAAACGCAGTTTCAATACGGACTTTCTTTCAACGCACTGCTGGAGTTGCGACGACCACTGCGACAAGTGATGCCACTGTGATCCAGACCCGGCACCGCATCCCCGAAGAGCCGCTGCACGAGGGTCAGATCCTTGTCTATCAGGTGCCGATCCCCGAACCGCTGCGTTTTCTTGAACCCCGTGAAAGCGAGACACGTAAGATGCACAGCCTTGAAGAATATGGACTGATGCATGTGAAACTTTATGAAGATATCAGCCGCCACGGTCATATCGCCACCTCTTACGCCTATCCGGTCAAGGTCGAGGGGCGCTATGTGATGGATCCCTCGCCGATCCCCAAATTCGATAATCCCAAGCTGGGTGATATGGCCGCAATCCAGCTTTTTGGCGCAGGCCGCGAGCAACGTATTTATGCGCTGCCCCCATATACCCAAGTGGTCAGCCTCGACTTTGAGGATCATCCGTTTGAGGCGTCCAAGGCCGATCACCCCTGCGGGATGTGCGGTGCGACAGACAGCTATCTGGATGAGTTGATCATTGATGACTTAGGTGGGCGGATGTTTGTCTGCTCTGACACCGATTATTGCGAAGCGCGCCAGGCAACGGGCCATAAAGGAAAGGACGCAGCATGACACCTTTGCTATCCGTTCAGGGCATCACCAAGCGATATGGTGCGCATATCGGTTGCGCCGATGTGTCTTTCGACCTCTATCCCGGCGAGGTTATGGGGATCGTTGGCGAAAGCGGGTCAGGCAAATCCACCTTGCTCAATTGCATGGCAGGACATTTGGTCCCCGATGCAGGGCAGGTGGTGTTCGACACCCGCACCGACGGCCCCCGCGACACAATTACCATGTCAGAGCCAGAGCGGCGGATGCTCGGTCGCACCGATTGGGCCTTTGTCCACCAACACGCCCGCGACGGACTGCGCATGGGCGTCAGCGCTGGTGGCAATGTAGGCGAGCGATTGATGGCTGTGGGAGAGCGTCACTACGGCGACATCCGCGACA
>Ga0136655_1001387_pt1 | contig 10808 bp, 11 predicted proteins | sample CPBDNA_2_FD_94863 | JGI IMG/M metagenome (GOLD analysis project Ga0136655, IMG submission 94863) | Freshwater to marine salinity gradient microbial communities from Chesapeake Bay, USA - CPBay_Spr_15_0.8_DNA (version 2) | ecosystem: Environmental > Aquatic > Marine > Coastal | place: USA...
ACCATCAGAGATTGATTATTCAAATACTCGGCCGCGATTAAGAATGGCCTTGGGATCAATAGCTTCTTTTAACGTTTTCATAAGCGCTATTTCAGCAGGGCTTTTAGAGAGCGCCAGATAGTCGCGTTTCAAGACCCCTACGCCATGCTCTGCCGTAATTGCACCGGAGTAGTCACCAATCAATTGCATAATGTCATGACTTATATTTATTTTATCTTCGTCGCGTCCCGTATAAGCGCATACGTGCATATTGTTATCGCCAATATGACCAAATAATAAAATGGTAATATCAGGATACTTCGCCTTTAACCGCTGCTCTAGGTCTGTGGCAAACACCCCAATCTCGGCAATTGGCAGACTGACATCCTGATTGGATACTGGCCCCAAAACTTGAAGTAATTCTCCGATACCATCGCGTATTTTCCAGAATCTCTCAGCATCCTGTAAGGCTTTTGCGACCACTGCATCCTCTAAAAGACCCGATTCCAGCTGCCGATAAAGCACAGATTCAAAGCGATCCGCACCCAATTCTCGATCATTGTCGATATATTCAACCAATAAATAAAATGGAAATTGGCTATCAAAGGGGCTCAACAAGCCCGGACTTACCTCTAAAACTTTGTCGTAATAGCTCTGCCACATAAGCTCGAACCCTGTCAGTCCAGATCCAAGACCGCGTTTCAACTCGACCAATAATTTACTAACTGACTCGTAATCGTTCACTGCACAGAGGGCGGTGTGGGTGCTTCGCGGTTTTGGCTGCAGCTGCAATACCACACGTGTTACGATCCCGAGGGTTCCCTCTGAGCCAATAAACAGGTGCTTAAGGTCATACCCGGAGTTATTTTTAATTAATTTATTCATTGCGCTTACTACGGTACCATCGGCCAAGACCACCTCGAGGCCTAACACAAGGGCGCGAGTCATACCATAGCGAATAACCTCGGTACCACCAGCATTAGTAGACACATTACCACCGATTTGGCAGCTTCCTCGAGCGCCCAAATCTAGTGGTAGTGAAAGCTCATGGTCGCCAGCAGCTTCTTGTATAACCTGCAGTGGCGTTCCTGCTAGAACAGTAACTGTCATCCCAATAGTATCAATGCTTTCAATGCCTTGCATTCTCTCCAGGGAAATCGCTATTTCACCGTTTAGGGGAGTTGCACCACCGGCGAGTCCGGTTAACCCTCCCTGAATAACCACAGGCTGATCCTGCTCAAAGCACAGTGCCATGATTTGAGACAGCTGAACAGTTGTCTTAGGCCGCAATAAAACCGGCGGTGCACAGGGGTCGGCTCCGCTCCAGTCGGCATGATACTTGTCGCTAATATCCGAGCCCAAAAGCAGCGTTGAATGGTCTAAAATAGCAGAGAGCTTTTCAATCAAAATATTCATAAGGACGGTACCAAAATATTGATTATAAATATCACTGACCGGTCGGGGCAGGATACAGAAAAAACGGTATCAACAGAGACTGGAAGCTGACAAATAGAGCATTGCAGTGTCGCTAGGTCTCGTAATCCATCGCTAGAATATTGGCATTTTCGTTCAGTTTTTTGCCTACACTCACATGTGCGGGATGATTGATGTAGCATGCTAGCGCGTCCTGACAGGTCAGGGTTACAATAATTCCATGAGTAAAGCCATTGGCTCGATCAGTTAGGTTTCTACCACAGCTGATATTCTCTATGTTAGGGATTAAATCTGCCAGCTTCGCAACCTCAGCCAAAAGGCTTTGCATATGAAGATCCGTGCAGGATTCTTTTTTCTTTAGCCACACTATATGTTGGATGGACATTGATTACCTCAAAAGGTAACTGCTCGCTGACAGCAATTGTCGATACCGCCAACTCGCCAGCGGCATCGATCAAAATACTAGTGGCTTTTCAAGATGGCCGAGGCTAGCAGAGTTGAATCATTAGGATTATTGCTTGGAATTAGAGGCACATCAAAGGCTGCCGCCAATGCTTTGTATTCTATCCATGACAGTACCGCTGAGACCGGTGTTCCTTTGCCTTCATCAAAAATAAGCGGCCCATAGACATTCGCCGTATAGATAAGGTCTTCATCAGTCACCCGCTGAGTTGCGTCGTGGCGCGCTCCCGAGGGCTCAAAAAACCATACCCCGGGACCATAGCCCTCCGGAGGGCCTGCCCGATAGCCAATACGGCCATTGAGAATCAAAAAATCACTAGACCCAAGGTGAGTATGTGCTGAGGCAACACCATTCTGACGGACAATCAATGAGACCATCCCGTTGTCCTCACTAACCCGTAAAATTTTCAAACCGATATCAGGTAAATCTGGATTAACTAGCCAAGGAACCTGTCGCGTGTCAACAAAGTGGGGATGATTGTAATCGCCTGAATGGTCACTTCCTTGGAGGGCAGGGTCCACTAGCTGTTGCGCATCTTGACCGTTAATAGCCAAAGGCTCAGGCTCATTTGTAAATGCCTCTGCGCGACCTTGCATGCATTCCGATAGAGTGCTGGGAACCAGTGTAATGGCATGCTGTTTTGCCAAACGCATAATATCGAGGCTGGTGAGAATACTGGCGATAGAACCTTGCTTATCTAAAAAAGCAGCAGCTCCATAAAAATTAGCAAGAAATTCTGAGTCTTCGACAGCAACCATTTCCGCAACTTTCGAGTTAGCTGAAATATATCCCCAGGTTCCCGGCTTTAAGTGGCTTTCCTCAGTGCCCTCTTTATAGATAATTTGACCCGATAATACGGTTAAATCAAGGCCGCTTAGGTAAACAGTTGTGGGGATATTTGCCCCAGCATTGAGTTTTACAATCACTGAATAGGCGCCGGTTTCGGCACTCGCCCGCATAGGCTTTAAATACATACCAGGAACCTCATCTAGCGCAATCCATGGCAGTAAATTGGTATCTACTCCGCCCTCTATACCTGTGGGGTTGTAGTCTGGGTTGTACAGTTCTGTGGCTGGGCTCATAGAATCCTCGCATGCTTTAATTTGATTGATTATTTTTAATTTTAAAAATGTAAACTAGGGTAGTAAGTTTTAGGTAGTACCTGAGTACTACTCTACGATCTGATTCGACTTTCCAGACTGTATTTCCTAGCCTCTAGCAGTTGCAGCGTTCATGCTGATAATGTCTGAAATACCCTGCGTCGACAGTACCTCTATCCAATATCCATCGGGGTCTTTAATAAAGGCTAACCCTTTCATTGAACCGTCGTCAGGCCGCTTAACATAGTCAACACCTAGTTCATCAAAACGCGCACAAGCGGCGTAGACATCTGGCACCGTGATACCAATATGCCCGAATCCCTTGAGCTCGCCATTACCTGAGTGATAGCCGGTAAAACTTTCGTCTGATTCCGTACCCCAGTTATGGGTCAATTCAATGCTCGCAACCTGACTGAATACCCAGGCGACCCGATCCGGGCCAGGTGCCGGGGGCTCGCCAATCAAGGCGTCTTCATAGGCCAGAAAATAGAGTGAAAAGCCCATACTTTCGAAGTCATATTGATCGAGTAAAATCATCCCCAATACATCGCGGTAAAAAGGAATCGCTGTGGATGGATCTTTAATCCGCAGCATCGTTTGAGTTAACTTGTAATTTTGTTTACTAGGATTGGTCATTATTAACATCCGTTTATTATTTATCTAGCCTAGGCTGTATTAACCTTTTACAAGCTAGCGCAGCAAAAAATTGGTTAAGTAATCGGCATCAACTCAGCGATTAACTACTCTCGCGGAAGATGCGCAAAGACACTATTAGTTACCCCTCCATCGACAACAATTTCGTTGCCTGTTATGTACTTAGCCTTTTCAGAGTCTAGAAATAACACCGCATTAGTGATATCACTAGCCTCACCTAAGGAACGCAACGGAACGCCACTGCTTCGTTTATCACGCACTTTTTGATTTTCAAAAAACGGTTTCGACATTCCTGCATCAATAAATCCAGGGGCGATTGAGTTAACCCGAATACCCAGAGGACCCCATTCAATTGACATCAGCTGGGTCAATGAGTGCAGCGCAGACTTAGTCGCAGCATATAGACCCACCCCAGGCGCAGGATGTATTCCATTAACTGATGTGATGTTTATGATGTGTCCCGAACCTCGGCTAATCATACCTATCGCAGCGACTCGTGAGCACAGGCATGGGCCCAGTAAATTGGTATTTATGACCTGAGAGTAATCTGCGACAGACTGTTCATGGAGTGGACCCACACGAACAATACCGGCATTGTTAATCAGTAAATCCAGGGGCTCACCAAACTCTGCAAAGGCCGCTTCAACTGCCACACTATCGCTAACACTGGCCACCAGGGGCACAGAGTTACCCAGCAGACTGCAGAAAGCCTCGGTCCGCTCTCTATCTAGATCCATAACCCCAACGTGGTAGCCCGCTGCAACTAAAGCCGCGGCCATGTCCGCCCCAAGGCCACTAGCACCTCCAGTTACAATCGCTCGCCTCATAAAGTTATTCCTCTCGCTTCGATCCGGCCCATCACTTAACTCGCAACAGACGTCTGGCGTTGTCGGCAAGCAGCAAATTCCAATCGTTGCTGCCTTCTACAATATGTTGATCCCAACCAGCACAATTAGTCCCAAGTACAAGACGATCAGTACCCAGCATTTTGATTACAAAGTCTAAAACCCGAGGATCATGCACATGATTATCAAACCATAGCCTCGACACATAGGTTTCAAAAGCACCGTCTTTGCGCAGGGCTTCGCTGGTCCACGGTCGGCGTATGCCAGCCTCATTGAGTCGGCCCATCAACATCGGAATAGCACCGCCGGCATGACTAAAACAAATATCCAAATCCGAGTGCCGCTCCAACACACCACCGTAGACAAGTGTTGCAATAGCCAGCGTCTCCTGGGCCGCGAACCCGGTCAGGATATCGAGGTTATACTTAGTTAGATTGCTATCTCCCTTAGGTCCGTCAATGCCTGCCGGCGCCGGATGAATAAACAGCGGTGCATCAAGGGCTACTAATTTTTCATAAAATGGATCCAGCTGATGGCTATCAAGATGACGGCCGATATCAGTCCCTATATAGCCACCGACGAGCCCAAGTTCGGTTACCGCTCGCTCTAACTCATCGCAGGCAGCGGCAATGTCCTGCATTGGCAGCGCCGCCATTCCGCGAAAGCGATTGGGGTATGCGTCAATACGAGACTTCAACGCATTGTTATGCTGCTGACAAAAGTTAATGGCATCCTTGGCGTCTACAAAATGAAAATAATTCAACGGGTTTGGTGATAGAATCTGGCAATCGATGCCGGCTTCATCCATTGCCTTAAGGCGAATTTCCATATCCATAAAGGCACTGTTCTCATACTTCACGCCCTCTAAAACATATTCTCCAACACGGAACCAGGGTTTATTGTTCTTGTCGTAACCAATTTCTGGGCCAAACCGCCCCGCCTGATGCATGCTTTCTGCCAGCACAATATGCGCATGCACATCGATCGTTCTGGCATTATTCATTGTAATCGTCATGACCGTTCCTAAATCGTTTGCACACAGCCACCATCAACGGGTATTGCGGCGCCGGTAATATAGCTGGCGGCCGGTGATGCCAGGAAAAGTACCACGGAGGCTATTTCTTCCGGTCGAGCCATACGCTGAAGCGGTATTTTCGTAACCAGCTGGTCAGCAAGTGCCCGTGCGTCTAATCCCTGCTCAAGTGCACGCGCTTCGAGTAATTGATCGACCCGTTGAGTCTGAGTCCAACCCGTGCAGATGGTGTTAACTAGGATATTATGTTTGCCAACTTCATTGGCCAGTGTTTTTGCCCATCCCAGTGCACCAAGGCGCAAACTGTTAGACAGCAACATAGAATCCATTGGTTGCTTGGCCGAATAGGACGACAGGTTAATGATTCGCCCACTGCCAGTGTCTTTCATCCCAGGCAGAACCCAATTAGTCAGGCGCACCGCGGATCTTAGAGTCAGATCAAAGGCCGTAGACCACTGCTCATCGCTAATACTGTCATGATTCCCAGGAGGCGGCCCGCCGGCATTATTGACCAACACGTCGATCGCGCCCCATTTCTCCAGCAAGTCATCCATCATTTTACTGATATCTTGCGCCAGACTAAGGTCTGTAATATAGGCCAGTACCGGCTCGCCGGTCATCGCCTGCATTTCCTGTTGGGCCGCCTGTAGCTGCTCTTGTCCGCGCGCACAGATGGCTACCTTGGCGCCTGCCAGCTGAAAGGCGCAGGCTATTGCTTTCCCAATACCATTGCTGCCCGCACTCACTAAAACTCTCTGTGTCGAGATGTCGGTGCTCATAGCTAATTCTCCCAAAGCGGTATAAGGGCGCGATAAATTTTCACTTTTTATGAGCTAGGTCGTAGGTCAGTATGTCGGATGAATACTGTCCCGTCCGCCACCCTGGAATATTCCAATGTTCAGGCAGCGGCTGGTCAGTGTTGACTAGCTGCCCAGCCTTAAAGACCGCTCGAATATTATCCTTTTGTCCCAGTAAATTGATATCAGCCTCAAGGTCTCCCTCGACCAACACAAGATCAGCAATATAGTTTTCTTCGATGCGGCCCAGTTCACTCTGAAGGCCAAAAATACCTGCCCCCGCTTCTGTTGCGCACATAATTGCTTCAAGTGGAGTGAGGCCAAGATGGTCAACAAAGAGACCCATTTCTCGATAGTGCCAGTCACCATACGGCGTCACAGAAAACCCACTTTCACTGCCACACATTAGCGGTACACCCGCCTCATAAGCCCTGCGGATCATGACCGAGCTCTGCGCAATCTCAGAGCGAAAAATGTTTTGAAGTGCTGGGTCTGAACCGACTTTGTCGCCAAAATCAATTAAATTGGCTAGGAATGTGAAGGTGGGGACTAGAGAGACCCTCTTGTCGATCACTGCTTCTAACGCTTCTTCATCCATATAAGATGCATGTAAAATCATATCGAAGCCGGCCAGTGCAGCATCTCGGGTACTGGATGCATTGCGACAGTGACCGACCACAGGCACGCCTAAAGTATGGGCAGTGTCACAGACTAGTCGCAGCTCATCGAGGGTCCACGCCTGAATTTCGCCAGCGTTATGCATTGGTGTTCTGCGCACCGGAAGGCCGCTGACGTGTACCTTGATCCAATCGCAGCCGGCTTTAACCTGACTGCGAATTTCACGAACAATTTCCTCCGCGGTCTGCACGATTACCGCATAACCAAGCTTGCCACTATTGGGCAGCAATCGGCCAGCCGTTCCGCCGACGCTCGTGATTAAGACATTACCGCCCGTCGCCATACGCGGACCTGGCACAACGCCGGCTTCTAACGCGTCTCTCAGATCAATACCCACATCAAATATGCAGTCGGCATCGAAGAAACTGGTAACCCCAGCACGCAGTACTTTCTGGGCATTCACCGAGGCGACAACAGCGGCGAGACAGGGGCGACGATGGAAAAACAACTCGTCATTGGACTTGGGAAGGTCAAAACTAATATGGCAGTGCGCATCAATCAGCCCCGGAATTAGTGAGCAGCCCGAGCCATCGATCAATATGGCTTGCTCGGATGACCCTGAGATCGCCTTTTCGCCGACTCCCACTATGCGACCGCTGCGGATAAGCACGGAGGTTACACGCTGCACACCTGCAGAGATTACTTTGGCATTGTTAATCAGATAAACACTATCCATTGTTTTGTCCTCATTAAATTTTAAGCAGTCGAGCAGTAGGATATAGGCTGTTATTTTTTATAGGAAAGGTGCTCTGGGCGTTTCATTTCATAACTTTTGGAATCCATAAATTTGGCGATCCAAGTATGGTAATTTTGTACAGCCGGCTCATTGCGACCTAACAGAAAATGATCATTCGCCGCTGAATCTAGGCCTGCCTGGATGGAGAATCCAATTCCATAATCTTCTTCTTGAACCGCCTTTAACGTTAAGGCACTGAATGCTTCAGTAGCTGCAACCTGATCCGGCGTCTCTGGCTTATTGGCCACCAAGACAGTTTGACGGGTTATGGTTGTAGCCGGTGTGTCTCCGGGGAACACCTGACTTACAAGACAGTGGTCGCCAAGAATTCCTGAGATAGACAGATTGGGGAAGCCGGAATGGATCAGGCGGATATGTTCCTCGGGCTGCCATTGATCCGCTGGCTGCCCAATCAATTCACGCAGCGATTTTCGCCCAAAAGTGAGCCTTTGATGAGGCCCATAGGTATCCAAAACCAGCAGGTTTCCGACTGTGTACTTACCAACTGTCTCACGGTGCACTAATTGATGATGGTACGCTTCTAGGTAACCATCCATAGTCACTTTCCAACCGGGGCCAGCTATATCCCGCTGGTCATACATATGCCAGTTATCGAGATCTAGGGTATCCAGCTCATCACCAAAGTCACCGAGCCAGGTATCGATATCAAACACCTTACCCGCCGTCAGGCAGACCCAGATAATTCCAGCCTTTTCCTCGCAGTGAAGCCGCGTTAATCCATAGACTGCTGCGTCTATATCGCCAAAAGTGTTGGCACCATAGCGGGCAATTAGATCACCTCTGTCATCATAGCTCCACGCATGATAAGGGCAGGTGATCATTTTCTGAGTCCCTGCACCTATCTTGCATAACTGAGCACCGCGATGACGACAGACATTGAGCATTGCTCTAACCTGCATGTCCTCCCCACGGACCAGTAACAGAGGTACTCCCAGCAGATTCATCGCCCGATAACTCCCGGCCCTGGGTAGCTCAAGGCTAAGTGCGGCAGCCAGAGGTAGCTGTTTAAATATGCGCTCTATTTCATCAGCGTAACGATCGGGGTCACGATAGGCGGCGAGAGGAATTTCCATCGTTGATTCAGCTTGATCAGTGGTTTTATTCACGAAATGCTCAAGTGCCCGCTCAGCTAAACCCATAAAAACACTGTTCATCGCCACTCTCCAGCCTCAAAACGCTTCCAGCTATCGAGACTTTCTGGAAAATCTGCAGGATGCCAAACACCCTCTAAAAAGACCCTATTCGTCTGATTTAAGCCCTTATTGTATTTTGTTGCGGGCACGTAGTAGAAAAAATTAATCTCCCGGCGACTAAAGCGCCACACGCCATCTTCTCTAACATAGCTATCTTTATACTTCATTGCCGCAAGACTTGTCACACCATTTGGCGTCGTCTCTGCATGACTGTAAACAAGGCCAGTAGCGCGGTCGGAATTTTGGGGATCGATCGTCGCATGAACATCATGAGTCCAGTGAAACCCAGGACCCCTGGTCTTCAAAATGGCACTAAACATTTCGCGGATTGATTCGCGACCAGTAGAAACCATAGCGCCATTAGGTGAGCAAAAAACTGCATCTCTAGCAAACAAATCCGCTAATCTATTAATATCATGTTCGTCGCATGCAACCGCATACGCCGTAGCCAACGCACGAAGAGACTGATGGGTTTCTAAGTTATCCAGTCTTTTGAGGATACTTTCAAGGTCATTCATCCTACTCTCCTATAGATGAAGCATTCCGCCTTTACTTTAACCAGGTTGCAGGCGGCCGGCGCTCCGAGCACATCCGGCACATTTCACCCGGTTTGGAGTCCAATAATAGCGACGACATAAATGCCGGTGGTAGTAAGGGATTGCTACCTTTAAAGTACAATTTATCCATGCCAGGTAGAGTTGCGCGACAAAGCACTTAATATTAGTATCGTTTTAAAACTACGTGACTTAAAGGGGACTGAGCACATGTGTGAAATGTTTTTGAGGGGCGACCCTGCCTTATTCGAGAAAAAGTCGCGCTCTATTCGCATTGAAGGCCATGTCACCAGCGTCTGTGTCGAAGGCATTTTCTGGGAACTGCTAGACCGTATTTCTAGTGAGCAGGATCTGAAGTTATCGCAGTTTATTTCAGAAATTTATCGCGAAGGGTTGATCAAGACTGGCGAAGTCAACAACCTCAGTTCAATCTTGCGAGTTACCTGCCTAAACTATCTTACTCATAAAAAAACTGTGGCGGCTAATCCACCCAACACCCAGTTAGCGGCCATTTCTGTTTAGTCCGTCGGGGTAGTTCCTAGATAGCCTTTAGCAGCGTAACATTGCCCGATAAGACCTTTTTCCGGCAAAGCCGGCACCGTCCTGCAGATGCCACTTCTCAAAATTCAATTATCAGTAGTAGCCCCATACTACCCACTTCAGATGATCCATGGCTACGATTACCTAGGGACTTCGGTTATCCAGACCTAGGATTTCAAATCTGGGTCGCGACACAGGGCCTCAAAAAAATAAAGTGGCTGAAAAGTCCGCGCTCACACTAAATCAACCCACCTGGGTTTGGTCCTGCATTTAAAAATAAAAGTTAGTGTAGCATCAATAATGGGGAAACTGACATGAATAAGATCTTTAAACAATCAAGTATTTGGTCAATGACGGCCGTGGCTTTCGCCATCGGGGGGGGTTCTAGCGCCACATTGGCCGATGAGACCTTGCTGCAGCTAGAAGAGGTCGTTGTAACCGCGCGGAAACGCAGCGAAAGCATGATGGAAATACCTGACTCAATAAAAATGATTACTGGCGAACTAGTCGCCAGACAGAATATTAAAGGACTTAATAAAATTGGTTTGGCTGTTCCAAATGTGAATCTCTCCATGCGAGCTGACAGCTACCCTAACGTCTCGATTAGAGGTGTAGGTGCCTTCGGTCTTACGCAAGGTGTCGGCTTCCATGTCGATGATGTGCAAATTTACAAAGGCGATGCATCATCAAGATTCGGTGACATTGAGCGCATCGAGGTTCTCAAAGGGCCTCAGGGCACCATGTACGGCGGCAGCAACATTGGTGGTGCAATAAAGTACGT
>Ga0136655_1001388_pt1 | contig 10805 bp, 9 predicted proteins | sample CPBDNA_2_FD_94863 | JGI IMG/M metagenome (GOLD analysis project Ga0136655, IMG submission 94863) | Freshwater to marine salinity gradient microbial communities from Chesapeake Bay, USA - CPBay_Spr_15_0.8_DNA (version 2) | ecosystem: Environmental > Aquatic > Marine > Coastal | place: USA...
AGTGGTGGTCATGTACAGCACATACAGAAGGAGCAATTGTTCCATCTACTACTATTTCTTCTGCAAAAAAAGTACGAGTTGTTAAACCGCCAGTGCCTTGCATTTGAAAGTAAAAAGGTCTATTAACTCCATCACAAATAATTATCTGTCCATAGTCTGTGTTGCCTTCGTACAGTGCAAAAGTTGTTTGTTTTTGGCCTGTTCGAGCATCAAGTCCCCTACCAATAAAAGTTGTATAGCTATCGCCTCCTTGGTGGACAGACGCTCTATTAATTTGAAGCCAGCTATCTCCATCGACACTAAAGAAAATGCCATCGCCTGAACATACGATAAGGCCATCTGCATAAACCTGTATTCCTAAAATTTTATTACCGCCATTAGGGCGGGTAGTGCCAAAAGCTGTATAGCCGTTTACACGACGATAACCACCATCGGGGTCTACTTCAAAGTTTAAAAGCTTTGTAGCTAGTCCGGGCTGGCGTAGCATTTCAAGCTGATTGAGGTTAGTGTTTAAACCTCCTTTGCACGAAATACCAAAAGGTTGGGAAGCTGCCATATTATACGAATCTCATTCTGTCGTCTTTAATGTAAGTTGGCGCAGGCTCAATAAGATTTGAACGCATGCTGCGTAAACCTTTTTTATAATCATCAAGCGCAAATGCAGCAGCCTGTGGATTATCTTTGAACTGCCAAATATAATATCGTGCTTTAGCTAATAATACTGAAGTATACATTTCTGGAAAAATAACTGTATCACTATAAAGAGTAAGCTTTGTAGGCAATTCCCAAGCATAGAACCAAACCCGATATGCTTTATTAGGAATAGGACTTAGTCCAAACTTACGACTATCAGGACTTCTAATAACGCTATTAGGAACGCCAAATGTTTGAGCGTCTGCATCATCTAAATTTTCTGAAACTCGTCTAAAGACTTTCCATTCTTCAGTAGTCATAAACTTAAGGTTCTTACTTGTGTATGGGGCTGTTTCCCCGCTTACGCCTACTGTTGTAATATAAAAATTATCCCAGTCCACTGAACCATAATCTGAAGTTATAGAATCACTAGCTGGTTTTAGTTCATAAAATCGCTGGCCTTGAATGGTATCGACATATACGTTTCCGTACATTGGGTCAACATCACCGCTTTCGCCAGCAGATAAAAAAGGCCACTGAGGTTCTTCAGTTATAATGTCAAAATATGCACGATTTATAGAATCTTTTACGTGCTGCTGAACCCCTACCGCTGTTGCAAAAGAACCCGATGTTAAAGTAACTTCGTTTAACTCTCGTAAAAGTTCATTAGTTAAATTTAAGTAGGATGTTGACATATTTATTGTGCCTTTGAATTTGTTAAAGATTGGGGGCCTTTTACAGCCCCCTCACTTATTAAGTTACAGCTTATGCAGCGTTGTTGAAGTAACATCCAACAAGTGCTTCAGGTCGCAGAACCTTAGCGCCGTATACGTGCAGACCACGACAAATATCACCGAAGCTGGCAGGGTCACGGATGACTTCTGTGCTGGTAATAGTTTGTGCAGTACATACCGCAGAGATATGTCCGCCGAGGATAAGGCCGTCAGCATTAGCAGTAAGACCAGTCATGTTGTTAGACTTGTACATGCTAAAGCCACGAAGCTTACCAGAGCTTACAAGACCGTTACGGATAGAGCCTTGGCCGCCGTTGTAATCTACTGACAAGAGCTTGGAGTCAGACTGAGACAGCTCTTCGTAGAATACTGGAGGAGCTACAACCCAACGACCTTCTTCTGGAACGTTTTGGTCGTCAAGCAGACGAGCCATACGAGCCAGTACATCAAGAGGGTCAGTGCCGTTGTGCAGACCGATAGCGTCAGTTCCACTCAGAACACCAGCAGCAGCAGAAGCAGTAGTATCGCCACCGATGATATGGTCTGGAGCAGAAGCAGTCAAACCGGCTTCCATAGTAGCGAGAACACCAGCATCAAATGCGTCACGCAAAGCGTAAGCAGCAGATGAAGCAGCAACTTCTTTAAAGTTTACGTGAGACATAGAAGTTTCGATGTCGTCTACGATGAACTTAAAGGCGTTAGCAATGTCAACAACCAGAGTAACTTCGGTGTCGGTCAATGCTGTTTGAGTTGCGTCAGCTCCACGCTCATACTGAGATACAGTAATTACGGGTTCTTTGATGATTTTTACAGAGTCACCGAATGCAGAAATCTCGCCTGCATAATCAGTGTTGGTGATTGCTTCAGCAACCGAAGCTTTACGGAAGAAGTTAAGAACCTTCTTCGAGTAAATAGCAGGCATAAAGTTGCTGCTAGTGCCAAAGTTACTGTCGCTGCCGTCTGCAAAAAACTGGTCTGATTGATTAAAAGCCATGATTATATTCCTTCTTATTTAAGACAATAGTTATTAAGCTACTACCCTGCCTTCAATTATGGCTGCGTCGATTTCTTTTTCAAATTTATCGTACTCATCCATAGACAGTTTAGCAATTTCCCGTTGTGTCCACACTCTAGGTTCGTTAGCATTTACAGTTTTTGTTTTAGTTGAAACCATATCTGCTGCTGAAGTGGACTTAGATTGCGACTGTACTTTCTTACCGGAAGAAGGTTGAGAGCTTAAACCAGACTCCAGTTTATAGAGGTCGATAGCTTTGATTGCTAAGCTTACGTTATCAGGATTTTTATACACCCAATCTTGAATTACATCTGGCTGCGCTTTTGCCCACGAATGGAACTCATCGCTTTGCCGAATGGTTGAGAAATCAGGATGAGCAGAGCTTAGGGTAAGTTCAGCTTCTTTTCTCGTAATCCTTGCTTCACGTTCATCAAGACTTGATAGCCTAGTATCAGGCTGTTCTACAGGTGCAGCTTCTACATACTCGTCTTGAACTTTTTCAGAGTTATCCTCGTGACGAACGGCCTGTTCAACATGCTGTGTCATTCGAGCTTCGGCTTGAAGTTCTTGTTCTTTCTGTTTAAACTCGTTAATCTTAGTATCGTAATGCTTTTTTAAATCATCGTATCGTTTCTTATAATCTGTAGCAGATTCTTCTTCAGAAGGGGCCTTACGGGTGGCCTTCTTTGCTTTCTTTTCGTAGTAAACACTATCAGCACTTTCAAAAGGCTGGTCTTCATCACCATGCCAATCTTTGTTCATGTTGTAAGGGTTTGCTGTTTCTTCTTCAATTTCTTGTAAGTTAGTCATGTCACGCTCCTTGGGGGCTTGTCGTCTTTTCAAGGTAGCTATTCTGCTCGCGACTGCGGAATAGGGCTTGATACTACAAGGTGGCCTCTAGGTTAAGTTAGGGTGATAAAGGGCCGCTAGTAAGCGGGTAGCTTTATCGTTATCGTACACTAGGCATTGCATTGGCTTTGAGCATTTGAAGATGAACACCCTCATCAGGGTCTTCTACTTTCTCAAGGCCGGATAGAATGCTTCCGCCCACATACTTTTTCATTAAACCGCCATCATAAGCACGTTCAGCATCGTCCATCATAGTTTGAAGCTGTGAAGTGCCTATTTGGTCAGTTGCTTTTTTGGTGAAAACAAATTCACCATCCGACAACCTTGCGGGTATCGAATCTGATGTGCCTGTGCCGGGGCCTTCAACGGCTCCTTCACCTGCAAATTCTCCTGCAATATCCATAACCTTGTCAAAGATACCGCCCAGACGCTCATCACCTTCAAGAGCGCTCATTAAATATTCTTGGTCTTCTGTGCTTAGAGCTTCGCCTAGAACGAATCCAGCGTACTCATCTTCCATCTCTTCGTCAGGGAGTTGTGAAGCTTCTACTGCTTCTTTCTCGCCTTCAGGGATGTTGTCGTAAGTATCTACAGGCTTGTCGTCTGCAAGCAGCGAACCGCCCTCTGCAAAGTTTGCAATCGGTGCAGTGTTAGCAGCAGAAATAGGGTCTGGGCCTTCGAGAGCGCTAATGCTTGCCGCCTCGTTTTGGCCTTGAGGTACAGTAGTTGTGCCTTCATCACCGCCCTTCATTATTGCGCCAAGAATACCAGTAGGTTCACCGTCACCACTTAGATTTAATGCTTTCCGACCTGCTTGAAGTAGGCCGCCAAAAAACTTACCTACTCTACCTTCTTCCTCTGCGTCCATCTTCTGCAAAGCGTTAGCAATAACATTACCGTCAAAAGAGTTTTCTACCTCTGCAAATCGTTTGTATATTCTTTCTTTAGAAGCGTCATCTTTAGCTTTGTCCATGGACTGCTCCATAGATTTATAAAGACTAATGTACTTGTCTACGTCAGCAACTTCTCCACCTTCTTTCTTTTCCATGCGTTCTTCAACACTTGCAAAGCTAGTTAGCTTTTTAAAATCTTTAGGCGACAAAAGCGGCTTAGATTCTTCTTCAAGTTGTACACGGTGTAGGTCAGTAATAAACTCAGCAATAGACTGCTTAGACTCAACAATAGGAGAATCAGCAACTTCATTCAAAGATTCCATGATGAAGTTTTTATCCATCTTTTTATTGCCGCCTTGAAACTCAAAAGAGTTTATAAGCTTTGTAGTTTCTTTAAGATTATTTTCTTTTGCTACAGGCTCTTGTGTTTCTGCGCTGCCTTTTACTTTAGACACGGCTTCTGCCATTTCTTCAACTTCTGGGGGCATTGCTGGCTCTGGGCCTCTTTGAGCTACTACATCTTTACGAGCTTCGGACAACAATGAATCAGCACCCTCTGCCGCTGCTTGAGCTACTGAGCCTACTGCATATTTTAATTTAGGTACTTTCATTTTTATTCCTCTACTCGTTTTGCGGCTTCATAAGCCTGTTCTTTTAAACGCATTAAATTAACCAGTGAATTCACTTTCCCCTGCTTGCGGTACAATTCCAGTTCCGATGTTGCCACCGCCAGTCCCTGTAGCTCCAAGTTCTTGAGGTTGTTGAGGTGCTCCTTGAGGGCCTCCCATAGCTCCGGGTTGTTGACCAGCGGCCCCAAGCGACTCGCCATTTCCTTGTCCAACATTTTGTGCTCCTATGATTTGTGCCATGATTGCTGCTTCTTCAGGGTCATTTAAAATCTCATCGGGGTCAAGGTCAAGGCTGTAAGCCAACTCACTAACAATCTTAGAGATTTTAACAAACGGTGCAATAGCAGGATTCTGTGCTGTCTGCAAGAACATGGTGAGTCTTTGACTCCGTACTTCTTTTTGCATCAAGCTGTTTGTTCCCATTGCATGAACTTCAAGGTCGCCTTGAATGTCCAGCTCGCCTTCAAAGAACTGCATGTTCCACTGATAGTATGCTTCGCCCAAAGGTCTTAGCAAAAAGTCATCAATGTTTTTAATTACTGTTTTAATATTTAGTGACGCTGCGCCCAACAACATAGACATACCAGAAGCTGTTCGGGTCATGCTTTGAACACCTGTCTGTCCATGAGAATAACTGGGGATGCCTGTCTGTTCATCTGCAAGCTGCCTGAACTTATCAAACATCATCATGTTTTCTTGAGAAGTATTAGGAAACTTCACACCATGAATAGCTTGTCCGGGCATTCCTGCTTGTCTGCGGAATACTTTGCCGGGGTAGATGTCCATAGATTGTCCACCTACAAGGGCTGATTCATCTACGTCGAACACTAAGCTGCCCGCCAGCGCAAGGTTATCTATCGCCATGCGTGCGTGACCGTTCATAATTTGTTGAGAGTCGTCCATGTTCTCTGCAACGCCAATACCAAAGAAAGAATAAGGATTACGTTCGTAAGGAAAGGCGTTGTATGGAAGTCGATAAGGAGTAAAAGGATTAACAACACCACGAAGAAGCTTTCCATTGCTAACCCAAGCATTAACTTGTACTTCATCTAAATCATCTACCTCATCTGGAAGTTCCATGCCCGCTTCTCGTGCATACTCTGCATCCATAATGCCCCAATATTCTAAAACTTCAAATTGAGCTACGCCGTATTCTTCAGTTCTTTGGTCGTCTTTAAGCTCGTGCTCGTAATCTTTTTCAGTATAATTAGGGCCAAGCTGCAAACATTCACGAATAGCATCTTTGTTAAAGAAAGGCATTTTAGCCAAAGCTCTTAACTGAGACTTATTCATTTTGTGGCGGTGTACAATATACTCACAGTCTTCAATGCTGGTTGCACTAGGGTCTGGAAAGAAATCCCAAATACTAACAAACTCAATTCGAGGAACACGTACATCAATAGGGTCGTAAACACGCTCCCCTTCGTCGTCTTTTGTCCAACGACTTAAAGTTTTGTTGTAGTTGAAAGGGCCTTTAACAATGCCGGTTCCAAACAAAGCAGATTCTAGCAGTGCATTACGCAACTCACTGGAACCGCCAGACTCTTCAATCTGGTCGTGTATAAGTATCTGCATGTTTCGTGCAGCTTCTTTAGCAGGAGAACGCTCCAAGACTTGTGGGTCTGGAGAAGCTCCTTGAGAGAACTGTACGCCTGCTTCTTCGATAGCTGCGCTTAGTACATCTTTAGTAGCTGTTAAAGTCTCTCCGGGCTTAAGGGGCTTGTCTCGACCATCGCCAGCATAGCCAACATCATACGGAGAGATAGGCTTTATTTCTTCTTCTACAGGTGCTGTATACTCAGGCGCACTAGTCTCAATGCCTGTTGCGCCAGCTTCTAAATGTGTATACTTCGCAATGCCTTCAGGCAGGCGTGTTTCACGAACACCAATAGGAAACTGACCGGTTCCAAAAATAACATCAACCAACTGGCCAAAAGCCGCCAATACTTTAGTCTTAGTTACTTTAACGAATACTTTTGACTTCTCGCTTTCGCGGAAACGTACATTCTTGCTGTAAATTCCACGGAAGTTATGGTAAGCCGTAAGCCAGCGTTTTTCGTCAAAGTCTCTTGCTTGTTCTGCATTAGCGTAACGGTCTTGTACTAAGCCTACGAAACGATTCCGCACATCTTCTTCTAAGTCTAGCTCAAGACCGCCAGCAGTCTCTTCAGGCTCAAAGTAAAGATAGTCGGCATTTTCGTATGATTCGTTTTTTTCGTTCATGTACTGTTCCTTTATAGAGGCTTAGAAATTGACATGCCACGATAGTTTTTACCTGCCTGTGCCTTCAATGTAAATCCCTTTCCTAAATCTTTAGAATAAGTAGCGCTTGGGTTTTTACCCAGCTTTACACCCGCAGAAGACTTATTCTTCATTTGTTTTTCTAAGCTATAGTTTGAAGACGAGTTACCCATAGAGTCTTTAAACTTGCTTGCGGTTACTTTTGTTCCGCCTAAGTTAGCAGATGCCTTTACTTCACCAGCACGGTAGGAGTGGCCTCCAGATACACTGCCCTCAATAGAGCCGATACCTTTAAACTCTTTACGAGCTACTAAGCCCCCGTTGTTATACTTTGTTTTTTTATTACAGCTTGGCATATTAGTATCCAAAGGTTGAGTCAGACGGCGTAAAGTGTGATTCTTTCCTAAACTGCCTGAGCTGGTTTATTGTATCATTGATACGGGGCCTAGCCATAATAAGGTAACGTAGTGCATCGTATGCGTGGTCTGATGCGTGTGTGTCTACGTCTTCGGGCTTAGCTTTATCTAAAGGAATACCTTGAAGCTCGCGTATCAGGTTAGGGCATGTGTTAAATATCTGTATTCTGGGCCTACCGCTTGGCTGCAACTTAAGGTATTCGTGAATCTGTATCTTTCCTTGTATTCTGTTCTTGTCTGCCCTTCTAAGCTTGTGTCCGGCTCTCTGAAGCGTTTCGCCTACAGTAGGGCCGGTAGTACCAGTTCTGCTCCAACACGCTGTATCGAGCACTCCGGGCACAGAAAAGGGGTCTTCGTACTCCATCTCTGTCATCATTCCGGCAAGGTCAGTACCTAGCAATCCTTTCTTATATAGTTCTCTGTATATAATAAGGGTACCGTCACTAGGGTCAACTGCACCCCACACACAAGCACTCTCTGAAGCATAACCATAGTCAATGCCTTTTGTGCGTTCCCAGTGTATTGGAATCTCAAAAGGCGTAATAACATGGTCAAAGGGATTAAACTCTGTGAATGCTGCTCCTTCTGCAACATCCCAGTTACCGTCCAACAATTGCTTGCGCTGTGTGGGCGGAAGAGCGTTTAGCATCTGCTCGTAACGTCCGTCTTTGGCTAAGTAGGGGTTATCCTGTAATCTAGCCGGTATAAACTTTCTTGTTAGACCATCTGCGCCCCTGAAGCTTTCATTGGGTGGCGAGGGGTCTATGTATCTTTTCTTTACCCAGTTAGCCCCTGCACCACCGGGGTTCGCTGTACAACGCATGTACGTCTCAATTTCTGGGTCAGTAGTTCTAAGTCGTGAAGCCAAGTAGTTCCAAGCAAACTCCGTAGGCAAGTGAGTAATCTCATCAAAGCCTATGAAGCTGTATGCTTGACCTTGATAGCGGTATACGTCTGCATCACGCTCCAAGAAACCAAACTCCATCTTTGCTCCGCTTGGAAATACCCAGAGCTTTTCTACTTCTTTGTACTTAGCGCCGGGAAATGCCTTGGGGTACAGTTCACGGCTTTTGTCTATTAGTTCTCGTAGTTCTGGCATAGAGCGACGAATGATTAGCGCTCTATGGGCTGAACGGTGAGCAAAACGCAAGGGGTCAATAAGCATGGCGTATGACTTACCGCCCCCTGCTGCACCACCGTATAACACGTCTGTTTCTCCGGCTGCAAGGAAATCCTCTTGCGGGCCTTCGTTAGCCTTGAAGATAACATTCTCTTGTGCTTCAGCTTGCAGGGCTGTTGGAATGTCGTCCAGCTCATCGGCGCTTACGAGCTTTGTTGCGTTCTCGTTTTCGAGCTTGCTGAGAGTCTTCTTGGTTTTGCTTATAGACTTCTTGTAATTATCTATTTTGCTTTGAGCTGCCTTGAGTTTTTTCTCTTTGTCTTTTACGCTTCGCTTGGCGGCTTGTTTAGCTTTTGTTTCTGAGTGGTAGGTGTAGCCTCTGCCTGTTGAGCCTTTTTCTCTACCGCCCTTCTTGCGAGGAGTTCCATCAACTTTAAGTTTGAAGTTGCCTTCCTCGTCAACTAAGTATTTGTCGGGGTTAATGTCCCAGTCATTTTCGTTGTTCTGCAATTTTCTTTAACCCCATGTGCGATATTGAGCGTCCTGTCTCGTGGGTCAACCACATACTGCCTTCTCGTAAGCTTAATGTCTTTTCTCTTATAAGCGGAAGTACTTTGTCCAACATCTCTAGTTCTTTTTGTACTGGTTCTAGTACTTCGTTATTGGATTCACTGAGCTTATAACCAAACGGGATGGTACTACTTGACCTCCGTATACTCTCCATCTATTACTACCTCCTTTTTGGCGGGTATAACAAACAAACCCCCACCCGCACTTACAGTTACATCTAAACGTTCTGTCTTACCTAAGCCTACACGGTCTAGGATTTGCTGTGCTGCTTGTAAACGCATGTTAGCTTGTGGTATAGGCTCTGGGCTATCCATAATCTGGATTAGCTTAGAAGCTGCTTTAGGTGCGTTGAGCGCCAGTATGTTTGTAGCTATGTCTAGTATTTCAGTCTTGAGGGCTTTTACTACTGTGTAGTGTGTTCCCTCTGCATAGCCTGCTAGTTCTGCTGCGTGCTTGATATCACCACCACAAAAAGTAAGATTATCAAGAAATGCTTGTTGCTTGGTGGTTAGTTGTTTGTCAGGCATGTAGACTTCCTAGTCATTTAATTGTACTATTACTATAGTATACCCGTAATATGGAGGTTTGTCAAGTTTTTTTTCATTTATTTACATATATCATTATTGATATAAGAATGCACGTATGTTATGCGTATTAATCATATATGATTGCAGAAATAACTTGACAGATGCTCAAATTACGGGTATAATAGATATTAAGCCCACCGGGGTTATAGCATATGTATATCAGATACAGATGCACATCTTAATATGCTTATGTATTCTCCGCTGCTTCCTTTAAAGCTCTTGGAAGCCGCCCGACTTCCCAAGCCTTGCCCCTACCTTTAAAGCCTTTAAAGCTGCGGCGCTATCTGGTTTACATGGCATATCTCCATAAAATGTATAAGATTGTATATATATCCCAGTACCCCCCCATGGCAGCTTGCCCACCCCCTAAAGTCTCCAAAGAGACTTTAAAATCTCCATAGATTCTATAGAATCTTAACGCACATCCACAGGCTATCACGCTCCGAAGACTTTAAAAGTCTTTAAGCTGGACTCCTAGCTTTCTAGTTTACAAAACTAGGGAGACTTTCAAGTGTTTTTAAATCTATAGATTTACTCCAAAGACTTCCAATCTTTTCAATCACTTAGCGATTATTTAGTCTTCGACTACCAACTCCTATTGAGACTTTTAAAGTCTCCTTAGATTCTATCGCCTGCAGGAAAATCCCGAAAGGGATTCAGCTGAAATTTTAGTAACCCTATAAGCTATAAAAGCTTATAGGGTTACTAATAAAGTATCCTTATGTATTAAGTTAAAAAGAAGCTCTTTGAGCTTTTTAACTTAATACATAAGGATACTAATATGCTGACTTCAAACTTCAACAACATCGATGCCAACCAGATTGCAACAGCACGTCAAGTCTATGGAGTGGCTTGCCACTTTGCTAACATTCATGCCAAGTCTCCTTCGGAGAGATATGGATTGACCAAGGTTTTCAATGCCGTAGTGAACAAGTTCTACAAAGACGCCGATAGCTTTATGACCCACAGCGATGTCTCTGAGTTCAGAGAGTGGGATTGTGTTCCACCCCAGTTCTTGCTACTTGTAGCAAACAAGAAGCCTGCAAAGAAGCCAAAGGCTGCTAAAGTTTCTAAGAAAGCTGAGGCGAAGCCGAAGCCGGTTGCCAAGAAAGCCCAGC
>Ga0136655_1001392_pt1 | contig 10796 bp, 5 predicted proteins | sample CPBDNA_2_FD_94863 | JGI IMG/M metagenome (GOLD analysis project Ga0136655, IMG submission 94863) | Freshwater to marine salinity gradient microbial communities from Chesapeake Bay, USA - CPBay_Spr_15_0.8_DNA (version 2) | ecosystem: Environmental > Aquatic > Marine > Coastal | place: USA...
AACTTTTAAAAATATAAATATTGATTTACCTGTATTTTCTGATAATTCTAAAGAGGCTAACTATAAGAAATCAAGATTATTATATATATATAAATCATATAACAAATTTATAAAATTCCTTTCATCAGATAATTATCCGTTTGATAAAGGCACACAATATTTAACATCATTAGTTGCTATAATATATAACAAACTATTAATTTTGTGGGATATTGAAAGAATTGATGATAGTATAAATATTAATATTATTTGTCCTTATTATACAAAATATATAGACTTATATCCTTACTTAGACAAAACCAAAAAGTTTATAATGATAATTAAAGAAAATAACTATTATGAACCTTTAATAACACGTTCTCTTAATATGAAGAATGACAAACTATATTTTAGTTTAAATGAATATCCTGTAATGAAAGATATTCTTTTAGAGTGTTCTAATAAATATGAATTAGAAAAATATAATATCAGCATTTTCAATAATAAAGAAAATTTAAATATATTAAATAAAATCATAAAGGATGAAAGTGAATTTTTTGTATTTGAAAGTATTATTATAAATAATGATTATACTATTGATAAGATACTTTTAAAAAATAATATTTTATTAAAATTTAAGCAACAATCAATATTGATATTGCCCTTAATTGTTAAAGAATTTAATATTAAAAATATACTATTTAATGATGATATAATTAATAAGGAATATAACATCAAAATATATAAAGATGTGTATAATTCTTTTAAAAAATATATAGATAAAATAACTGATTTGGGGTTTGAAATTGATATAGGAGAAAATATAGTGGACACGAATGAACTTATGAGAAATCGTTTAATAATTAAAGATAATAATTATGAAAAAATAAATAGTAATAGCATATTACCATTTGATTCAATGAATAATTATTATAACTATATACGTCGTATTAAAAAGAAAAAAATGAATTTCGAAAAATTAAGATATTTAGTTAAAAATACTCTATTAAATAAAAAGTTCACGGACGAATATTATAAAGAATTATCAAAAAAATCAAGAAAGCATATGATAAAAACATTATTAAAAGAATTTACATTACCTAATCGCGAGTCATCAAGCTCTATTAAGGATATACAAATAATTTTAGAAGAAATACCTTTAACATCTATTAGTAGTATAAAAAAATGGTATAATAAATCTTTATTATATTCAAAATACGATTATGTAAATGAATTATCTAATGGTGTCAAAGATATAGGAAAAGAATTATTATTTAGTCAATATACTATAATGGAAAAAATCCCTAAAAATATTATTAATTACCATGAAGCTATGCCTAATAATACTAATTATATTGAAGAAGTTAAAAATAATTATAAATTACAAAAAAGAGAGTATGATGTCAATGATATGCCTGAAATTTTTAAAGGCGAAGAGCACATTCTTAATTCTAAATGGACTAAATACAAAAAAAAGATATGGTATAAATTGAGATATATTAAAAATAATTATAATCAAAAAACAATAGAAGATTTCTTTAATTATTTTCTCAATATATTTGAAATTAATATTATTGATTATAGCGATATAATTAAAAAGGTTAATGATTATTATTTGGATACTTTTGAAAGTACTAAAAATGCTATCAATAATAATGACAAGAGAATTAAGATAAGAATAAAAAAACTATTCAAAGACCCGCATTTTTATAGCGAATATGTTAAAGAAATGAATGTTATTAAAAAAACTAAAAAATCTTTTAAAACATTAAGAATATTCTTTGATACTTATTTTGATAATAGTGATTATAATGAGAAAGAAAAAATATTAAAAAATATTATAGCTAAAAATAATATTAAATTTGCCAATGACATACATATATTTTATATGTCAAAACTTTTAAATATATCTATTATATTAATACATAATAGGTCTGACTATGGAAAGGCACTCAAAGTTGATAAAAGAGCAGGTGATAAGGATCTAAATGTAACATCTACAATATTTAAAGCAGATGATAATTTATTACACAGACCATTAATAATGCTATATAGAAAAGTAGAAAAAAATAATATAACTTATTCTATTATTAAAAACATAGACTATAAGGATTATTATTATTATGAATTACAAGATAGTCCAGATGAAATTAAAAATAAAATAATAAATAATATATCTAATTCGTCATCACAAAGCAATTATCATAGTATAGATAGCAATAGTAGCAAAGGGAGCAAAGGGAGCAAAGAGAGCAAAGGGAGCAAAGAGAGCAAAGGGAGCAAAGGGAGCAAATAATAGTAATTATACTATTTTAATTTTTTGTTCTGGCAATTTATAGCAATTATTATTAATTTTATTATCTTTATTAAAATTAATGTTTAGCCCTTTTTCAATACATCCATTGAAATTATCATAATCTTCTACGTCATCATCTTCTTCTTCATCTATTTTCTCTAAATCTTTATTATCTGTATCATCAACATCTTTTAATAATTCGTACATATGTTGCTCATCTATTAATATTTTACAATCTCCAGTACCACAAGGTGGTTGTTGTCCGAGCATTACATTCGCAGAAACGCCATTAACTTTATCATATTCGGCAAATATGCTTGCGTTAATTAACATATCGGTTGTTTCTTCAAAAGATGATTTCGCCAATGGACCGATATCACCTCTATTAATGCCGTGTCTATCAATAGACATTAATTGTCCTTTATAAGTCATAGTGTCTATTAATAGAGACATATGTCTATAATTCATTGACCCTTCACTTGTTACTGCTACTAATTCTTTGTATAGAGCATTGCGCGCCGCCTCAATTCCAAGAGTATCATAAATTTCACGAATATCATTTGAAATTGTTCGCGATGAGTCAACATTTTGATTTGCTAATATATCAATTAAATTAGTCCCATCAGTATCTAAAACCCATTCTACTATATTATCAAATTTATTATTATCTTCGTTATATTTAGTATATTTCTTTTTATTTAGTGATACCTTTTTAATGCCCTTGTATCCTTTCAAAATGATTTGATAAACAATATTATGTTCGATTGCTTTAATAGTTGCTATTTCATCCTTTTCATCAATATCTTTTAATGCCGTATCAGTCAATTTAATTCTAAATATACATTCTTCGGCATTATCATCACTATAAACACAATCAATGTATTTATCATAAGTTAAATTAATTTTCGTATAAATATCTATCATTTTGAGTCCAAATAAATTCATTTTAGTTTTATTAAAAACTAATCTCAAAACCCATGGAGATGAACTTATTGACTTACATATATTACTTTCTATCTCTTCAAATTCCTTGTAAATATTCATCATTCCTTGATCCTTTTCTATATTTGTGTTATAATGTTCGGCATTATCCCAATAAATTTCACTATATTCAAGAATATCATATAATTTAGTAATTTCAATAGAATTTTTAATATTCATAGCGTGATTTTTAGTAATATCAAGACGAGAATCGGTTATTTCACCATCTTCATTCATTTCAGGATTAATTATACTCGCCACATCTTGTTTCATATAAATAATTAACGTAGGTGTTTTTGTTTTTTTAGTAGCGGATAAAATTTCTTTTAAACGCGGAACACCAGACGTTGCTTTAACAGCAGCAGCAGTACCAGATACATGGAATGAATCCAATGTCATCTGTGTACCTAATTCACCAATAGTTTGCGCCGCTACAATACCCACCATTTCTCCAGGTTGAGCAATTGCTTGCTTGTAATATTCATATATTTGTAATACTATCCAGTCAAATATATCTTTAGTAAAATGATAATTAAATATTAATTTTTTAGGATTTAAATGTAGTCTTAATAATATATGAAAGAATTTAGTACCTTGCTCTTTATTTTTAATATATAATTCCGATTTAATCTTTTCAATACTATTTAAAATATAATCAGGAGTTAAATCTGTTTTAAATGCTTCAATGCCAATACTATTAAGTCTTTGCTTGGCATTATTTAAAATCCTTTCAAATGGAATAGGATAGTTAATAACTTTCTTTTTTTCATAATTAAATACATATTTTATTAAAAACTCTTTATCCTTAATCATTTCATCAAAATGTTTAGAACACCTTTTATATGTTTCATCATTAATAGAATTGAAAGCATCAGTAGTCATATGTATGGCCGAATTATCTGTTTTTACAAGATGATATTCTTGCTCCAATTCAATAAAATTTTTATCAATAGTATTTATATTTTGTATTTCAATTTTACATCCATCCATTCCATCTTCGCCATAAATATATTGAATAATTGATCCTATCGCAGTACGCACAGTATTATCATAATGAACTTTAGAATCTTCCATAGCTTTAACAAGTCTGCGTTGAATATAACCTGTCTCAGAAGTTTTAACAGCAGTATCAATAAGACCTTCGCGCCCACCCATTGCGTGAAAGAATACTTCTTGAGGTGATAATCCTGAGATAAAACTATTTTTCACAAAGCCTCTTGCTTCTGGACCATCGTCATATTTAGTAAAATGTGGCAATGTTCTATCTGTAAAACCATACGTAATACGTTTGCCATCAACATTTTGCTGCCCTACACAAGCAATCATTTGCGCTACATTAGTCTCCTTGCCTTTTGAACCTGATTTAACCATATTAATCATTCTGTTTGTATTTTCATCAATTTGAGATAATCCAATTTTACCAACTTCACTAGTTGTTTCATTCAAGATACCAATAATTTCTCGTTCAATATATTCTTCATTATTAAATATACTATTATTATCAATAGTGCCTCTACGAATTTCATCTAATTTATTATAAGCCTTAGTTTTCATTTCTTTAATCTTATTTTTTAGATTTTCGTCGGTTTGCTTATCTGTAACTAAATCACTGATACCTACACTAAAACCAGCAGTTAATAACCATCTACAAATTAAACGCTGAGTATTATCTAGAAACTTTCTAACTTCAAATGGCCCATAATCATGATAAATAACAGGGATTAATCCAGTAGTTATTCCGTGAAATACTGTTTTATCTAAATTACCTTTTATCAACTCACTATTATCAATTTCAAATTTTTCATTTTTCTTATTTTTTCTATTAATAAATAATCCAGGTGGCAAAATTTGAGAATATGTATATTTGCCCGTATACATATAATTTTTATCAGGTTTCCCAATTATTTTGCCCCCGAAATAACTATTAACCATTTGCATATTAGCTAGAGTTTTATCATGTATTTTTGTAATATCCTTTGTTAATCTAAAAGAACCCAATAATGTATCTTGAACTACTTCAATAATAGGTTTGCCATCTCTTGGTGCTAAAATCATATATGGTACTGCCGCAATATCCATCAATTCATTCATAGTTTGAACACTCTGAGGGCAATGTAAATTCATTTCATCACCATCAAAATCAGCATTATATGGCGGTGTATCAAGAACATTTAAGCGAAAAGTTTGATATGGCATAATAACTACTTTATGACACATCATAGACATTTTATGTAATGATGGTTGTCTGTTGAATAGTACAAAATCACCATTTGTTAAATGTCTATGAACAACATCGCCATATTTTAATTCTTTAGCATTTTGTTCCAAATCCTTTGAATATTTTAAATTAATAGTTGTATTATTTTTTTTTATATATTTTGCTCCAGGCCAATTATCAGAGCCATTTAAAATTAACTCCCGCATTTTGTCAATATTATATTGATTGACAGTCTCAGGAAATGTAATATTAATAGCAACTTTAATAGGAACTCCAAGTTCATCAATACTAATATAAGGGTCAGGCGTAATAACAGAACGCGCTGATTGATCTACACGTTTTCCATTTAAATTACCACGAATACGCCCTTCTTTTTTCTTCATCCGGTCTGATACTGATTTTAATTTTCTACCATTCCTCTGTTGTGATGGTGCGAGTCCCGGTATTTGATTATTAATAAATGTAAATACATGATACTGGAGCAACATAGTTATATACTTAATAGTATCTTCAGATGCGCCTTTATTAATTTTATCAATAATACTATTATTTGTTTTAATAATATCGCTTAATTTATGTGTTAAATCATCTTCGCGACGCTGCCCATTTTCTTCTATAATACTTGGTCTTACAGCTGGTGGAGGTACGGGCAAAACAGAACATATCATCCATTCAGGGCGATTCCATTTTGGATTAAATCCCATCATCTCCATTTCTCGCTCAGTAATTCTTTTGAAAATTTTAAGAATATCTTCTGCGGTAAATTCTTGCGAAACCTTCTCTTCTTTTTTTTTATCTTTCCATTCAGCAATAATTTTCATAGCATTCTCTTTTTGATATTTAGTAGGTTGTATGGCACCGCACCCAATAACATCGTCATCTCCACACGCTTTAAGCTTTGTAGTTGTATTACATAATTTATAATATGCCTCCCATCGTTTTTGATTATTTTTTATCATTAAAATTTTTGCCATATCATTTTTAAAATCCTTATGTTGTGTATCTGGTGAAATTAAACATTTTGAACATTTATAGCAAACACAATTAAGAATTTTCTTTACTATATCAAAGAACATAGCATGAAATACAGGTTTTGCCAAAATAATGTGTCCAAAATGACCAGGGCAAAATATATTTTTTTGCTCACAAGTACAACAAATGCGATTATGTTCCAATACTCCCATGCGCGAATCGAATAAACCACTTACTATAGGTTCGCTTCCCGCATATGTATCCGTTTTATTAATTTCAACAACCGAACGTTTAATAATTTCTTCGGGACTTAAAACACTAAATTGAATTCCTTTAACTTCTTGGATTTCAACTTTTTGGTCATTATAGGATAATTCTGGATAAATTGACATATCTCTTAATATTAGTAGTTAAAATAACTCGTGTTATGTTTAAACTATTTTAAATATTATCAATTTTTAATTTTTATTGCTTTCTAAATAAATTCGCAAAATCTTCATAAAACAAATATATAAGTATCAAAAATATTATAGTAATAATAAATAATACTATGAAATATCCATATTTGCTATTTTTAAAAGGGATGCCCTTGAAAGGCATTGATAATAGTGATATTAAAAATGATGTAGGTAAAAATATTGCCGCGACGATTGTTAATATTCTTGATGTTCCAGAATCTAAATAAGAAATTCTCTGCATAGTACCATGTCTCGTTTGTTCTAAATTGTCTTTCAATATAATTATATTATTCTGAAAAACTTTAATGCGATTTTTAAATAAATCATAATCATTATTATCCTTTTTATCTTTATCATATTCTATAATTATTATAATTCGCGATACAATCATTATCATATCATTAATTAAGTTATTATATGTCATAGCATAAAATAATAATTTATCAACATACTCTATCATTTTATATCCATTGAAAAAATCTAACCACGTAACGTGTTTTTTAATTATATATAAAATATCATCGAGTCTTCTATAATCTCTTTCGCATTTATCTATTATATCAATAAATGTTTTTAATATTTTATTGTCTTTATTAATAAAACTAAACTTATCTACATCATCCGTCAATATATATTTATCTTTTTCTAAATAAAAAATAATATCATATATATAGATATTTTCTATTTTTTCTGTCAATAAATTTGAATAATCTAATCCTGTTTCATACTTTGTATTGGGTCCTAAAATTTTTTTTTCACTATTATAATCAATTAAAGGCACTGATAATTTAAAATAAAATTTTTTATCATCTATTATTAATTTCTCTTTATTTGTTAATAAATTTTCTATATATTCTTTATTAAAATTTTTATTATTATTATTATTATATTTTATAATGTCCATTTATATCTAATATTATAATAACAATATTATTATTAATCATTGTTTTTAATGATTATTATAAAAATAATTGTGCGCTGCTAGCAGGGCTCGAACCTGCGACCACTCGGTTAACAGCCGAGTGCTCTAACCGACTGAGCTATAGCAGCTTATAGTATAATAAACTCTAATCCTTATATAATTTTTTGAATATTATTTTTATAAATTTCTTTTAAAGATTTAAAATTTTTTTCATCTAATATTTTTTCTTCAATTAACCACTTTTTAGAGAGCACGTTATATTTATTATTTTCATTAAATAAAATATTTATAAAAATATATAATACCATTATTATAACAATGCTTTTAAATAAATCTTTTGTTGCCATATAAACAATTGAAAATAATAGCACACTTTGAAATATAGAATTATTTATTAATTTTTGTTGCGCCGGCGTTAATTCTATCTTTAAATATCTGCCACCAAATTGAACCAATATTAAAAATAATATTGACAATGGTTCTATGTTATTAATACCTGTTAAAAACATTATAATTCTATTAAAAGACTATAAATATAATTAAATATTATTATTGTTTCTCATAAACTTTAAAAACTCTTTAAGATTTTCTATTATTTTAGAAATTTTATTTTTATACTCTTTTTTAGTTTTTTCGGCTTCTCCCGCTTTTTTAGCTTTTTCGGCTTCTCCCGCTTTTTTAGCTTTTTCGGCTTTTTCGGCTTTTTCGGCTTCTGCCGCTTTTTCTGCTTTTTTAGCTTTTTCGGCTTCTGCCGCTTTTTTAGCTTTTTCGGCTTTATCGGCTTCTCCTGCTTTTTTAGCTTTATCGGCTTTTTTAGCTTTATCGGCTTTTTCGTCTTCTTTATCTTTTTCGGCTTTATCGTCGTCTTCCTCTTCTTTATCTTTTTCGGCTTTATCGTCGTCTTCATCTTCTTTATCTTTTTCGGCTTTATCGTCGTCTTCCTCTTCTTTAAAATTTTCTAATGTATTTAGATATATACTATTATTGAATATTTCACCATCAGTAAATATTATTATATCTAATATTAATGATATTATAGATAATAGTAATAATAAACCTATAGTTAAATCCCATTGTATTATATATATGTTTAATAATATTAATATTATAAATATCCATGGATTATCTAATATATCTAATATATTATCAGGATATTCTGCTGATGGTCTCAGTCCATATATAATTAAATATGCTATTAAAAATCCCATTAAAAACCCTTTAATAATATTGTTAACAATATCAGTAAAGTCTAATTCATTCATAGTTCTTCTTTACAATAATATTATATAAATATTTTTTTCATGTTTTTTCTTTCCTATTTGTATAATAGAGAATATCTAAAATATTATGTACTATTCAACATTACAAGAAGCCTACAATTTAGATAGTTTTGATAAAAAACTAAAAAAAAAGAAGGATACGAAATCCGAAATCCCCGATAGTAATTCTTTTAAAGGTCCCGCTAATTTAGAAACAAGTAAATTATCTGCTTCGAGTGAAAAAATAGATGATTATAAAGAAACCGTTCGAAAAAATAGTCAGTCGTGTTCTCCTATACAAGCTCCAATGTATTCAATACCATCGACGAATGATTGTAAAAATGAATTTAAAAACGTTATGAAAGTATATACAGAGGAAAATTTTAATAATACTAAAGATATTGATATGTCAAATATGGCATCTACAAATAACATAATGCCTTATTATGACGAGGATCTGGAGCAATATTTTGATGTTAATAATTTAAACGATGAAGTAAAATATAATCCAAATAATCCTAATAGCCCTAAATTTTATATGCCTAATAATAATAATAACTCTTATACAAATAATAATACAGCAGAATATTCAAATAATAATACCGTATTTAATAATGGTAATAATTTATTAAATACATCGCAATATAATTTAAATGAAGAAGAGAGGAAAAAAGTAAGCGAAGCTTTAAAATATTTAAAATCCATGGAAAATAAAATAGAAAGCGATGAAAAAAATGCTTATTCAAAACAATTTAATAGCGATTTAAATTATAATTTACAAGGAAATAAATCAAATAACGATGATAAAACAAAGCAACTTGAAAAGGAAATAGAGGAGCTTAAAAAACGCGAAGTTATATTATCTAAAAACATAGAAGAAAACAAAAAAACACAATATAATATTAACTTAATTATAAATATTTTTATAATATTATTCATTGGAGTAATAATAATTTTATTATGCGATTATCTGGTTGACTTATCAATACAATTAGGTATGAAAAAAACTACTAATATTTTAGAACCATATATTAATAATAATCATTATCATAATTATCAACCACATCAATTACAGCATTATAATTATATAAATCAAAGTAATATGCCCCACAATATCAATAATACTTTAAATCATTTGCATAATAATTTACCTCCTAATATTGATTCACGCCCTAATATAGATATTCCTAAGATTGGGGCACACACTCCCATACCCTGTAATAAACCTTAATTATATCAATGTGATATTTATACAAAGCTTTACATTTTAAGAATGTAAGTTAAATTTTTTTATATACTTTTGAATATTATAAAAAGGAGTACATAATTTTATTTTTCAAAGGATTTTATAGATTTTTATTTTTTCAAAGGATTTTATAAATTATGTACTCTTTTTTTAATAGAAAGAAAAAATGATATGTATAAGACGTAAAGGATACTATAATATAAAACATTATGACAATTTGTAAAAATCCACATTGTAATAAGTACGCATCTTATAATTTTGCTGATAAAAAGGAAGCTGTATATTGTAAAATCCATATTGAAGATGGAATGATTGATATAAAAAATCCTAAATGTATCAATTGTAATTTAAAACGCCCTAATTTTAATTATCCTGATGAAAAGATAGCAATTTATTGCGGAGAGTGTAAAAAAGCGGATATGGTAGATATAAAAAGTAAAAAATGTATCAATTGTAATTTAAAAC
>Ga0136655_1001393_pt1 | contig 10793 bp, 14 predicted proteins | sample CPBDNA_2_FD_94863 | JGI IMG/M metagenome (GOLD analysis project Ga0136655, IMG submission 94863) | Freshwater to marine salinity gradient microbial communities from Chesapeake Bay, USA - CPBay_Spr_15_0.8_DNA (version 2) | ecosystem: Environmental > Aquatic > Marine > Coastal | place: USA...
GAAAAGAATATTTTCTCCAAAGTGATGGACAAAGTGCGCCAACAAATTGGAATCATTCCTAATCTAAAAATAGAACTCGTGAATATCGAAACTATCAAAGAAGCCATGAAGAAAGGCGAAATCACCGTCGAGCAGTTAGCCACTTTGACCGCAGCTCCTGCTCCTACGCCGCCTACACCTCCTGCTGAAGTACCGACGCCAGTATTAACTACTGAATCGGTCGCAGAAATGATTAGCGCCGCCTTAACCCCTGTACAAGCTGAAAATACCGACTTGAAAGCAGAAATCGAAACTTTGAAGAAAGCACCGGGCGCTGCGCCTTCGCAAGTAGCTGCTCCTGGAGGAGAACCGGGGGAGACTGCTTTGTCGCCTGTGATGCAAGCCTTGCAAGCTGATTTGCAAAAGGATGCTACTGCTGCTCAAAGTTGGAATAATCCATTCAGTAGAAAGAATCGGTAGTTCGCTCTTTTTTCAAAAAAACAATATTTAAAAAACTTCTAAACACGCTATAATTATGAATTTAGCTTTAGCAGGTACGGCCGATACTTTGAACCGTCATGCGGTTGCTTATGCGCCTACCATTAATACTAGTTTGAGAACAGGGCTTGAATTTGAAAAAATGCTTACTGTTCGAGCTTGTGATAATACCTATAGTGCGCCCAACGCCACCGTAGCGGAGATTATCCAGCAATACCAATGGCAATTCACCCCTAAGGGACAAGTGGATTTCAATGCCGTGGAGAATAAATTGCAAAAAATCAAGATTGATATTCAGTTTACCGCTGATGAATTAGAGGTATTCTGGAATTCTTGGAAAGTAGAATGGCACGAAATCGGTCGCAACCCAATCGAGTGGTCTTTTCCTCGCTATTTGTATGAAACGATTATCCTGCCTAAGGCATTGGAGGAAATGAATAAGAATGCCTATACGGGTGTTTATGCTGCTCCAACTGCGGGTACAGCGGGTGTATCGGCTTCTTCTGTTACAGGTTATGCAAAAGTAATTGCGGATGCCATCACAGCTACAGATGTGACGCCAATTGCAACGGGTGCTTTTGTGGCCAATACTATGGTCAATCAGTTGGAGAGCTTTTGTGATGGGATTCCACAACCTTACCGAGATTTACCTGGGGATATCTTGATTTCTGCGACCAACTCCAGAAGTTATTGGAGAGATTACCGAGACAAGTTTGGTACAGGTAACAGCAATATGGGGAATGACAACAACGATTTGCGAATTGATGCGACCAACAAAAGATTAGTACCTGTAGTAGGTATGGAAGGTTCTAACCGAATCATCTTCAACCCATCTAGTGCAAAGAATATGATTTGGGGTACTCGTACAGGATTCCCCGTCTATCCTTCTATCCGATGGGAAGCGGACGAACGGGTATTGAAAGGCTTGGCAGAGTTCTACCGTTTTTACGGTTTTGAATACTGGGAGCACGTATTCGTGAACGACCAGGTATAATTACTTTATTTATTTAGAAAAAATAACAGGAGCAATCTATATGTTCAGATTGCTCCTATTTTAAAAATATAAAAAACTTAATAATCATGGCAGATAAGAAAATGTCTCCTGAAGAAGAAATTGCAGCTTTAAAAGCAGAATTGGCAGGAAAAAATGCCATTTTAGAAAACGCTGCACAAAACAATGGCAGAGTAAGCCTACCAGTTGCTGGTCATTATAACGCAAAATGGAAAGATGATGCAACAGGTAAGAATGTCCAGCAAAAGATAGCGTTCAAGGATGGCGTCACTAAAGTTCGGATTGCTGATGGGCGTATTGTAGCTAGTGAAGCTATTTTGAAAATTGCCAATGGGGAGGCTGCCTCTCCTGCGCATGTATTAGCGTACCCTGCATTACGAGACTGTAATCAAGCGAATGCTCAGGCCTTGTTGCTTAATTTGGCTAAAATGGGGGCGTCTTTCTTGAAATAATCGCCCATTCGGGATATTGGAGCTTTTCAATAATTATTAAAAAACTAATCAACCATAATATGTGTGATTTAAAATCATTAACGAATAAGTGTGGTACGCCAAATCCTCCAGGTAATAAGGCTATCCTTTACGCTATTCCAGCGGAGGAGGTATTAGCTACACCAGCGGTAGGCGATGGCTCTGTAGCTGGCAATACCAAGATTTATAATGAGGCTTGGTCGCTTTCTACTGAATCGGGGAAAGGCTATTGGCGAACGATTCCTATCATCGCCAATAGTGGCCAAGAAACGTTTACTATGGTAGGCGAAAGAGGCGGTCGTTCTTTCGAGAATGGTCAAGCCTTTATGTTAGCAGGATTAGATGCAGAGAATCGGGAGTTTGCAGAATGCTTGGCGACTGGTTGCTGGATGTTCATGATTAAGGATAGAAAAGATGACCATCCAATTGTTTACGGAACCAATGAAGACCCAGCCTATGCGAAGGAAATTTCTGGCGATGGAGGAAAAGGACCAGGAGATACAAAAGCAATTAGCTTTGTAGTCGGAGACGATACGGGCAAAATTCCTTTCAAGTATGACAGCGCCTTAGCCATTAATTTGACACCAAACGCATAAGCTATGCCTAAATTAAAAATCAAAGGGTTTCGCTTAGTTGGTTGGAAATGGGGGACAATCTGCGCGTTCGGAAAATGGGGAACGGTTAACCTCGATACCCTTACCGAAAAGCAAGCAGCAAGCTTGATAGCACAAGATTTTCCACATCTGAAAGCCACCAAAAAAGCGAAACCAATAGATACTGAAGAAACCTCGTGAGGGGGTATTCATCCATAAAGACAAAAAGCCTGCATCTAACTAGATGACAGGCTTTTTGTCTTTGTAGGGCGCAATTGAAAGCCCTATATTTGTTATATGACCTTAATATCAGAAATACAGCATTGGTTTCAAAGGGGCAAAGTGTTCGGTATGGGCTATACCTTACTCGCTCGGACTGCTTTTATGCCTAAAACCTTGGCTAGTTTGCAGTCTTATGTGGGGCTTTCGGTCGTACCAAACAGCGCAAAAGGGACGTTAGAATATGCGCTTCTGGAGTATCTGAAGGCAAATAAGGAGCATTTGACAGATAATGACACGATAGAGCAGGAATTGCAAGAAAAGCCGTCTAATGTGGACGAATTAGCCGACGCTAAGCGAATTGCTCAAGAACGCCTTAACGAGCCAACTGCCATCGCCGTATTGCGTGCTAGAAGTAAGATTTGGTGGGATAGGTATGCACTAGCTAAAGGGATGATGCAAATCGCCACTACTGACCAACAGCGATATGAATTGGCAAAGGAAATCATGGAAGAGATTACCCCTGCCCTCGATGATATCTATGATAGCATTCGTAGCTATGAGCAGGATGGCACGGTACCAGGTGGGGCGAAGGTTTCGGACGTTGTGCAAGAGACGATTGTCAAATATAAGCGGGTGATTAATCTGCGGACTAAGGTGAGTCGGCTGAAGAAAAAATTGGAGGGGAAATTGTCGGCAGGGGGTAAGGCTGAAGGGGAAAAGAAGTTGTTGGATTATGAATTGGAGTTGCGGGGGTTGGAGAATGAGTTGGATTTGAATTAACTAAAAAATAAAATTACTATGTCTATTAATCAACTTAGATTTTTTGAAATGTTATTTGCTGCTAATATGATGCTTGGTTTTGAGAATTCTAGACCAGTACCTGGTTTTGAGGACAAGCCAGTATATCAGCCACCTAAAAAGAATGTTTTGATTAAGTTAAAATCTGGGCAGTTTGCTTTTAGGCTTGAGAGAGATGATACTATTACTAAGTTGTTAGTTGATAGTTATGATTCAAGTGATGAAAGTATTATCTTGGCTAGGAGTATGAAAGGAGCTATTAAGAAAGCTAGGAAACGGTTGGGTTTGAATGGGTAAAATTATAATTTTAGATATGAATAAATTTTATTTTAAAGACCTTATTGTAAGTAAACAGAAAGTATCTAGTTGGCAATTCATAGAAGTTGAAGTACAGCCTGTTGTTAGGATTTACTTTAAATTAAGGATTGATAAAACGAATGGATTTGATTTTTTCATCATTGAAAATATAGGAAATGATGTAGTTCCAGATTATAGAGAATGGGATGAAGCACATACAATGGTGTTGGTATTGTTTCAAGGTATTGCTCATTTTGATGGTGTTAGACATTTGTACATGGGTGATGAGCAAACAGATAATAAAGGGTATTTATTAAATATGGATATTAATAATCTGCCAGCTATTTTTAAAGAATTAATTGAACTACAGAATAGGTTTTGTAATGATTTTATTAAAATATAACGTGGCGAACGCCTGCGCCCAGTACTAGGCAAAGGAAATCAAATAGTACATTAACCTCATCTATTCATTTAGATGAGGTTTTTTTTATGTCCTTACCTACCGCAATTGCAGCGCCTACCTTTGTCTGCATGGCAGATTTTACAAGAAATAAATTAACGGATTTAGATGTGCTGCGCCAGTTCTATAGCGGTGTAGTCACCGAACTCACCGAGCATCAGGAAGAGAAGCGTAAACGCCTGCTCCTTACCCAATCCATGATGACCAAAGGGCAATCCACCCAAAAGATTATCAAAGTACTCCGCAAAGATTACGGCATATCAGATACACAAGCATGGCGAGATACAAAGGACGCTATCAAGCTCTACGGCGATATGCGCAAAGCAGAAAAGGAAGGCATTCGCTGGATTATATATGAGATGGCAGCAAAGGGCGTTCGGATGGCTATAAAAAAAGGAGATCTAAAAGCCTATAATGCAGCCATCAAAAACCTCATTTCCATTACAGGCGTGGACAAAGAAAGCGCCGATCTACCAGATTTCGAAAAACTACAACCGTCTATCATCGTCGCTGTACTCCCTGAAGGGATGGAAGAAAAGATGACAAAATTATTAAACAAAGGCTCAGTAAACCTCAACGAATTTATAGAAGATGCAGAATACGAAATCATTGACACCAAAAGAGGAAATCCAACTGAAGGCACAAATAGACAAACTTCACAAGAATAATGGCGGTGACTACGAAAGCCTCCTCCGACAAGTAAAGAACCGAAAAAAGAAAATCCAACTCAACGTACCACAGATGCTCGCTGCTAAAAGTCTGGCATCTTATTTATTATTAGAATGGGGACGGGGAACTGGCAAAACGACGATGTACGGTTACCGATTCCAACAAGTTATCACCAGCATGCCTCGTAGTACAGGCTTATTCATAGGGCCTACTTATCAATTCATTCTTACTAGGATAGTTCCATCGCTGGTACAAGGATTGGAAATGTTCGGTATGTATGAGGGCCTACATTATTTTATAGGACAGATGGCACCACGAGGCTGGCGAAGCTCCTGGGGAAAAGCCTACCAGCCACCAAAAAACTATAACAGATATATTACTTTTTACAATGGTACAGGTGCGCATCTGATTAGTCAAGATGTTGCAGGCGATGGAAGGGGCTTAAACTCCGACTGGATAAAAGGAGATGAATCCACTTTATTATCCGCCGCCAAACTACAAGAAAATACAGACCCAACTTTAAGAGGCACAAACAAAAAAGCGTTTGAAAAATCCCCTTATTTTGGTAGTCGATTCTATTCAGGCTCTACCGCTCTAACGCCCGAAGGTCAATGGTTCACCGACTTTGAAGAGAAAGCAGAACAACAACCTGATAAAATCAATTTCATATCCGCCACCTGCCAATGGAATATGGAAAACCTAAGAAAAGAATACTTGGATGAGGCAGAACTGAATGCCTACGCTCATTGGGTCTATGAAGCTGAATATCTCAACAAACGTCCGAAGTTCACGAAAAATGGTTTCTACGGTTTATTTGATGTAGACACCCATTGTTACACCAATTTCAACTATAGCCATTATGAAACCCATGGCAATAAAATAGACTGCCGAGGCGATGGAGACCTAACCAAAGGTGTAACATTAATATTAGGAGTCGATTGGGGAGCAGCTATCAATTGCGCCTCCGTCAATCAGCATCTTCGCAGTATAAACGAATATAGAACCCTCAAATCTTTCTACGTCTTAGGCTCTGACCAAAAGATGCAAGATGACCTGTTTCGAGACATCGCCAAATATTACCAATACCACGACTGCAAAGAAATTATCCTATTCTACGATCTAGGTGGGAATCACCAAACGGGAAATACTCGATACACCAGAGCGCAGCAAGCGCAAAAACTACTACAAAGTCTAGGTTGGAAAGTACGTCTCTTATCTAACGGAATGAATAATCCGCAGCATGAAGTTAAGCACGCCATCTGGGAAGCCATCTTCAAAGGAGACCATCCAAATCTGCCAGCCTATAAAATGAATAAGTCGAACTGCCCAGAGTTGTATATCTCCATGAAGCACGCCAAAACAAAAATAGGCAGCGGAGGCGAAATCAAAAAAGACAAATCTAGCGAAAAAGCTAAGGCCAAAGTATTGCGCCAGCACGCCACCGACTTATCAGATGCCAACGATGCACCTATCTATTCTTTATTCAAAAATGCCTATAAAAGACGCATAAATAGCAACTTAGGACTACGAACATCTAGCAGATAATACACCTATTTCATAATAAGGATACTATAATTTTGATAATCAACTACTTAACTAGTTGATAATCAAATCTTCTTTGCAGAATGCGACGGAAAACCACGGCTGCGCCTAAGTAGTTTTGCAATTGTATGCTTCTTGGTTTCTGGTTATCTGCGCAGCCTGTCCTTTCCTTCTTTCCTCGATGCATTCATATTTGTACCATGATTGAATTATATCGAAAATACTTTGAACATCAATGCAAGCAACATCCTTTGTTGCTCCATGACCCAGACAATGGAGTGCAGGTCTTTCGTATGGTGAGCATAGAGGAGGCGTTCGGAGACTTCAAGACACAGGTGAAAGAGAAGGCTTTATTCTTTCGATTGATTGAGCCTACTTGGACATTAGCGAATCAAGCGAGTAATGCTAGGCAGGTGGTGCAAGGTGGGTTTGTTATAGGTCAATACATGAATACAACCTTTGATGGGCCTAGTGCAAAAGATGCAGCGGCGGATGCTACTGAAAGGGTAGCATTAGATATGGCTACTAAGATGGTAGCGGATAGTGCGGATGGGCATCCTCTTTTCTATTACAGCATTGATGATATGGACAGCCTGCGATGGACAGCTCAACGGATTGAGACGACTGGCGATGGTAGCTATACGGGTTGGATGTGCATGTTTGGATTTCAAACACACTATGCGAGCTGCTTAGACTCACATACAGATGATAATTGGAAAACCTTAACACCACATAACTTATAACATGGCGGTAGCAGTAGCAATACAACCGAGCGATTTATCCTGGTCACGCAACCAGGTTAATTACCATCTACTGGTGACGGATAATGGTTCGCCCTATACGCCTACGAATCTTCCTGATAACTATCAGTTGAATGTAAAGGTGTTTTTTGAGAAGACTTATAATTCTGGCACATTCACCGAGATAGCGCACACCCAATCTATTCCTGATGAGAATGGCCTTGTTCCAGTTGATTTGCAACACATCCTCCATAAGGCTTATTTAGAGAGTCTAGTGGTTGACCCGATCCCTTCAGTAAATACAACATCACCATATATCGCTAATAATCTGCGCAAATATTATCTTGAGTATGCAGAGGAAAGTGGAAATCCAGTCGTCACGGATGCATATACGACGCTACAAACCAAGGAACTTATCGCAGGGGGAATAGATCAAGAAGTTTATGCCAATAATGATTATTTGAGCCTAATAGATGATACCAATAGTCTTTTGACTTGGTATCCTAACTATAAGGAAATTGGCATCGACCAACCAGAATATTTAACCTGGTATAATTATACTGGAGCGCAAAAGGGAGTCTTGTTGGAAATAGTCGGCTATACGGAAGATTCAACATTGTCCACAATCTTTCTTTTTGATAATAATGGAGGGTTCGATGTGAATCCTAATGAATGTGTCGTGTTCCCAGTCAATTATTTAATTATCAGTATTCAGAATAATGTTGTATTAAAATTTACTATTCGAATAGTGGATGGAACGAGTGCTTATGATTCTGGTAGCCCTGTTTATTTGTCTCCATTGCGGACTTATTATGTGGATTATGACTATTACGATACCGTGAAAACTTTGCTTTATTTGAATAGTTTCTTTTTGCCTGAAACGTTGCGATTGACTGGAGAGCAGAAAAAAGACCTTCAGGTGAGCAGACAAATCAGTCAGCGCATTTTAGAGGCGAATTATAGTACAGTTAGTAAGGAGGTGGAGCAATTTGATTTTGATTGGGACAACGTTTGGACCTTCCGTACTGGTCATATTAGAAAAGCTGAAGTAGATGCTTTACAGGAACTATTGATATATAATTCTGCCTATGAAATCACCGAAACGGGTTATCGGCCATTGTTGCTTGACGGTCGCAGATATGAAATAGAGAATTCCCTAGAGTTTTTGAATAGTTTAGAATTTTCAGCGGTGCGAGCTTTGAAAGCAGTCAATTACCTCAATTTCTTCCTACCAATTGCGCTATGCTGCTGCGGTGGAGCTATTGAGTTTGAAGATAGTTATTTGATAGAATTTTTAATCGGAATAATCACCTTTTAGTGGATTGCGAAAAACGAAAATACGAGCTACTCGACTGGTTAACCACCGCCGAACCTTCCGCACAGTTAATCATTGTCGTAGAAGGCATCCCGCATCCGATTACGGTCGGTAGCTTGACGCAAATCATTAGACAAATCCCCTTACCTGATTATGTGAACGAAAAAGCTGCGAAAAATGATGGGTTGGCACAAAATGACCAATTCAGATTGTCTAGAAGAAATAAAGGAGGTATTCCAGGAACTGTAATTCAAATATTATGATACAAAAGAAGGTCTTGATATTATTATCATTTTTAATAATGTTTTTGTCCATTTGTCAGGCACAGGTGGACATTTTTGACGAAGCGGACTCTTTGAAGATGGCTGGACAATCAGGATTGATTCACGTTTCAGTTGATCCTGATGAAATTGGGTTGGTAATCGAACAAGATTCGATGTATGATGCAATGTTGGCTTGGGATTATAAAAATAAAGTGTTGTATGGGTATCATCCTGATAGCCTAATTGGCAACCGTTGGAACGTCATCAAAACTACAAACGCTGATAGTTTAGGGCATCTTCCAGCCTCCTATTATATAGACTCCTTACAATTTTTATTGGATAATGCTATTGATTCGGTCAAGTTCGAGAGTGATAGTATTAGTGTGTATTGGCATCGAAAAACGAGAGATAGGATTCGGATTGGAAATGGCATCATTGCGGTAGACACCATCACGGTTGGGAGTAGCAATTTCATTGACGCAGGTTTTGATTTACCTATCTCAAATATTGAAAATGAATTAGAAGTAGTTAGGGATGGATTTACATGCACACATGGTAGGGATTATACAATAGGCTTAGATGCTTTAGGACGCAGAAGGAGAATAACTTTTATTATACCTCTTTTAAATGAAAGAGTAAGAGTAGAACAAAGGATATGAAAAAGATAATTTTAGGTTTTTTATTAGGTTTAATCCCTAGTTTGATTTTTGGGCAAATTTGTAGTGTAGATAGCATAGGTATTAATGATTGCGAGATAAATATTGTAGAACACGTCATACCTGTTTTTGTCAGTTATAAAGGAAAAGCAGACAGCGTAAAAATAGAGGTGGTGGGCTTAGATTACAGTTTTGAACCTCAATATTTTAGAATGTTTCAGCATTTTATTAATCCAAGCAATCAAAATACTTTCCATTTTCCTATCTATAATTCAGATAGAACTACTGATAGTATTGATATTAAAGTCTCGCTTATTGGGAACGAATGTAATATGGCTAGTCATTATTTGATGAAGAATTTTATATTAGATGACCAAAGTTGTTTCTGCACAGAATCATTTGTTTTGAGTGGAATTTTTAACGAGGACAGGGATTATTATGTATCAACTTTTATTAATACAAGTCAAGAAATACTAACAGGAAATCAAGTATTATATTCAGCTAAAACTTATGTAGATTGGGAGAATGGATTTACAGTAGAGAATGGAGCTATTTTAGACATAAACTTTATAGGATGCGATATTATAGAATAATTATTTTTCTTTTTTTTACTTCGTCCCTTTATGGTCAAAATGAAGGGATGAACTGGTATTTACTTAAACCTGCTCAAGGTGAAGGCTATATCTTATATTCAAAATCTATTGGTGGTCGATTTTCGCCTATCTTACTATCTGAATTATTAACTGATTCAATTAATATAGGAGAAAATACTATAGTAGAAAGCAATCAAATGTTTGCTATTTCGCCCTTGCTGAATTCTAGTGGGGACACGCTAGGAACTATACTAATGTTATCTAGGGAAGGAGGTCAATTGTACAACAAAGAGGGCTTTGGTATTCAGATTGAAACGGATGGGTTGACATCTAAATATGTACTTGATACGATTAAGACTAATAATCTGTATATCTCAAAACTAGATAGCGCCAGTCTAGCGGTTCGAATTGATAGTATTTATCATGATCCAATCGCAGGAGTTGGGAAATATTTTTTCAACAATGGTGATAGTCTTATAGTGGATGGAGTTACAGGCGCAACGGGTGCAACAGGAGCGCAGGGCATCCAAGGTTTGAAAGGCGACAAGGGAGATACGGGGGATGCAGGCGCAACGGGTGCAACAGGAGCGCAGGGCATCCAAGGTTTGAAAGGCGACAAGGGAGATACGGGGGATGCAGGCGCAACGGGTGCAACAGGAGCGCAGGGCATCCAAGGTTTGAAAGGC
>Ga0136655_1001394_pt1 | contig 10793 bp, 11 predicted proteins | sample CPBDNA_2_FD_94863 | JGI IMG/M metagenome (GOLD analysis project Ga0136655, IMG submission 94863) | Freshwater to marine salinity gradient microbial communities from Chesapeake Bay, USA - CPBay_Spr_15_0.8_DNA (version 2) | ecosystem: Environmental > Aquatic > Marine > Coastal | place: USA...
AGAAACTATTACATTTAAATGATTTAGTTGGACCAGTTTTGTTTACATATTTATCAGGTAAAAAAGTAATGTATGGAAAAATTTGTGTTTCTTTCGACGAATCAATAAAAGTTAAGAGTAGATCAAAAGAAGACTACACAATAAGAACGTTGAATCCAAACAAAATGTGTGCATTAAATCAATTAATAAGAGATTCTTTATATTTGAAAAACCGAATAATTATATTTAGCGATTCCGCAACTTCTATAAATTATATACAATTATCACTCAATCTGAATGGAAGAACTTTATGTGGATCGATAAATGGAAAAACTAAAGAGTCAGATAGATCTAAAGTACTCGAACATTTCTATGGAACTAAACAATCCATTCTTATATCCTCGAGTGTTTGTAATGTTGCTGTAAACTTTCCAGACGATTGTATAGTAATTCAACTTCACAATTCAAATGGTTCAAGATGTCAAGAAATGCAACGTTGTGGGAGAAGTGGACGTGGAGAAATCGATACAATGAAAATAATACACGTTTTAAATAAAGATACAGAAGAAGAAAAGTTTTATGCTCACAGATTAGAACATATGAAAAACCATTATAAAGATACTTTTGAAGAATATGATATAAGTTTCTTAGAAATAAAAGAACCCTATGATTTGTTTGCACTTAAAACTTATTTGCATGATTATGGAAAATTAACAAAAAAAAAAAGAAAAACATCACTCTGTTTTTTAAACAAAAAAATATGTAAAGTTAAAAAAGGTAGACATGTGGGTGTCTGAGAAAAGGTCTATAATATTGAAGAGGAATCCTATCAAACGTCTTTGGTTCCACCTTCGGATGGTTAAAAAAAATACGGCGTACCAAAATACCTTCGACTACTTTATAAATAGACGTTGACAATATAGATATTTGGTTATTATAAGCACTGCTACATAATAAAATTATTTTATTTTAAAATAACATCATTGGAAAATAAACTTTTAAAATTAATAAAAATCATCTTATATTGTGATCAGATTTTGGAATATTTTTCACAATTATAAACTATGAAAACTTGTAATATGGCGACGATTTTATTTTTTATATTTGATTGTACATATGCATTTGTACCTTCTAAGATAAACTATAAAAAAAGTATTAAAACATACATGAATTTAAACATGTACAATCCGAAAGATCGTACTGCTTCATCAAAAACATATGCAGAGTATATTGCCAGGAGAGATGGACTCCCAACAATTGTAAAAGATGTAACGGAAGAAAACCATCAAAATAATAAAGATAATACTGCTTCATCCGAAACATATGCAGAGTATATCGCCAGAAGAGACGGACTTCCAACAAATGTAAAAGATGTAACGGAAGAAAACCTTCAAAATAATAAAGATAATACTGCTTCATCAGAAACATATGCAGAGTATATTGCCAGAAGAGATGGAATTAAATTAACTGTTCAAGACGTAACGAAAAATAATGTATATATTACCAAAGATTATGTATCTGAAATAAATAATCTTAAAAATATTACAGAATACAGAAATATAGTGGAGAATTCTATATACGACCCCAAAGATCGTACTGCATCAAAAGAAACATATTCCGAATACATCTATAGAATAAATAGAAACCGACATAGATAGTAAAATAACAAAATCTTTTTATGAATTTTAAATTAAACTCGCTTTCTACATAAAAAATAATTTCATATAAACTTTTCATATAAATAACTTTACTAAGTTTTAATATGATGTTAATTATATATTGAATTGAGGTTTTATTTTCAAAAACATGTTTTTCCTAAACTGCATTATTGAAAAAAATGTCCATATCGTCACCAATCATATTTATATCGTCACCAATCATGTTCATGACGTTATATTTTCTGTTGTTCATCTTTCTTCCCATCATATATTTGCACGATACCAGTTTTTTTTTAGTCAAGTTCTTCTGTAAAATGAAAGTTATTAATTTTTCAGGAGGTTGTGTACAAAAACTTGTACATGAACATTCAATACTATTTTTTTTTATTGACCACAAGTTTTTCCATTCTTTATGGAGATAAAGTATTTGATTGTTTAAAAAGTATTTTAGCTCTTCTTCGAATTCATACATACATGGAATGTTTTTAAGTCGTTGACATGTCATTCTTAGTTTGGTTCTTTCGAAAGGTAAAAACTTTGCTAGTATTATGCGCATGATGTCTTCCGGGACATCATCGATCATGCTGTATCGGTCTGGGTGACTGCTTTTCTCGGTATGTATTATTACATTTTATAAAAAAATAAAAAATCAGTGTTTTAAATTATTCTTATTAAAAAAAATGTCTGAACACTCTAAAAAATACTATGTGTACTGGATTCAGAGTGGAACTCGAGCATATATAGGTGCTTCTGTTGATTTAAATAGACGATTGAGACAACATAATTCTGAAATTGCAGGAGGTTCTTGTCGGACGCGTGGAAATGGTCCATGGAAATATATAGTTGCTATCGAAGGTTTCAGAACATGGCATGAAGCTTTATGTTTTGAGTGGAGATTTCAGTACGATACGAAAAGATGTAGGAGCATTCAGTCAAGAAAATATGCACTTGAAAACTTATTACAAAGAGAAAAATGGACGGTAAATAGTCCACCATCTAAAGATGTCCCTCTCGTTGTTACTCACAATCCCACAGAGTACGGGTTCCCACCTGAAAACTATAATGATATAAGACCAGTTCCTTTCAAAAAAAAAAGAAGAAAGGATCCTAAGAAATACAAGAGATTTTATGGAACGTACTGATATAATTTTTGAAAATATAATTGTTAAATATTTTATATTAATTTTGTTTTTAAAGTAAAATGCGAGACGAAATAGTTTATAACGGTTCCGGATCATCAAGTCCCAATTTTAAAACAGAACTTTGCAAATACTGGTTAGCGAATGTTCGTTGTCCGCACGGACAATTATGCAGTTTTGCGCATGGTTTACAAGAACTTCCTCCTCGATGGAAACAAGTATTGTGCAGCAAATGGAGTAAAAATGGGGAATGTCCGTATGGAAATAAATGTCGATTCGCACATGGAGAAGAAGAAAGAATAGCTGTCGAACAAATAAGGTTTCAATTTCGTTCACCTCCTCCACGTCCACAATTTCCACCTCTTCCACCTCCACCTCCTCCACCTCCTCTTCCACCTCTTCCACCTCCACTTCCACCTCTTCCACCTCCCCCTCCACAATTTCCACCTCTTCCACCTCTTCCATCTCTTCTACATCTTCCATCTCTTCCACCTCCACCATCGACATGGACACCTACAAATGAAGAAAAACAAAAATACTCTTTAAATAATATAGGCGATAAAATTGTAAAATAATCCCTTTTATAAATAAGTATTCCAAAACTTTTTTAAAATATGATATAAATATTGTTTGAAATGATACACCCGTGGTATTTGGGACCACAACCAGAAGAAATGGAAAACATAATGGAACTATGTTTGAGTAAAAACAATGATGAAAAAGTCGCAAAAATGTTGTTATTGCACACCCAAAAAATAGAAAAAAAAATACCGAAGACTCTTTTTAAAATTATAACAAGAGGACTCTATCTATGCTTAGAACAACCGTCTTACCAAACATCTGAATTCTTATGTGAGATATGTGCGGCATACGAGTTTCAGTACAAAAACAAAGAAGCCGGAAAACTTTCGGAGACTCTAAATATTATATATAATAATTCTTACTTGGCACATTATCTAGTAGAAAAGTGTAATGAGATAAAAGAAAAGAATCCTAAAAATGGGAATCAGTGGTTTAATATAAGAATTTGTATTATGGATATTTATACAGCTTCTAAGATGATTGAAAGTTTCACAAGATGGAATGTTTTTTATGGTGGTGCGACACATGCACAAAATATCGGGAAAATATTGAGTATAGAAGGTATCTGCAATCACTCAAATGAACCGGATGATTTGGATCATATAAAAAGCTATGTAGAATCGTGTGATACTATAGAAACTATTCCCAAAGATAAAAAGTATACACTTTTGGGAGAAAAGCATACCGAGACAAACATTGATTTTGCTACAAAACTTTTAGATTTTTGCAATGAAAAATGTAATGGAAACGAACAAGTTTCTTTGTTTATAGAGAAACATCCTTCTAATGGAATAGACTTTGTGCAGCAAAATTTAACATGTAATCTCCAAAAGAGTGTTTCTATTCAAAAGTTTAGATGCAATTATCCCAAATGTGACAATGTTAAAGTTTATGATGTTGATGTTCGACATGTTGAATTAGGATTTTTAAGATATGAATTTTTGTGTTTGGATTATGACGATCAATTTCAAAGTTTAAGTTATGAGTTTCAAGAAGAATGTATTAATCATTTAAAAAGTATAGGAGTAATTATGATGTAACTAAAAAGTTTTAAAGTTTATACTATTTTAAAACTTTTTAATACAAACCCAATCAAAATCGGGTCCTAGCAAATTGCGCAGCTCTTTTTCTGTGCTCACATTTATTTTTTTTTTTTCAATTAGTAGTTCTTTCAATTTTTCTTTCAAATTAAAAAAATTTTTTGAAGTTGGAGTAATTGTATATGCATCTGGATTAAATCCATAACGTTCCCACACATTCTTTGATATGTAACGCGAATGGAAAAAAAATCCTCTTAGTATTTCTTCGTCAGAAAGCGTCGTTGTTGAATGTTCTGACAAATTTTCTACCATAACCTTTAAAAGAAAAACAATATAATGACATTCCTCACACGAATTCCAGCAAGCAACATGTTTGTACGAAGTGGGTCTCGAATCTATTCACTTGCTCCTCTTCAACTCAACGAAATTCTCAAATATAAAGCAAATAAGATTTATGATAAAACTTGGTTACACGCGGATACCCAAAAACCATTTTTCAAGAAGAGTAATGGATACAAACATGAAATTGTTTATTATGTATCCAAAGTTGACGGCCACGGAGGTGGGGTTTCAGATGTATGAATTCCCCGAAAATATTCACATAATTCGGAAGGATCGTCTTGTGTCAATACAACAAAACTGAAAATAGTGTAAATAAAATTCAACATAAGTAGAGTTTATTAGTATTGTCTAAATAAAATATATCTTTGTATTCCTTCTTTTTAAATATAAAAAATGTGATAATAATTTTTAAAAACAAATCTTTCATATTTGAATTCAAACGTATATGTTTCAACGGTTTCAACTGTTGTTCTATTGACGACAATATCATTTACATTATCTGATAATATTCAACTCATCTGTCGATTGGGGAATGAGTTGTTCATCTTCTCGATTCTCTTTCTCAAAAATGAAGTAAATATTTGACATTTTATATGTTGTAGTTTTTGGGTTTTGTCTGTTTTTTGTTTACATTGGTTGTAAACAGGATATGCAAACCATATTTCCTTTACATAGAACAAAAAAAATAGAAAACAGAAACGTAAAAAATTTGAAAGACGAAATTACAGATGAAGGATCTTTTGTTGAAAGTAATTACAAAATGGAATACATCAGTCTCTGTAGAACTTGTTCGTGTCTATACTCATCACATTTTTATTACAGTCTGTTTATTAAACCATTCGACCAATGATGGTTTTCTAATAGATATACAAAATTCTGTAACATCATCTTCATAGTCATTAAAAGTTTGCAAATGCTCAAAAAACCAATGGGGATAATTATCATGATCCAACGTTATATCTGAGAACTGTCTTGGTCCTACCAACATGTATAATAAAGAATTCATATCAACGTTTTGATTTATATATCTTAAATTAAACTCGTGAGTTCTATCTCCTGATCTAAAAGACTCTTTAAGTTCTTCTTTTAACGCATTACTCATAAATGTTGAACTAAAAAAATCTTCTTCTTGTGGGCTAATAATATCATCATAGTAATTCATGGCAAGTTTACCAATTATGTAAAGAAGTTCTTTTTTTGATTCGCTTATATTTTCATCTCCATACATTTCATTATGGTTAAACGTGATTTCATCGACCCAATGATTTTTTAAAAATAAGTGTGACATTAGTAATGAATTTTCATCGATTGTCAAAAGTTCATTTATGCTCGATAACACGTGTATTGGTTTATGATATCCAAACTCATATTTTACTTTTTTTATAAATTTTTTATTGTTCGTTTCATTCTTAATTTCAGTGTTTAAATCTGTGTTATATCGAAACATATTTATAAATCTGTTTAACAAAGAATAATCCATTTGTTCATAGTTTTCATACATAAATGTTGCAAACTTGGAAACTTCATATTGCAAAACTTTTTCATTTTCGCTTATAAAAACTCGTATTGAAAAGTTTAATGGAAGATCATTTACATCTTTTATACTTTCGATGGATGTATTCTTTTCTATTTTATATTTATTTAGAATATTTACAAGTTTTTCAGAATCGTATTCTTTTTGAAATAAAAGTAAACGATCACAACAATCTGATATTATGTCCATTATTTCGGTCAATAATATATTTATAATTTCGTTACGTTCTGAACAGTAATACGCAAATTCTTCTGAATTCGGTGTACTCACACCAAAATAGAATTTACCCATTTGAGACCATATCCTTATATGTTCACGCACAGCCGAGTCACTCATTGTTTCATTTTTCCCTAATACAATGCTTAAATATAAATGTGCTTGTTTGCAGTTTAAGTTTTTTGTAACTTCTTCAAATTTTATTACATCAGGAATAGTTTGAAGCGAAGATGCATACTTTAATATTTTTAAAATATTTAACGAATTCCATGTCATTTTTATTTGATGTTAGATTATTTTAAACATATAATTATTATATATGTGCAGTTTTTCGAAAAAACTTAAAGTAAAACACTTGGTTGTACCCGGGTATGTTACAAAAATACAAGTAAATGCTATTAATAAATATAATATTATGAAAGATCCACAAGTAAAAACTTGTATATCATGATCTTTTGGACACGAATGTGTCTGTAATAAATTATTATTTGAATATAATTGACAAGCTTGCATTTGATAAGCAACAACGTTTAGGAAACAAACACACTTTTTGTAAAACAATATTTTATAATGTTAACTGAATAATAGAAGGTTAGGGAAGAGTTACATAATCATTATTTACTAACTATCCAGAACCTGATTCCAACTCAGAGTCCGAGACTTCAATACTCACACACTCAATTTCGCTAGTGCCGGGATAATCACTGTAGTTCTTTGAAGTGTAGTTGAATGTTACATCATAATCAATATTAGATACGTAACGGGTATAAAGCTGTGTTAACATCGCGAGGTATACGGGTTTATAATCACGGGCAGTTAACTTTCGTCCAGTACCTGCACTACAGCCATATGTATAATACACAGTATTATCTACAATAACAATAGCAAAAACATTGAGCAACCTCAAACCGTCTGTTGGACCACGGAATTCCGTATTGGGATAGTAAGGATATTCTACAACATTGCATAACATTCTATGACTTTCTATAGAAGCATTGTAAACATTTATGTTTACCGTGCTCAAAGAATATAGTGCAGACGGATATTTCTGTATGTATCTCTTTGCTTCTTCTGTATTGATTGCTTTATCACAAAAATCTGGTAAACGTTGTTTAATATCTCTATAAGACATAAAGTCTTCCCATAAGCCTTCTCCTTGAACACGTTTCTTAATGAAATTAAGTATAGAAGTACCATTTGGGTTTGTTAAATCAACAACAGTTCCATTTATTTCTCTTTCCCAAAAGTACATCTGGCAACTTGGATGAGTCGACATACTTGTACAATTTGAATTTATTAAAGAGTCTGGAAGTACATTGTGTGCAACCGATGATTGATCAATTGCCCAATATGCTCCATTGAACTTTGGTATTGGTAAACTACGATATAAAGATCCTACAAACAATTGCCTTCTATTACTTTTTGTTTCGTATAAGCAAACGTTATCATCAGAGTGATACCACCCAAACATTGTACCATCGTTTGGACTACATAATATTTTAACCTTATTATCTGTGGTGATACTAGAACCATTCGTATCTGTGATACTAGAACTATTCGTATCTGTGGTGATACTAGAACCATTCGTATATGCGTAAATTATAACACCGGCTATACCAGCGCATAGTAACAAAATACCAGCACACACTAAATAATATCTTCGACCAGAAGATACCTTTTGACTGGAAGATACTTTTTGTCCTATCACAATCTTTTTCTCACGCATTTATAATGTATATCATAAAAATATTTAACGTCCATGTCATTTCTATTTGATGTTAGATTCTTTTAAACATATAATTATTATATATGTGCAGTTTTTTGGAACAATCCCACTTCCACTTTATTATTCATTTAAATTTTTTATTATAAATAATAAAATGTCGGCATGGATTACTGAAGAACGTGAAAAATCTGTTATGCACACTATAAATTTAAACTATTTAAAAGTTTCACATGAAAAATTCGTGTTACTCAAAACACATGATAAACCGAACAGCGATGAATGTAACTTATTAAGTTTCGTATACGATGTTTCTACACGTTGCAAGTCGGATGTAAAAACTTTGTTTATTTATAAAGACAACATAAAATCATTTTTATTTTGTACTGGAAATGATATACACATATACTTATTTAAAAAAGGAAAGTATTATTTTACAGAGTCTTTAGAATCTTTACCGAAATTCACGGCGGCAACGTTTAACGTTTACAATTTTTATGGAAAAAACTGGAAAATGGGATCGAACGACATTAAAAACAGAAAATATAAAGAGCAAATGAGTTGTATACAAAATGTAAATGCAGATATTCTTGCGTTGCAAGAAGCGGCATTTCATGGGGGGTATTCGACTTCATATGTAAAGATTGGCGAATTCGTCTCGGATCTTGAGAAAATGGGTTACAACGTTTTTATAAACCATTATGATTCAAAAAGATTAAGTAATGTTTTGGCGATAAAAAAAACTATGAATCCAGTTCTAGTTTTTCAACCTCAAAATATGAGAGGAACTAATATTGCAAGAATAATAGATTCAAGAAATAATGAAGTTTACATAGCAAGCGTTCATCTCAATGTCAGACCACAATTTGCGAAACAAGAACTCATTAAGATTACAAGTTTGTTAAACGGCTATAATAATGTTATAATGTTAGGTGATTTTAATAATGAAAAAAATAAGTTACAAAGTTTTGGTATGCCTTCTAGCTTTTATTCTCAACCTACATTACGGATGACAGGATACAAAACAAAGAAGACAATCGATCATATATGGTTCAAAGGTAGTGTTTATCCTACATATTTACCGGGAGAAGATGACGACGGTGCACACACTTTTGTCGGTATAAAAAATTGTGATTCATCCGATCACTTGGGTGTAAGACAAGCTTTTATTTTTTGAAATTTTATCTTCCGCAACGCCAAGCTTTGTTTTTTTTCGGTAAAGTATTACAACTGGAAAGATTGTGTGTTGTATAATCATTGGAATGGTGATGTACTCTTTGAGTCTTTCCACACAAACTGTATGATATATTAAAATGATCAAAAACTTTATGGTTGTGACTGTGATGTCATGCCTAAATATGAATAACTTGTCGAATAAATGCAAAAAAGAGCTTCGTTGAGATACAATTTCTTTGAAATTTGTGACTTGAGAAGTAGAGTTTATCTCTAATAAAACTGTTGTTTCTTTTTTTGTGTATTCATTAAGTAACGCATAAATATTTCTCGAATATTTTCGTCTACGATCGACTCCCAAAAAATATGTAAAGTTGTAAAATGTGCGGAGTGGTCTGATTACATGTTTGTTTATACTTTCATAAACTTGTTTTTGATGGTCCAATGATTTTAGTGTGTATTCCCCATCTAAATGGTTCTCCTCGCATCGAAATCGCGGCGGCAAGCATCTCTTTTGAACAATGTTTTTAAGAAAACTGGTTATTTTAGAAGTTAAATTTTTTAATGAATAAAATCAGTTTCTTAAATAACTATAAAGAAAGATTTTAAACATGTCAGTGACACTAACGATTAATCCACCCTGGCCGGGACTTCCTTTTAATATTTCATGTCCAGATAATCTTCGAAAATGCAAAAAAATGCAAACGCCGGATTGCTGGGAACCTGAAATTGATACGTTTGAAGTTCTAACATCTCTTTTAATGCATTGTAACCGTGATTGTCTATATGTTGACATTGGATGCAACATGGGAATATTTGCTAGACATGCACACGAATTAGGTGCTTCCGTCACTTGCTTTGAACCTCAATCTGTATATAAACCGATTCTTGAAGAATATGGTAAAAAAAAATATTTTGAATTCAAATTCGCAGCAATCTCAATGAATCCAAATAATGAATCACGCATGTTTACTGGGTATCGACCATGTGGAATCGGTATAGGTCCTAAAATACCGTCACCGTTTGTACATTTGGAAAAAGTATTAGTTGGAAATATTAAGCTATTAAAAGTCGATATCGACTCTTTTGAAGGTGAAATTTTATCAGAGTGTTTAAATGCTATACGTAATAAACGTGTATTTATTGAAAGTATACTGATAGAACTTGGTGACGGAAATTACTTCAAACGAAAAACATCTGTACCGCATCCTCGAGGGGGTAATATTTCTGATATTTGGGAGTTTCAAAAAATGTCTTATGACGTATATCGTATAAATCTAGCAACAAACGGCGAGATATATGATAGATGGGGAAACAATATCAACGAAAGAATGACAGCTCCAGATAAAAGATACAAACAGGTGCGTTTTATGAGAAACATACGGCGTGCAGAACTCTTGGAAAAAC
>Ga0136655_1001395_pt1 | contig 10783 bp, 9 predicted proteins | sample CPBDNA_2_FD_94863 | JGI IMG/M metagenome (GOLD analysis project Ga0136655, IMG submission 94863) | Freshwater to marine salinity gradient microbial communities from Chesapeake Bay, USA - CPBay_Spr_15_0.8_DNA (version 2) | ecosystem: Environmental > Aquatic > Marine > Coastal | place: USA...
TGCGGAAACCTCACTGACGGTGCCGGGAATTCGCTATGTTATCGATACCGGCAGAGCGCGCGTGTCGCGTTATAGCTTCCGCAGCAAAGTGCAACGGCTACCTATAGAGGCAATTTCTCAGGCCAGTGCCAATCAGCGTGCTGGACGCTGTGGTCGGGTTGCCGACGGCGTCTGTTATCGGCTCTATTCGGAAGAGGACTTTCAGGGCCGGTCAGCATTTACCGACCCGGAAATCGTGCGCACTAATTTGGCTGCGGTTATTTTGCAGATGCTGCATCTGAGAATTGGTGATATCCGCAACTTCCCCTTTGTCGACCCCCCAGACCAACGCATGATCAGTGATGGCTTTAAGCTGCTGGAAGAATTGCAGGCGGTGACCGAAGACGGCAAGTTAAGCAGTCTTGGCAAGCGTCTAGTCAATATTCCTCTGGACCCGCGTTTTGCGCGAATGCTACTAGAATCTGCCAACAATGGCTGTCTCGCCGAAGTGATGATTATTACCACTGGTTTGAGTATTCAGGATCCCCGTGAGCGCCCGGCTGATAAGCAGCAGGCTGCAGATCAGAGTCATAAAAAATGGCAAGAGCCAAACTCCGATTTCGTCTCACTGCTAAATTTGTGGCGACATTTTGAAGAGCAGCGCCAAAATTTGTCGGGCAATCAATACAGCCGTTACTGCAAGACTCATTACGTCTCCTATTTACGCATGCGCGAATGGCGAGACCTGCATCATCAGGTTCACACCGCTTGTCGCGGGCTTAAGCTGAATGTCAATACTGAGCCTGCGGAGCAGGATGCCATACATCGTTCAATCCTCTCAGGCCTGCTTGGGCAGGTGGGCATCCTGCAAGATAAGTGGGAATATCTCGGCACCCGCAATCGCAAATTTTTTATCTTTCCTGGCTCTGGATTAAGTAAAAAACCACCGAAGTGGCTGATGGCCGGCTCACTGATGGAGACTACCAAGCAGTTCGCCTTAACCGTGGCAAAAATCGATTCCGACTGGCTCGAACCACTGGCGGCGCACCTAGTCAAAAAGAGCTACAGCGAACCCTTTTACAATAAAAAATCCGGTCAGGTAATGGCCAAAGAGCGCCAAACATTGTTTGGCCTGAGCATTGTTGAAAACAAAAACCGCGTCTACGGCCAGGTTGCGCCACAGGAAGCGCGAAAAGTCTTTGTTCAGCAGGCGCTGGTGGAAGAGGGCTATCGCGGTAAAGGCGAGTTTTATCGCCACAACCACAAACTGGTTGAAGAGCTACAAGCACTGGAAGACCGCTTTCGGCGTCGTGATCTGTTGGTCGAGCAGCAGGTGATTTTCGACTTTTATGATCAGCGCGTTCCCGAGGGTATCTACAATCTGGCGGCCTTTGAAAAATGGCGCAAGCAAGCTGAGACTAAAAATCCACAACTGCTGATGCTGGAGAAAGAGTATCTGTTGCTGCGTGGACTCTCTCAAGACGAGCAGGCGCAGTTTCCGGAAACTATTAGCTGCCAAGGCATCAGCTATCAGCTGCGCTATCACTTTGAACCCGGTCATATCGAAGATGGCGTTAGTGCAGTTGTACCCTTAGCCCTTTTACATCAATTGCCGAGATACTTTTTTGAATGGTTGGTGCCAGGTATGTTGCGTGACAAATGTATCGCTTTGGTGAAAAGCTTGCCGAAGCAGACGCGGCGAAATTTTGTTCCGGTGCCCGATCATGTCGATGCCTTTTTGCGCAAAGTTAAGCCTCAAGACAAACCTCTGGTCGAGGTGCTTGCGGCCCACTTGCGAACGGTGAGCGGCGTCGTTATTGAATCTGAGCAGTGGCGGCAGGACAGTCTTGACGACTGGTATCAGATGAATTTTGTGCTGGAGGATGAGCATGGTGTCGCCATCGCTATGGCGCGAAGTCTCGAGCAATTGCAGCGCGACTTTAAGCAGCAAATTAGCCAGGGGCTGGAGAAGGCCGCCGACCAAAGCGCCTCGCGGAAGGGAATCACGGAGTGGGATTTTGAATTGCCAGAAGAAGTCGCACTGCAGCATGGAGACATTAGCATTAAAGCTTGGCCGGCTCTGCGCGATTGCGGCGATTGTGTGGCGCTCGAGGTGATGGATAATCCGTTGCAGGCGGAGAAGGTGAGTCGTCAAGGTCAACTCCGTCTGGCGCTAATCCGCGGCCGTGAGCAGGTCAGATATCTGCATAAACATCTGCTGCGAGGCAAAGACCTTGCGCTCTCCGCAGCAAAAATTGGTGAGCGTCAGCAGGTAATCGATGCGCTAATTAGTGCTAGTTTTCAGCAGGCTATCTTCTCCGCTCAGGCTATCTTCTCCGCTCAGGCTGTTTCCTCCGCTCAGGCTGTTTCCTCCGCTCAGGCTGTTTCCTCCGCTCTGGCAGCTTCCGCAACGCAGGCTGCAGGTCAGAGAATTGTTAGAGATCAACAACAGTTTGATCAGGCCTATGAGTTTGGTATTGGTCAGGTGGTCGGGCTTGCTCAGGACTATACTGGCGCCATTGAGTCATTATTACCGCGATTGCATGATCTGCAAAAGCAACTGCGCAGTTTAGGTTTGCCGGCGATCTATGCCGCTGAGGATATTCGCAATCAGCTCGACTGGTTGTTTGCCTCAGCAACGCTAAAAAACGTCACTGGCGAAATCATCAGTCAATACCCGCGATACATCAGGGCGATTCAGGTGCGACTCGATAAGCTGACGACACAGCACAGCAAAGACCGCGACTATATCACCGCGATCAATGCGTTATTGGCGCCATGCAAAGCGGCATTGGTCGATGATCAGCCGCTTTCCAGTGAACTGGAAACAGCCTTGCTCGACTATTGCTGGTATGTCGAGGAATATCGCGTATCGCTGTTTGCTCAACAGTTGAAGACGCGCGTTCCGGTTTCTCTGAAGCGCCTCGAAAAAAGCTGGACTACACTTGATGAGCAGTTGAGACGATTTCGAGTGCAGGCTGGTTAAGACTGCCCCGGTCGAGATTGTGCTGGTTAAAAACGGCTGATATAAAAACTGTCCAACCGTGAAACTTCTTTGCAGCAGTTGGGTCAGAGAAGCGTCTCAATTCCGTTCTGGAGTGAGATATATGGAGAATGATCTGGCAACGTTGCCACAACAAGGAGAATGTCGAATGAATAAACACAACACCAATCCGCTTGTCACTGCTGTTGGCTCAGCTTTTGTCGCTGCCACAGCCCTTTCTACTGTCGCACTAGCGGCACCAACATTTGCCGCTGAAAACCCTTTTCAAGCTGATCAATTGCGATCTGGCTACAACCTTGCTGCTGGCGGTGCCGAGGGTAAATGCGGTGAAGGAAAATGCGGTGCAGACAAAGCCAAAACTGAGGGAAAGTGCGGCGAAGATAAAACTGGTGAAGACAAAGCTGGTGAAGGCAAATGTGGAGAGGATAAAGCCAAAGCCGAAGGAAAATGCGGTGAAGGAAAATGTGGTGGTGGTGAAAAAGCTGCCCAAGAGGGGACATGCGGTGGTGAAAAAGCCGATAGTGAAGGCAAGTGCGGTGGAGCAGCTTAATGCACTCATTTGCCAGTATTATTTTTCATTCTGACGTATTTTAGATCGTCTTAGATACTTAGCGAATGAAAAAGCACTACCCTGTTCAGGGGGCAGGCTTGGGGTTGAGGCGGTCGCTTTGCGAACCGCTTTCCTCTGTGTCTCTTGAGCAGGTGCAGTTTATGGAGGTCGCACCGGAAAACTGGATTAATGTCGGCGGTCGTTACGGGGCCTCTCTGCGCAGGTACACCGAAAAATTCCCCTTTGTCGTCCACGGACTTTCTCTCTCTATCGGCTCTCCCTCCTCGCTTGACTGGGACCTGCTGCGCGCCATCAAGAGGTTTATCTCTGAGCACTCAATACGTTGTTACAGCGAACACCTAAGCTATTGCAGCGATAGCGGCCATCTCTATGACTTGATGCCAATCCCCTTTACCGAAGAAGCAGTTGACTATGTAGCGCAGCGAATTATGCAGGTTCAGGATTTTCTCGGCGAGCGCATTGCCATGGAAAACGTCTCTTACTATGCCGCGCCACAGCAGGAAATGTCAGAGATCGATTTTCTCAATGCGGTGCTTAAAAAGGCCGACTGCAATCTGCTGCTCGACGTTAACAATATCTATGTCAACAGCATCAACCACCATTACGATCCCTATGCATTTTTGGCGGCGCTGCCAGGGGAGCGTATTGCCTACGCTCACATAGCCGGCCACTATAAAGAAGCGGAAGATCTGCGTGTCGATACCCATGGCGCAAATGTGATTGATCCGGTTTGGCGACTGCTAGATGCGGCTTATTGCCAGTTTGGAGACTTTCCAACTCTTTTGGAGAGAGATTTTAATATTCCACCGGTCGATGATTTACTGGCTGAGGTTGAACAGATTAGAGACTGTCAGAGCAAGCACTGCGTGACTAGTCAGTTGGATGCAGTATGAATAGAGAGTTCACGGTTGCCTCACAGCCACTTTTTCAGCGTGTGCAATTTGAGTTTGCTGGCCACATTAGAAATCCGCTGTCGAACTCGGCGCCTGAAGGGATTGAGGATCGCCGCCTAGCAATCTATAGAAACCTGTTTTTCAACAACATCGAGTCCTTCATCGCCAATGGGTTTCCTATCTTAAAATCTATAACCGATACGGACAGGTGGGTGTCGCTGGTGCGCGATTTTGTCCATCGCCATCAGAGTCACAGCCCTTACTTTTTAGAGATTGGTAGTGAGTTCTTGCACTACTTGCAGAGCGAACGTATTCCTCAGACGACAGATCCCGGGTTTATGCTGGAGCTGGCTCATTACGAGTGGGTGGAATTAGCCCTGGATGTGTCGGCCATCGAGCTCCCTAAGGTTAAACTCGACGGTGACTTGCTTGCCGATCAGCCCGTAATCTCTCCGCTGGCCTGGGTGCTTAGCTACCAGTACCCAGTACACAGAATTGGACGAGATTTTCAGCCATCTCCAGAGCAGGCTGATACAACCCATATCATCGTTTATCGCGATCGTCAGATGCAGGTTGGGTTTATTGAAATCAACCCGACAACTCGGCGTTTACTGCAGATTTTAGCTGACGAGATGATTACCGGTAGGGCCGCACTACTTAAACTAGCTGGCGAGCTTGAGCATTCCAATCCCGACGCCATGGTTGAATTTGGTGTTGAACTTCTTACTACATTGCGCAGTAAAGATATTATTTGCGGATTTCACTAATTTTTACCATTGAGATGGATTCCACAGTGTACGCCGTGCAGTTTGACCAGTAAAATGCGGCTCAAGAAAAATGCTAATGAGTTGTGAGTAACTTATGAAATCGTCACCCGCCACTGCAGCGAAACCAATGGTCTTTCGAGTGCTGGTTACAATTATCTTATCAATACCGCTGCTGGCGATATTGGCGCAGGCAGATGACACCGATCGCTTTGAAGATGTTAATCGCCCTGTATTCTACTTTAATGAACGCCTCGATCATTTCGCTCTGCGGCCAGTGGCTGTTACCTATACAGCAATTATGCCCAATGTGCTTGAACGCGGGGTCAGTAATTTCTTCAGTAATCTCGATGAGGTTACCAATGTGGTCAATGACCTGCTGCAGGGTAAGTTTAGTCAAGCGGGTTATGACAGCGGTCGATTTTTGATCAATTCGACGATTGGAGTCGCCGGCTTATTTGATGTTGCTGAACGTGCAGGTATGAGCAAAAGTGATGGTGAAGACTTCGGTCAAACACTGGGTGTCTGGGGAGTGGGAGAGGGCCCGTATCTAATGTTGCCGTTGGTTGGGCCGTCAACGCTGAGAGATGCCCCGAGTAAGTTCGTCGATAGCTTAACCAGTCCATTGTCCTATGCGGAAAATATACGGTTTCGAAATTCTGCCAGAGCCTTAGACTTGCTGACGACAAGAGTCAGTCTGTTAGAGCTGGACGAAATGATATCGGGTGACAAGTATCTGTTTGTCAGAGATGTCTATCTTCAGCGCAGTCGATACTTAGTCAATGATGGTGTTATCGAAGACGATTTCGGTGATTTTGACGAATACTAATAGATATTTGACTGGGCCGTTGCGGAGGCCAATAATGAAAAGAACAATACACTATGTTTAACCGCAACCTGCGACAGCCGGATTAGTCATGAAAACTCCGTCAGGCCTAATCTTTCTCCTTGGGCAGGAGGAATCCAGTCTTCAAGGCTTAAGTCAAAGTCTGCAAGCGCTTGGCTGTGAGGTGTCCACAGTACAAAATATTGAGGCGATTCGGTCTCAGTGCATCGATCCACTGGTTCAGCCAGTTATTATCAGTGCAGGACAAACATCGATCGATAGCAGTGCTGAGCGAGCTCATATAGCCGCATTGGCCAAAGAGTTTCTTATTGTTGTCGCGTTAGCGCCAGGCGATAATCAATGCGTTGCCGAGTACTTTCGTCTCGGTGTAGCCGATGTTGTATTTCCTGAAACTAGCGATGCAGAGCTTGCAGCCATCCTTAAACGTGTTGGTATTCTTGCTGAATCACGCCTGCAGAAAAGACTCTATCGTACAGAGTTGGAGCAGAGTAATGAAGATCTACAAGAGAGTTTAAGGCTGCTGAAACAGGACCAGCTAGCTGGCCTTGAAGTTCAAAAAAACCTAATGCCTGAAAGTCCGCTGCAATTTGGCGACTATGAGATTTCGCACTCAATCACGCCCTCGCTCTATTTGAGTGGCGACTTTGTTGGCTACAATTTTGTCCTCGGTCGCTACCTGCTATTTTATTTTGCTGATGTTTCGGGACACGGTGCATCGTCCGCCTTTGTTACCGTTCTGCTACGTTTTATGATTGGCCGGGTGATTCGCCGGCACCAGTTGGAAAAGGACTATGTGGCTCTCGCTCAGGCCCCCGAGGGCTTGGTTGAGCATATCAACAACCAGCTTCTCGCCACCGGATTGGGCAAGCATCTGACTATCGTCGCTGGGTCATTGGATACCCAGACACGACAGTTTCGCTATGTGATCGGTGCCCAGCAGCCGGCCCCGATTTTGATCACCGAGGGTCAGGCACGGTTTCTTCCCGGCAAGGGTAAGCCGGCGGGAATATTTGAAGATGCCACCTGGGTAGTTGAAGAGATGACTCTGCCCGAGCGCTTTGCGCTGGTGTTGTTATCTGATGGCGTCTTTGATCTGGTTCCCGATAAAGAGATAGTCGATAAAGAGCAGACATTGTTAAAGTATCTGGCATCCAGTTCGGTGACTATCGACAAGCTGAAAGAAGTGCTATTTGTTGACGACATCGAAGATCCTCAAGACGATATTTCTGTTCTCCTGCTGACCAGAGGGATGTAGCATGAGCGAAGGCCGAATTCTGGTTTCTGACGAGGAGGGTAACTACCTCATTAAGCTTGTCGGAGATGTGAGAGTCACGCTGTGTGGATCATTAAATCGCCATATGGAAACCATTTTTGGTAGCAGCGATGTGAAGAACGTCGTAGTCGATATGCTCGAAGCAGAAGGGCTCGATAGTACCACGTTAGGGCTAATGGCCAAGTTGGGGCTGCACTGTCGAAAGCAGTATGGCATTGATGTGCAGGTCTTCTGTCAGAATCCGAGCATCTTGCGCACCTTGGATTGTATGGGGTTTGACGATCTCTTTGATATTTTTCAGCAGGTCCCCAACATCAATGCCAAACTGCACAGCATCGCGTCGGTCAATGCGGAAGTTGATGAAATTCGCAAGCAGGTCCTAGAGGCGCACAAGCTTCTGGTGCAGCTCAATCCCGAAAGCAGCAATGATTTTACTGATTTGATTAGAGCTCTTGAGTCAGATCAGTAAACAACACCCGGTGACGATTTTAAGCGTTGGCTGCGTTATTTCGGGCGTTTAATTTACACTGAATATACTCGCTGTGGCGCAGGTGCAACAGGTCGGCCACCCGGCGAATAATCCCTTCTTCATGTTTGTCGAGATGCCCATCGGCAAATGCCACGCGCCACATTGCCGTCATCAGATCGAGTTTTTTGTCATGCTCAAAATGAGCATTGATCTCACGGGTAAATTGGTAGAGTGAGGTGGCTTCAGCGACTTCATCACGCGACAGCAAAATAAGCTCATCAACCTGCGTAGCGCTAATCCCCAACATTTGGCTGAGCGTGGCACTGATCGCTTGCAGCTCATCTTCGCCGAGATTGCCGTCGATAACCATTACTTCAATCAGCAAGGCCGCTGTCGCCAACTGCTCGCCACTAAGGGAACTGTCCTCGCTATCAACGACGTTTTTGGCAAAGAATGCCTTAATTTTATCAATCATTAGCTTAAGTCTTTTAACCAGGTTTCCAATTTAATCTGATCGGCAACAAACCCACGGATCCCCTCAGCGAGCTTCTCTGTGGCCATGGCGTCTTGATTTAATTCAAATCGGAACCCACTTTCAGCGCCGAGTTGGTAATGAATTTTCGAGCCGGTGTCCGCAGGGTCTAGTTTGCGCTCCAGAATGCCGTAGTCTTCATCCAGCGCCTGCAGTAATTGCGGGCTGATGGTCAGACGATCGCAGCCGGCCAGCTCGGTAATCTCATCGGTATTGCGAAAGCTCGCGCCCATCACCACGGTGTTGTAGCCGGTTTGTTTGTAGTAATTATAAATTCGGGTTACCGACTGCACGCCGGGGTCATCTGCCGGCTCATATTCACTGAGACCGGTTGAGAGTTTGTACCAGTCGAGAATTCGACCAACAAAGGGCGAAATCAAAAATGCGCCAGCATCGGCCGCAGCGACTGCTTGAGTGAAGTTAAACAGCAGTGTCAGGTTACAGTTGATACCTTCTTTTTCCAGTTCTTGTGCCGCGCGAATACCTTCCCAAGTCGACGCCATCTTGATTAAAACGCGCTCTCTGCTAATGCCGACCTGCTCATAGAGATGGATTAAATGACGTGCCTTATTAATCGACGCCTGCGCATCAAAGGAGAGTCGCGCATCGACTTCTGTCGAAACCCTTCCTGGAATTTGTTCGAGAATTTTTTCACCGAAGCCTACCGCCAGCCGATCCATGCAGTCCGCGAGCTGTTCATCACTAGACTGTCTGCCATTCATGGTTGTGGCAACGATTGAGTCGACCAGGCCGCGATAGGCTGGCATCTGTGCGGCTTTTAATAACAGTGAAGGGTTGGTGGTTGCATCTTCAGGTGAATACTGTGCAATCGCATCAAAGTCGCCGGTATCGGCAACCACCGTGGTCATCTCTTTGAGTTGGGCAAGTTTACTTTTAGTGTTGCTCATTAGTGTTGTGCTCCAGATGTCTTTTGCAGTGCGGTGGTTAAAACCTCAATCGTCGCTGAGGGTTTAAAGGCGTTTTCGCTAATATGGCGTCGGTATTGTCGGGCGCCTGGCATACCGTGGAACAGGCCCAATATGTGTCGGGTCATGGCATTTAATTTAGTGCCCTTGGTGAGCTCTCTATCCACGTATTGTAGAAACTCTTCAGCGATTTGTCGCCGAGATTTTATCTTGTGGGTGGCACCATAGATATCTTGATCGACGCTGGCCAGCAAGTATGGATTGGTATAGGCCTCACGGCCAACCATCACCCCGTCAAGATGGCACAGATGCGCCTGAGACTGCTCAAGGGTCGTCACGCCACCATTGATAATAATCTCCAATTGCGGGAAATCTTTTTTTAGCTGATAGACGCGATCATAGTTTAGTTCCGGTATTTCACGATTCTGCTTTGGGCTGAGTCCTTTTAACCAGGCCTTGCGCGCATGCACTAGAAACACCTCACAGCCGCTCTCGGCAACCCGGCCGACAAAGTCGCGCAGAAAGTCATAGGAATCATAGTCGTCAACACCAATACGGTGCTTGACCGTAATCGGTAGATCCACCGCGTCACGCATCGCTGACACACAGTTCGCGGTGATTTCGGTATTTTTCATCATTACCGCGCCGAACATTCCATTTTGCACGCGGTCGCTGGGGCAGCCACAGTTTAGGTTAATTTCGGCATAGTCGTATTTGGCGGCTATTTTGCACGCCATCGCGAGATCAGCAGGATTGCTGCCACCCAACTGCAGTGCCACCGGATGTTCGAACGGGTCCATCTGCAGATGGTACTCGGCATCGCCATAAATGATCGCACCGGTTGTCACCATCTCGGTGTAGAGCACCGCTTGCTGGCTGATAAGCCGTAAAAAATAACGGCAGTGGCGGTCTGTCCAGTCGAGCATGGGGGCGACACAGAACTTTCTATCGATCATCGCTATTAACCATTCGCTGCGCGCCTCGCTCAAGAGTCTGATGGTTGCTGAAAGGCGGTGATTTTACACACTTTTACCCTGCAGTGCGCTGTTCAGCATGAGCGTCGAGCAAGGCTATCTTGAATGAGGCTAGAACTGAACAGGTTGTCGCTATCAAGAAATAGAATGCTGAGATCATCTTTGCAGATAAAAGAAATAAAAAGAGATCATAAGTGATCGTAAAATAATTATTTAAGCTAAATTAAAATCATGATTGATAGTTAAATATTGAAGATTCTGTTTTTTTTGTTGCTATATGATATATTTACCACTAAATTGAATATCATATATAATAGCTAAATGGCAAATAAATAGCAAAAGAGATTACATTTGATAGCATGAAAATCGATTATTTGACACCAGAAGAGATCACCCTCAGTGAGATGGGTCGCAGGCTGGCACGTGTCCGTAAGCAGCAAGGCTTCTCGCAAACGCGCTTGGCTGAAGAAGCGGGCATTGGCGTCGCCACACTGCGCCGTATCGAAGCCGGTCAGGATGGGCAAATGGCATCATGGCTCAAGCTGATGAAA
>Ga0136655_1001397_pt1 | contig 10777 bp, 9 predicted proteins | sample CPBDNA_2_FD_94863 | JGI IMG/M metagenome (GOLD analysis project Ga0136655, IMG submission 94863) | Freshwater to marine salinity gradient microbial communities from Chesapeake Bay, USA - CPBay_Spr_15_0.8_DNA (version 2) | ecosystem: Environmental > Aquatic > Marine > Coastal | place: USA...
TCCCGTCACGTACCAGGATTACCTCACTTTTATTATTGTATAAATCGGCTCCCGCTTTTGCTACATAAAAGCCACAAAAGGCCATGGCTAATTGGCCTACAGAAGCAATGGCCATTAGTGTTAAAATTACTTTTTTCATGAAGATGTTTTTTAGGTTGTTTGTTTAGGATTATTTATTGAACTAGCTGTTAAATTATTCCATTGGTATTTAGTTGCTATCAAAAGTTTATCGAAAATGGGTGTTAACAGACTTACCCCAAACAGTAACCAAATAGCAGCTGTTTGCACATAGAAGAAGCTTGACAGTACAAATAAGGCGCCCCCTAATAGGGAAGACCATAGTATGCGAGCTTTTATGTGATTGGGGGTAGTCATGGGATCGGTTATCATAAAAAATGCATAAAGTAATAGCGTACCATTACTCATTTTATGAAGCCAAACTTGTGGTTCCCAACCCAGATAAAAAACGTGTCTGATAAATAGAAGTACACCGAAAACCAAGAGAAAAGTAATGCTGGTATCTATCCTACCTACTTTTAAAATCATCATTAATCCTCCAGCTCCTACTATAAACCATAATAGCACACTGCTACCCCATTGTCCTGGACTAACCCATGCATCATTAGTAAGCAGTATGACCGCCACGATACCAAAGTTAGCCGGATTAAATAGGTGCTTGTGGTTTACCCTGATTAGGAATTTTGAAGATATGGCAAAAACCGAAGCTATAATCGCTGTTTCTATACTACCTGTTTTTAACAATAAGCTTAATCCGAGCGAAGTTATCAGTGCACTTTTTACTGAGCTATACTGTTTTGTGGTAAAATAGCTAAATACCATTTGTGTGACTATCGCTGAAGCGAAAATGGCTATATACTTAATTGCATCACCATCCCAGCCCAGAAAGCAAAGTCCATAAAATAAAAAAGACCCCAAGTAAAGTATCTGAAAGTACCTGGGGTCTGCTGTTTCTTTGTTAAAATGAGCGCTTATTTTGCTATACATAGTTGTAGTATATACCCCTTATACAAAAAAGGTAAACGAACCATTATAGCATTACAACTAAAACTAAAAATTAGTCACAAGAAATTAGGATCCAAATAACTTACGATCGCCAACAATCGCTAAAATGATCACTTACCATACCAACGGCTTCCATATAGGCCATGCAAGTGGTACTGCCCACAAATTTAAATCCTTCTTTTTTTAACGCTTTGCTCATGGCGTCGCTTTGAGGAATTGTAGCTCGTACATCAGACCACGTTTTAATTGGAATAACGATCGTGTCATACTGGGTAAATTGCCAAATAAAATGATTAAAGGAACCATATTCTCTTTGCAAACGCAAGAATTGCCGTGCATTATTTATCGCTGCTTCAATCTTTCCTCTATGTCTAATAATAGCAGGGTTTTGCATTAAAATTTCTATTTTATTCTCACGATAATTTGACACTTTTTCTGCATCGAAATTATCAAAAGCCAACCTGAATGCCTCCCTTTTTTTTAGAATGGTATGCCAACTTAATCCTGCTTGAAAGGTTTCTAAAATAAGATGCTCGAATAAATAATGGTCATCATGACTCGGTATTCCCCATTCGGTATCATGATATTCTACGTACTGTGCATCTTTAAGGCACCATTTGCATCTTTTTTTGTGGTCTTGTGGGTCATAGATTACCTTTACCATATTGTTTTATGTTAGAAACAAATAACGACATAGATTTTTCAACCAACAACGATATTCCCATTGAAGATGTAATTGCTCAAATGGAAAAAGAACTTCAAATGAGTGGCGAATATTATGTTTTTACTTCTGCTGACCCTCCTCTACTTATTCAAGAACTTGCGGATTATCTGAGCAGCATAAAAACCAGTTATGGCATAGCTAATTTGTTTTACCGAATAGATGTAAGTACAAAAAAGGCAGATCCTTCTTTACCAACGTATGAGGCATTATCCCTACTTGCTTGGAACCGTGTATTTCAGAAGGTTTGGTTTAGACGCAATTTTGTGTAAGAGTTTTTTAACAAAACCAACAAGTGCTGCTCTCAAAAAAAAAGATTAAAACTGAAAATAAATAAAAGGTTGTAAGTCTGAAGAAGTAGCTTGATAAATCACAACTATTACCATTACAAATAGGACTATTTTTACGGTGTAAGAAGCTTCGCTGTACCACCACTCGGCTCTATTTTTAAGATTGCTTGGCAAAAAGTGAACTGCAAATCCTGTTAAAATCAAAGCAAATACCTTCCAATAGGCTAATACCCGAGTACCAATTCCTGCAATGTCAAAATGGGTACTAATATTATTGAGCATTAGTTTTACGGTATACATATCTGCCGCCCTAAAGTACATCCAACAGAACGCTACAAAATGAAATGTAATTAGGATTGAGACATAATTACCCCATCTGGATGCAGGTAATTTTATATTTTCCGACCATAATTTATGCAATGTAAGAGCCAAACCATGTAATGCGCCCCACACAATAAACTTAAGCGCAGCACCATGCCACAATCCCCCTATTAGCATTGTGATTGCCAGATTTAGATACGTTCTTAGTTTACCTTTTCGGTTACCTCCCATGGAGATATAAAGATAATCCCTTAGCCAGGTGGAAAGTGAAATATGCCACCTTCGCCAAAAATCTGTTATGCTATTGGCTTTATATGGGCTATTAAAATTAATAGGCAATGTAAAACCAAGTAATGCGGCTAGACCTATTGCCATATCTGAATATCCTGAAAAATCACAATAAATCTGAATAGAATAGCCATAAACAGCCATTAGATTTAAAAACCCACTGTATATTTCAGGTGTATCAAAAACCCGGTCTACAAAATTGACTGAGATGTAATCACTAATGACCACCTTTTTAAAAAGACCAGACATAATTAGAAAAATGGCCTTACCAAAACCACTACTGCTCAAGTAGTAAGGTTTCCTGATTTGCGGTAAAAACTCTGATGCACGCACAATAGGCCCTGCAACCAATTGCGGAAAAAAACTTACAAAAAAGGCAAAATCAAAAATATTGGCACAAGGCTTTATGCGATCTCTGTATATATCAATACTATAACTAAGGGTTTGAAACGTGTAAAATGAAATACCCACTGGGAGCAATATATGATGAATATCAAAATTTTCACCACCGATTCCATTAGCAAATGCAGCCAAGAAATTATACGCTTTAAAATCTGCCCCAGTCAAAGCATTTATGGAATCAACTATAAAATAAGAATACTTAAAAAAGAAAAGTAAGCCCAAATTAGACGAAATGCTAAGCACTAGAAAAAGCTTTTTTTGCCATTTTTCTTTCACTATGTAGATGCCAAATCCGCAACCATAGTCTAATAATGTGCTAAACAAAAGCAATAAAAAGTACCATCCACTGCATTTGTAATAGAAAAATAAACTAAAGAGTAATAAGTAAAAGTTACGCGCTCTTACCTGCTTGTGCAGTAAGGTAAACCCCGCAAACATGATGGTAAATAAAAACAGGAAGACATACTGGTTAAATAACAAAGGGTTCTTAGCAGAATACGATAAAATATCTTCTACCCTTAGCATGTTAGTTTAGATATTGATGGATAAGAGCCTCGTATAATAATTCTCCTTGTATTGCATATCCTTCCTTCGTAAAATGAATAAGATCTCCGCGTGCAAGTCCCTCATTTTTCCATTTTAAAATGGAATTACTTCCCCCCATTATTTCATACCAATTCCAAACCGCTACATTTGTTTCTTTGGCAAGTTCCAAAAGCACATCCACAATTTTTTTAGCATTTGGGTTATCCTGTTTTTGATAGAAATGATCTGATGGAGTTGTTAACAGTATCGAAGTAGTGGGATTATGGCTTCTTATTTTAGCAATTGTAGCTTCATAATTTTCTTTTATGCAAGACACGCAAAACCCATTACTTGTTCTGTACCCGTCATTTGTTCCAAAGCTTACAATAACCAAACTCGGGTTAAGATCGGCCGCTTGCTTCTCAAAATTTTGGCAATTTAAATACTGAGCCAGCGTACTGCCATTTATGCCAATAGCGTGGTAAAGAATACCAGGATTTTCGTTTTCTAAAATGATTCCTTGTAAATCTGGAAGGTCTCCGTTTTCTGGAACGGGAGCAAATTGAAGGCTATCTTGCGCTTGGTCAAAATAAATTACGTTGCGATTTCCTTCGATTTGAGAATGATGACTTGAAAATTCCGTGGGTCTGAAGCTACCCTTATTGGTTAAAAAAGTCAACTTAGTAAATGCTGCGTAATTGTCTTCTTTTTTTGCTGCGTCAATGGTAAACTTAGCGTTACCCGAAGCAAAAAGAGTATATCCTGACATACCTACATCGCAATTGCTACTGTGTAAAAGGTCGCAATGACGCCAGACACCCTCATAACTAAAACCAATATCAAACGCTCCATTTGTTTGGGCTATTCTGTAAGGAAAAACAAAACCTCTACCTGCATTCCCAAAACAATCTTGCATTTTTTTGCGAACGACACTGGTCATAAAATCAGCCTGAATATGTGAATCGCCAATATGAATAATAGAAACAGTTTTGGTTTTCTGCATTTCCAAAGACTTTAAAGCCTCAAAAAAAGGTTGCAACGCCTTGGGATTGACTATTTCGTTATTGCGGTACGCCAGCTCAGAGCTATTAGAATATGACGAGACCATAATCAATACAAGTAAGTAGGCGTATTTAATCATGTTAACTATATTTTCCTCCGTATTTCTTCTTTATATCGGAAGATATTTTCTTGACTTCTTGCTCTTGGTCTGTTTTACAAATGAGTAAAGCATCGGCGGTATCTATAACATAATAGCCATCTAAGTCATTGATTACGATTAGCTTATTACTATCACTTATAACTAAGTTGTTCGAAGAATTCGTGGCATGCAATGTTGCATTTAATACGGTATTTATATCCTCATTAGCTATTTTTTCGTGAACACTTTTCCAGGTTCCCAAATCACTCCAGCCAAAATCTGAAGGTAAAACAAATACATTGTCTGCCTTTTCTAAAAGACCATTATCTATAGATATACTTCCTATTTCAGTATATATTCTCTGAATATGTTCAGCTTCTATTGCCGTGTTATAAGCGCCTTTACCTTCCGAAAAAGTTAAATCCATTTCAGGTAAGTGTTCATTAAGCGCTTTTAAAATAGAGGGAATGCTCCATACAAACATCCCGCTGTTCCAGAGAAAATCACCACTTTCTATAAATTTTTCAGCTAACTCCATCGGAGGTTTTTCCGTAAAGGTTCTAACCTTATTTACACCTGAGCTTACTTCTTTTTCGTCAAATTGGATATAACCATACCCGGTATCTGGTCGGTGCGGTTTTAGTCCCAAGGTAATGAGTGCGTCATGCTCCTTTGCATACCTATGTGCAGTATGCATTTGGTTTATAAAATTGGTAGTATCTTGAATAAGATGATCGCTTGGGGCTACAATGAGTACCCCGTCTTTCGATAATTCTGAGATTTTATGTGCTGCATAGGCAACGCAGGCTGCTGTATTTTTCCCAACTGGCTCACCCAGTATTTGATTCGAAGAAATTTCAGGCAACTGCTCTTTTACTAGATTTACATAGTCGCTATTGGTAATTACAAATATGTTTTCGGGAAGCACTAGTAGCTTGTAACGATCATACGCATCCTGAATTAAGGTTTTGCCAGTACCCAGTATGTCTATAAACTGTTTAGGTTTGTGCTCTCTGCTAATAGGCCAAAATCTGCTTCCTATGCCTCCAGCTAAAATAATGGCATATGTATTTTTTAATTGTTTCAAATCAGTCCTTCCTTAATTAAATCTTGTATGTGCACCAAGCCAAAGTCATTGTCTTCATTTAATACAATGAGATGATTTATTTTCCTTTCTCTGATATAGTCAACACCATCTATTGCAAGAGTATCGCTTTGGATAGTAGTTGGATCTGGCGTCATAATATCTCTGGCAACAAAGCTACCTATGTTGGAATGGTTGGCAAGCATTCTTCTCAAATCACCGTCTGTAATAATACCAACTAAGGTTCTATCCTTTGTAACTAAAACAGCACCTAACCTACCTTTAGTCATTGCTAGTATGCATTCTGATAAGCTAGCGTTTTCTGCAACAGTAGGTCTTGCATTGGCTTGAGCCATTTCGCCTAAGGTTAAATATAACTTTTTCCCAAGAGCACCACCGGGGTGATACTTCGCAAAATCGTCTGACTTAAAATCCCTGCATTTGATGAGTGCCACAGCTAAAGCATCGCCCATCGCCATTTGAGCAGTAGTACTTGTAGTAGGCGCCAAATTATTAGGGCAAGCTTCAGCATCTACAGTGGTATCTAAAACATAAGTACTGTTAAGCGCCAGATAGGAATCTAAATTCCCAACCATGCCTATGAGTATATTGTTATTTTTAATGATTAACGGTGCAAGTGCCTTTATTTCTGGGCTATTACCACTTTTAGAGATGCAAATAACCAGGTCATCTTGTTGTATCATTCCCAAGTCTCCGTGTATGGCATCAGCGGCGTGCATATAAAGCGCTGGTGTACCTGTACTATTAAAGGTAGCTACTATTTTTTGGGCTATTATGGCACTCTTGCCTATGCCCGTAATTACAACTCTCCCTTTTATTTTCAAGATATCTTCTACAGCTTTACTAAAGTTCTCATTTAACAAGGTACTTAGCTTTTGCAAGCTAGCGCTTTCCATAAGGATAGTATTTGTCCCTATTTGAAGTATTTCGGTAGATTTTAACACGATATTTTATGCAAATTAAAAATTTATTTCTTCAAGTGGTGTAAGTTGCCGTATATTAGTCCGACATTTAGAAGAATATAGATAGAGAAGAGAAAAAATGGCATCTGAAGTTGTTGATTTGAAGAAGAGTTTAAAGGAGTTTTTTGGTTTTGACTCGTTTAAAGGAATGCAGGAGGAGGTAATCTCAACCATTATGAAAGGCAATGATTGCTTCGTAATCATGCCCACTGGAGCAGGAAAATCGTTGTGTTACCAGTTGCCTGCTTTGATTTGTCCGGGCACAGCAATTATTATATCCCCACTGATAGCCCTTATGAAAAATCAAGTGGACGCAATACGGGGATTTGGAGATAGTGATGCAGTAGCACACTTTCTAAACTCATCGCTTACCAAAACACAAACTGATAAGGTGAAATCCGACGTAAGTTCTGGTAAAACCAAAATGCTATACGTAGCACCTGAAACCCTAAAAAAAGACGAAACAATAGAATTTTTAAGATCCGTTCAAGTAAGTTTTGTTGCGGTGGACGAAGCGCATTGTATCTCAGAATGGGGTCATGATTTTCGTCCAGAATATCGCCGTATCAAGCAAATTGTAAAAGAAATAGATGATGTGCCTATGGTGGCACTTACGGCTACGGCTACTCCTAAAGTGCAAATGGATATTCAAAAAAGCTTGAATATGCTCGACGCACAAGTGTTTAAATCATCTTTCAACCGAGGTAACCTTTTTTATGAGGTAATGCCCAAGGGAAGCAAGGCGCAAACCATGAAAGACCTTATCTCGTTTGTAAATAAACGAAGAGGACAAAGTGGGATTATATATTGCCTAAGCCGCAAAAAGACGGAAGACGTTGCAGAAATACTGCTCGCTAACGGCATCAATGCGCTGCCTTACCACGCCGGACTTGACGCTAAAACAAGAGCTGGAAACCAAGATAAATTCTTGATGGAAGATGCAGATGTAATCTGTGCAACCATCGCCTTTGGTATGGGCATAGATAAGCCAGATGTACGATTTGTGATTCATTATGATGTACCTAAATCGCTTGAAGGATACTACCAAGAAACCGGAAGAGCCGGTAGGGACGGTTTAGAAGGCGACTGTGTTTTGTTCTACAATCCGAAAGATACCGAAAAATTAGAAAAGTTTTTAAAAGATAAACCCGTAGCTGAGCGAGAAATAGGTACACAACTGATCTCAGAAATGGCCTATTTTGCCGAGTCGTCTCAATGTAGACGAAAATCACTCCTGCATTACTTTGGTGAAAATTTCAATGCAGACAAATGCGACAAAATGTGTGATAACTGCCGTAATCCAAAAGACACCATCGAAGTAACCAAAGAAATGGTCATGGCACTTAGAACAATAGAACATACCGCAGGAAAAGTAGCCATAAAGCATGTTATTGAAATCTTGATTGGCAAATCCTCTCAAGAAGTAAAAGCCTATAAACATGACAAGTTTGAGTTTTTTGGAAAAGGGAAAGAAAAAGGGGCTAACTTCTGGAAAACCGTAATTCGATATGCTCAAATCAACAATTACATTGTCAAAAACATAGAATTGTACGGCCTGCTTTCCATAAGCGAAGAAGGTTTAGCATATATCCAAAATCCTACTAGAATTGACCTAGCACAAGATCGTGAATTTGAAGCAATCAGCGATTCAGATTTTGATAATATACAACTTGAAGCCGTTTTCGATCAAAGACTCTACAGCCAACTTAAAGAACTGCAAAAAGAGGTTGCCAAAGAAATGGGCCTCCCTCCTTATGTAATTTTTCAGCAAACTTCCTTGGAAGATATGGCATTTAAATATCCTATCACCATAGAGGAAATGGAAAATATAACAGGGGTAGGTAAAAATAAAGCAAGAAAGTTTGGTACAAAATTCATTGAACTTATTGCTCAGTATGTAGAGACTTATGAAATAGATCGTCCAGATGACCTAGTACTTAAGTCTGTGGTCAATAAAAGCGCACGTAAAATACATATCATACAAAATATTGATAAAAAAGTGCCTTTGGAGGATATAGCTAAGGGACAAGGTTTAGATTATGAGGAGCTACTCGAAGAACTCGAAGCCATTGTGTACTCTGGAACCCAAGTAGATCTCATGTATTACATCGATGAGCTGATAGATGACGAAGGTCGAGAAGATATTTACGATTACTTGAAATCTGATGATACGGGAAGTATTGACGCCGCAGTAAATGCTTATGATGGAGAGTTTTCTCATGAAGAAATGAAAGTATTTCAAATACAATTCATGAGCGATGTTGCAAATTAAAAATATCTAATTAAATTTGCACCCGAATTGGCCGATGGTGTAACTGGCAACACGTCTGTTTTTGGTACAGAAGAGTCCAGGTTCGAAACCTGGTCGGCCAACCAAAGTGAGAGAAAGAGGTTCTTTTAACCTCTTTTTCTTTTTACTATAGAGCGTAAAAAACTCAATAGTTTATGATAACCCTTTTGAAGAAAAAGGGGTGACAGTAAAACAACGATATGCCCTCTTTTATTAATAAAGTCAAAATATTTGCCGGATCCGGCTCAGAACCACTCGCAGAGAAAATCGCTCTCGCTTACGGTCAAAAATTAGGTACAGTTACAGTTAACATTTTTAGTGATGGCGAATTCCAACCGTGTATTGATGAAAGTGTGCGTGGATGTGATGTATTTATCATTCAGTCTACCATGCCTCCTGCAGATAACCTAATGGAGCTGCTCATGCTTATCGATGCGGCTAAAAGAGCATCTGCACACAAGGTAGTTGCCGTTATTCCTTACTTCGGATTAGCTAGACAAGACAGAAAAGATAAACCGCGCGTTCCTATTAGTTCTAAAATGGTGGCAAACATTCTTACCGCCGCCGGTGCAGACCGCGTAATGACCATGGATTTACACGCACCTCAAATACAAGGATTTTTTGATATACCGGTGGACCACTTGGATTCTACCGTAATCTTTATTCCTTATATCAAAAGTTTACAAACACCTGACCTTGTACTTGCAGCCCCTGATGTGGGAGCTACTAAGAGAGTGAGAGAATTTGCTAAGTTCCTGGGTACTGAAATGGTGATTTGCGACAAAGCGCGTAAAAGAGCCAATGAAATCGCTTCGATGACTGTAATAGGAGACGTAGCAGGAAAAGATGTAGTGCTCATAGACGATATATGCGACACAGCCAACACTTTGTGCAAAGCTGCAGCGCTTATCAAGGAACAAGGTGCTAAATCAGTACGAGCAGTGTGCACGCATCCCGTGTTGAGCGGTAAAGCCTACGAAAATTTAGAAAACTCTGTGCTCGAAGAAATCATACTTTGCGACACCATTCCTATTAAACCAGGGAATTATAACAAAATAAAAGTGTTAAGCGTAGACAGACTGTTTGCGAATGCCATTAGAAATGTATCCGAGTTCGAATCTATCAGCTCGTTGTTTAACGTATCTGATACCTATCAACCAGAATTAATTTAACAATAACGATTTTAATATTTAGAAAATGAAAGTAATCGCACTAAAAGGTGAAGTTAGAGACGCATTAGGAAAGTCGTCTAACAAAAAACTAAGAACCGAAGGTAAAGTACCTTGTGTTATTTATGGAAAAGGTGAAAATCATCACTTTTCAGTTTATCAAGCTGATTTTAAGCATTTAGTATACACACCTAACACGTATCTAGTAAAACTAGAAGTAGGAAATATGGTAAAGTTAGCTAAAGTTCAAGAACTTCAGTTTGAGCCAGTATCGGAAGATATTATGCATGCAGATTTTATGGAGGTAACTGCCGATAGCCCTATCTCTATACCTGTGCCTGTAAAAATAGTAGGCAACTCTCCTGGTGTAAGAGCCGGTGGTAAGCTTCAACTTAAAATCAAAAAACTTACTGTAAAAGGTTTAATAGCTGATTTACCTGAGTATATCGAAGTAAATATCGATAAGTTACAAATAGGTAAAAGTGTTAAGGTTGGTGAAATTAACGTAGAGAATCTTACTTTACTGGATTCACCTAACAA
>Ga0136655_1001402_pt1 | contig 10764 bp, 8 predicted proteins | sample CPBDNA_2_FD_94863 | JGI IMG/M metagenome (GOLD analysis project Ga0136655, IMG submission 94863) | Freshwater to marine salinity gradient microbial communities from Chesapeake Bay, USA - CPBay_Spr_15_0.8_DNA (version 2) | ecosystem: Environmental > Aquatic > Marine > Coastal | place: USA...
CATTTATCATTCATCATTAATAATTGGGGTCGCCCAGAATTTAGATACTTTATACACCATTTGGCAAGATGAAAGCCAATCGGACTCCACTCGCGCAAAATCATATAATGACTACGTCGAGGACGGCTTTCTTTATTCAAACCCCGACAGTGCCTATGTTTTGGCTGAAGCCCTTCATATTTATGCAACAAATCACAATTTCTCAAAGGCATCTGCAATAGGCTACAATTTACAGGGCATAGCCATGGTCATTAGAGGCAATTACGCGAGTGCCCTGGAATTCTTTGAAAAGAGCCTTGCGATTTATGAAGAACTCGGGGACAAAAGTGGTGCAGCAGGGATCATGAATAATATCGGTCGTATTCATGAGGACAAGGGTAATTACCCGACTGCAATAAAATATTACACAAGTAGTATTGCGCTAAAAAAAGAAATAGGACAAATTTCAGTAAGCCTAACCAACATTGGCAATGTTTACCTGGCCCAAAATAATTTGCCCCGTGCCTTGGAATACTACGAAAGTGGCTTGGCACTTAGTGAGGAAGCAGGGAACAAACAGTCTACCGCTAACTGCTTGAACAATATCGGTATAATTTATTCCCTGCAAGCCAACTATCCATGTGCTAAAGATTATTTCGAAGAAAGTCTGGCGATTTTTAAAACAATTGGAGACAAACGGGGCACCTCAAATAGTTTAGCTGGTTTAGGCCTACTATATAAAAATAAAGGTGATGAGCTCCGAACCATCGAATACCTAAAAAAGACGCAGGCAATTTTTGAAGAAATTGGGGACAATTATGGTATTGCAAAAGTCCTGTCAGATTTAGGTAGTATTTACCAAGAACAAGGAAAGTTTAAGCTTGCCATAGACCATTGTCAAAAGAGCCTGACGCTAGCAGAAGAAATTGAAATATTGGCAACTCAGGTTGATGCCTGCCAATGTCTATTTGACACCTATAAATCTCTGGGCGATGGTGAAAAGGCCCTACTTTACCTAGAGAAAGTACAAATGTTAAACAAGCGTTTGAATGCTGAAGAAACCGCAAAAAAGCTGGAGCAGATGGAGTTTGCGAAGGTGATGATGGCAGATAGTATTGCGAAAGCCGAGGAGGCGCGGTTAATAGAAGAGGAGCATCGAGAAGAAGTGCGCCAGAAAAATCAAACACGCAATGCACTTCTTGGCGCAGTATTATTGTTGATGGTTTTAGCGGGAGGTCTCTATATATGTTGGCGCTATGTGCGCAAGTCAAAAGCGATTTTGCAGGTGGAGAAAGACCGTTCTGAGAATTTACTCCTCAACATCCTGCCCGAAGAAATTGCACAAGAACTCAAAGAAAAAGGCAAAGCCGATGCCCGCCATTTTGAGATGGTCTCTATCCTCTTTACAGACTTCAAAGGCTTTACTGAACAAAGCGCAAAACTCAGTGCAACCGAATTGGTGACGGAAATAAACCACTGTTTCGAAGCTTTTGACAGCATTATGGAAAAATACGGCATCGAAAAAATTAAAACCATTGGTGATGCCTATATGGCGGCAGGCGGCTTGCCCGTGCCATCGGATGATTCGGTAAAAAACGCCGTGCTGGCGGCCTTAGAAATGCAAGCTTTTATCATTAATCGAAAGGCAGAGAACGAAAGCAGCGGCAAAGCCGCCTTCGAAATGCGTGTCGGCATCTACACCGGCCCGGTAGTGGCAGGCATTGTAGGGGTCAAAAAGTTCCAGTACGACATTTGGGGGGATACAGTAAATACCGCCAGCCTGATGGAAAACTCAGGTAAAGTTGGCAAAGTAAACATCAGCCAGACCACGTATGAGTTATTGAAAAATGATGCTGATCTTTCGTTTGAATCAAGAGGTAAAATTGAAGCGAAAGGCAAAGGAGAGATGGAGATGTATTTTGTATCAAAGGCTTAATTGAACTAAGAAAAACGGCATACAACAACTAAGGTTTCGTTCGGCCCGTAGGGCCTAGGATGAAACCGCTGTTGCACGGAACCGGGCTTGATTGTGTGATGCAGCGTTATGGGGAAAGCGTTTTAGCCTTTCGGGCTAAACGGAGGAATGGCCCTTGAAAGAGGAAGGGAAGGTTCTAAAATGAGGATACGATGGGCAGCTAGGCTTTCCTTTTTTATGCCTTATGATTGCCAAATGGAACGTGCAAAAGAGAAAAGACTGAAAGGCCCAAAAAGAATTAGAGCATTTGAAGAGGCAGGAGGATAAGCAGACAGACTGTAGCCTTCCACTCAAGCAAAGTTTGGCCGCTTTAGAAAAACGCAGAAGCAGCTACAGCCAGATTTACACCTATTATATATAGGAATAGATTTTTGCAAATGAATCGGATTTTGTTTGGGAGTAGGTGGACGAGGAAGCAGTACACTAGGCAGCCTGAATGCAACTAACTATGGGGAGCGGATGGCGGATTGGTTGGAGCAGTCAAAACTCAAAGATTATTTTTTAGGATGACTTCTTACAGATTGGATTATTTCTTAGATTTAGAGTCGCGGCGCTGCCTATGAAGTGGAGTGCATAAAGGGGGAAATGACAACAATGAGTTGTTGTTATGCAATTGTTGGCATTAATTCGAAAAACAATCGCACTTCACTTCTAATTCTTATATTTGTGATTAATTCACGAATATTAAATTTAGAAAATTGGAATTACAAGAATTCAGCTTTGGGAATTTCAGAAGCTTTAAGGAGATTAACACTCTTAATCTTGCTGCTGCTAAACTCAAGTCAAAATATAGACATGTTGACGAAGACAATCTGTTTTCAACAGATAATTCTGAGAACATATCCTTTTTAAAATCAAAGGCCATTTATGGAGCTAATGCTAGTGGAAAAAGCAACATCATTAAAGCTTTAGTTACGTTTATCAGAATTTTAAAAAGTTCAGTTAAAGATGACAAAGTCCTAAATATGGTGGACTCATTCCGATTGTCTACCGAAACAGAAAATGAGCCTACTTTTTTTCAGATTATATTTTGGGACGAAAACACCAAGTATCGTTACGGTTTTGAATTAGATGATGAAAACATTTTCTCTGAATGGTTATATGGCAAACCAGGAAAAAAAGAAATGTGCTACTTTATTCGAGAAGGGAATGAAATTATCGAACTTGATAAAACAAACTTTTCAGAAGGAGACAAACTGAATAGTTTAATTTCTGACGATGCCGATAATGAATTATTCAGAAATAACTCTTTATTCTTATCCACCTTATCGAGTTTTGGTTTTGGTAAGATTTCGAAGAGAATCTTAGAGAGCATTTCTTCTTTCACAATTATTAGTGGACTCGGCCATCAAGGAATGTATGCCTACGCAGGAGATTCATTAGAAGATGAAGAAAAGAAAAGGAACATTTTAGACTTCCTTAAAAAAGGAGATATCGGAATTGAAGATCTAAACTCAGTTGAGATTTCAAATAAGGACTTGCCTGAAGATGTTGAAGATGAAATTCGCAAAGATTTTGAGAATAAAAAAAGAAAGCTCCTGCTTTCTTCAAGAAAGAAGTTCGATGACAAGAACAATTTCGTTGAAAATGAAACATTCTCTTTTAGTATCCATGAATCTGAAGGTACTCAAAAGTTATTTGAGCTCAGCCCTTTTATTTACAGAACGCTTAAAGAAAGTAAAGTTTTAATTATTGATGAGTTTGACGCTAGATTCCACCCCCTATTAACTCAGAAAATACTAGAATTATTTAATTCAAAAGAAAATAAGGGAGCTCAATTAATAGTAACTACACATGACACGAATTTACTCTCGTCAAAGTTATTGCGCAGAGATCAAATAGAATTTGTTGAAAAAGACAGTTATGGAGTTAGTCACCTATACTCTTTAGCAGAATTCAAAGGCATTAGGAATGATGCTTCTTTTGAAAAAGACTATATCCACGGAAAATACGGTGCGATTCCATTCCTTGGTAAGTTCAAAAATATTCTTGACTAATGCCAAAACGAACCAAAGCAATCAAAGTTACGGACAGAAAAAAGCCTTGGTTAAAAAAGGTAAAAGCATCTAAGTATAAGCTTGATACAAAGGTGCAGAACAAAACGATTCTAATTGTTGGTGAAGGTCAAACCGAAAAGCTATATTTTGAATCATTCCCTGTTTTAAGTTTAACGGTAGAAGCCATCGACTTACAAGGTCAGAGCAAGCAGAAGCTTATCGAGTCAACTGAAGAAATTGTTAAGTCAGCAGATATTGAATATGATGCCATTTGGTGTGTTTTGACATGGACATAAAACAAGGCGAAAAAGAGTTCTCCGATTTTGATAATGCCATTACAAGTGGACAAGCCAAAGGATATAAAATTGCTTACTCAAACGACTGTTTCGAACTTTGGTTCTATTTACATTACCAATTCACAGATCAAAAACACCATAGAACATTTTACTATAAAGAACTCGGAAAAGTATTTGGTTGCAATTATGAAAAAGACGGAAAAGGTTATGACTTCTGCAAACAAATCTATTCTTTACTGAAAAGTGACGACAACTCTTCTCAAAAGGATGCAATTGAACGAGCAAAAACTCTACACGAAAAAAATAAAGACCATATCTATCATCTTCAAAACCCGACAACTTTGGTTTATGAACTTGTTGAAAGTCTAAATGAGAATTGTAGAAAATAAAAACTATTGCCAACAATCGCAATAAAAACATGCCCTTCAGGACACTGCGCATAGCCAAAACGTTGGTGTGCCACGAGGTGGCATCTATCCAGTAGGTGAGAATCCTAGCAGGGCAATGGACTGTTCACCCTGAAGATGTACGAACGGTAGACTTTGTGAGGAAGTAGGCTGAAGCTCAGTAGAATCAATTACCCAAGCCGCAACCGTGAACCCGCATTAGCTTCGATATGTGTAGCCATAGATTTGGGGACAGTTTTGACGGTCTGGAACCCTGCCATACTACAATGATAAACAGTTGTATGAGTTGTAGTAAATTACCGGAGTCAAAGGGGTGGCGTTAGTATAGATGGATAGGTGTTAAACGTGGGAGGTCTCTTTTAGCAAAGGATGGCAATCTTAAAAGCATGTTTATAAGTACTACGAAATTACAAGCTGCTAGAAGAGAAGTCGGAGGAGTTCATTGTACCGATGATGTTAGGGACAACAAAAGCCTGAACTTGGGAAGGAACTCCATTTTAAACGAGTTTTGTATAATCATTGAAATGCGTACAGACCTTAATCAGTGCTAAAGGATGGGACTAAGAGACATAAAAAAGGAACTGAGAAAACTCGAACAGGATAAGCTTATTGATCTTGTTGCGGACTTGTATAAAAAGAACAAATCTGTTAAGGACTTCTTCGACTTTTATATTAATCCTGATGAAAGAGAATTATTCATGAAATATCAGGATAAAGTATTTGAAGCATTTTATCCAAGGCGTGGTTTCAACTACAAACTCAAAGACGGCAAACAAGCAATCAGTGACTTTAAAAAATATAGTTCATCGAGTGAGTTACTTGCTGAATTGATGCTATTCTACGTTGAGACAGGAGTGAAATTTACAAATGACTTTGGTGATATAAACGCGCCGTTTTACAAAAGTTTAGCGACATGCTTTGTAGATAGCTTGAGGTTGATGAGCAAAGAAAATCTCTTAGATAAATTTGAAGATCGAGTTGAAAAACTTGTTGATGACACAGACGGAATTGGATGGAGCTTTCACGACTATATCGTTCAAGTTTGGATTGACTTCTATCCATCGGAATACGATGAAGATTTTGAAGACAGCAACAGCGGAACAGAAGAAATGGGTTAAATAATGAGACCGGACGGACAATGAGGACTGAAAGCGAGGGGTATAGCTCGCAGCGGCACTAGTACATATGGGAAGCTTCCATTAGAATTTGTAGGAAAAAAGTAGAAGGAAGCTAGGGAAACAGCATTGGGGGCCTATTCATTAAGTTTTGATGGGTTGATATTATTGTTGTTAGCATGCTTGAAGAATTGCCGAACGACTAGCCAGCTATTGAGAATGCACAATTTACAGTAAGCCTTCAGCCATATGCCCGGAAGGACAAAGAAGAATAGCCTAGCTTACAACGGCCTGACTATTGTTTGCGATATGCCATTTTGTTAGAATGGGGGAAGTTTGTCTCCTGTTCATCCGTATTCCCTCCGCCTATACCGATCTACTTACGCAACTACTTTTTTTAGTTGAATAATTCTCAAGCGATTTAGAACTTTCATAATAATATAGGTCGGATCGATTTCGTGCCATCGTATACCTCCGAAATTCGGATGGCTACTTCTCTTGTGGTGATTGTTATGATAGGCTTCGCCCATCATCAGAAAGTCAAAGGGCAGTAAGTTTTTGGAAGTGTCTTTTACTTCGAAGTTCTTGTAGCCGTAAATATGGGCAAACCAGTTAATAATAACCCCGTGAATAGGTGCCATCAAAAAAGCAATGGGCATCAATAGCCACTCCCACCACTCGGTAGCAAAAAAATAAAAGAAGGCAACATATCCCGCTCCCCACAGCACACGGGAAAGCATAGAACTGGCAAAAAGATCAAAGCTCTTCCACTGTGGCACATTGGTGGTGAATTTCTCTTCCACCTTAATACGACCCAGGTTGATATCTTGATAAATGCGTTTTGTCTTCCACATCATAGCAAAGAGGCTATTGTCGAACTTCGGTGAGTGCGGATCTTTTTCAGTATCGGCATAGGCATGGTGGAGGCGATGCATAATTCCATAGCCATAGGCACTCAGATAGCTACTGCCTTGAAAAAACCAAGTTAGAACATAAGTCAATTTCTCCATGCGTTGAGACATGGTGAAAGTTTGATGGGCTGCATACCGATGCAAGAAGAAGGTTTGGAAGAAAAGGCCTCCGTACCAGAGAACCAAAATGAAGAGAATAACAGCCATAGACGAGCTAAGAGAGATTATAGAGTATGTACCATTCAAATACGCTGGCCCATAAGTTTGGACATAGCTTCATCTGATCGGTTCGAAATTAACACAAGAACTCCGGAACTGTTTCAGCCGGTAGCCATCTAATCTGAAAAGCATTCAGTATCAAATAGATTCATTGGCTTCGTATTTCCAAAGTCGATTGTAAACCGATCATTTGTACACTTCCCAGCTCCTAAGGGAATACCAGCCTGAGGCGATCTAACGGATGTTGATATGCCTAGCAGCTGTTTGCATTTTTCAGACAATAGGAGAGTAGAGATACTTTAGGCTGTGTCTATAATTCAGGGTGCCACTACTTATGGCTCACAATTTATCTTACATTAGTAAAGAAGAACTATATCGATGTTGTGTGTTCAACAGTTACATAACCCTTCGGTGTGCTTATTCGTCTGTTACAAACAGCCATTGAAATGAAATCACTTCCAAAAGAGTATAAGCTTCTCAGAGAAATAGGGAGATCGTTGAATGACTTTCTATCATCGGCAAACACGCCTGTAGAAATTAGATCCACTGAACTTTATGAAGTAGTATCTAGAATTCCAATGATCAAATCTGAATTTCCTACCAACAGATTGTTTAATCAATTCCTCCGGAAACAACATCAAGAGGGTAGACTTTCATCTTACGTAGTCTATCGTGTGGATACCACTAACAAAGATTTTTATCAATGGCACTTTCGGAAAAAGCCAGATTCAGAATAGCCCTGAAAGGGCGCACTATTCGAGCGATGGGTGTAGCCCATCGTTGCAGCGGCAGCGGCAGTTCATGCGCGGAATGAGTAATGAAGCCAAGTCCTGAAAGGGCGAAATAGAACGATTAATTTGGCGTGAACCAGAGCGAATAACCGCTATTTGGATGGATTAACACATGGAATAAGACAGGTAGGTATAAAGTAGTATTTTAATTGAAGTGAATTAGAATGAAAACCCAGATGAAAAAGAAAGTATACCTCATAATTCTAATATCAATATTATCAAGTAAGCTTGTCTATCCATGCTCAGCCATTGTACTGAAAAGTGGCGGTCAAATTTTATTGGCCAAGAATTTTGACTGGACCTACCGCGATGGGATAGTGGTTAAAAACCTTCGAGGAACAACCAAAACGGCTTATTTCACGCATTCGGGTGAACCTGCGATTTGGACAAGTAAATACGGTAGTGTAACATTTAATCAAAATGGAAAAGAAATGCCGTATGGAGGAATGAATGAGAAAGGATTGGTGGTTGAAATGTTATGGCTTAGTCTTACACAGTACAATATTACCGCAGAGAAAGAATATGTGAATGAATTGGAATGGATACAATATCAGCTGGATCATTATAAAACGGTTCAAGAAGTTATGGATCATGTATATGAGCTGAAGATTTTTCCAATAAAAGGCAAAATTCATTATATACTCACGGACACCACCGGAGAATCGGTCATTATTGAGTATTTGAATGGGCAACCCATTGCCTATAGAAATGAAGCGAATGTTTGTCAGGCAATTACGAATAATTCAGTACTCCAATCAGAACCCTATAGGAATCAAGTAAAAGGAATCAGAAAGAAAAACACCGCGCCAACCTACCGTTATTATCTATTGGAGCAAGAAATTGCCAGTATGCAGGATCCATCCAACATAAGCGAAACCTATGCTTTCGATGTATTGAAAGAAGTAACTATCCCAAAAGGTGATTTTAAAACGGTGTGGAGTATCGTTTATAATGTGACTGAAAAAAGTGTTTCATTTTTTACGGACACGCATAAGGAGATTAAGACCATCCACCTTGTAGCCCTAGACTGGGATAAGAACCTTTCCTATTTCCCTCTCAACCAGAATCAATTGACGAACTTGGACCATGAGCTGAAATCCTTCAGTGAAATGGAGAATTACCTTTATATGTCGCCCTCCTTAATTCATTTGGGTTTTATTGAAGCTGTGACGAAAGACCTGAGTCTGCATCAGTTTAGGCAAACGAAGAGCTCATCAAGCCGTTTTGCAGATCATTATTTTCATTTCAACCTTTCCATTCCAATCGAGGAAGACAAGCAAACCATTTTTATTGCCGTTATGGATAGTGAAGAAGGATTTAAACAACGAAAGGTAGTTGCAGGTGGTTATTTGTTTGCTACCTTTTCCAATAAGGGCGTCTGTACTTTTCATATTTACGGACTAAGAAATGGGCACTATTCAATGTTGGCCTTTATCGACAGCAACAAAAACAGAAAGTTGGATTTCGACAAGCAAAAGGCAGTGGAAGAATATTTGACATTCGGTAATTCTAACTACACAAAAGAGAAAGAAATTGACTTTGCAAATACTTCCGCAGACTTTAATAAGATGAATTCTAATCTACAAATAAGGTGGAGACGGTAGAGTGTGTCTGCTTCTGTAGTGCATTTAGCCTCGATGCGATGGCTTGGGATTAAAAAAGAGGCCAATTAGAATGAAGGGTGTTGAAGTGAACCTATAGCGGGCAAAACTTGAACGGATTCAATGCCTTTTTATCGAAAGTTGGAGGTTTAATGCATTTTGTTTCACATAAGGCAGCTGCGACAGTACATGAAGTGAATGAGAAATGCATCACGGTCACGGTGGGCAATCACCCGCCGCTAAGATATGCCGCCCTTTCAGGGCTTAGCTTCAGAAAAGCCCTGAAAGGGCGCATTATTCGAGCGATGGGTGTAGCCCATCGTCGCTTGAGATTTTAGAAATCTAGTTTCATGGAAACCAATGGCGGCTGGATAGAATTCTGATAATTGGGATTAACTTTGAATGAACACTCCTTCAATGAAATGCAAACAATATGTTTGAGAAACTAACCCTTGTATCTGCCTTATTAGGAGGCTTTGCATTTACCTTCTTGGGAGCAATGCTGTCGAATAATGACAATAAGAAATTAATCTCTGTACTAGTGATGATTTCTGCTTTAACTGCTACTCTTTTCTTTTTATGCACATTAGGTTGGGCACTCGTTGGTAAAACCTCTTACGAAGATCTTTCTGAATTTGGAAAGACAAAGCATTCATACCTCTTTTCATTATTTGTATTGGGTATACTGCTCTTCAATGTGTTACTGGCAATGTCAGGTTGGATGCGTTCTAGGAAGCTGGGAATGGTAACCACCGCGTTTGGGGTATTTGCTTTTATCTCTTTAATGTTTTTGTTTAAAGGCAGTCTGGTATAATCGTCTTTATTCTGTTCATGAAGTAAAGACATACTCATTGCAAGAGAATAAAGAGAAGGTCCCAAACCTTTAATCAAAAGCCCTCAAAATCTCTGCGTTTCCCTTCTTCATTTTTTGCTTTCTTCTGTGCTCAAAAGATCCAAACGGATCTCGGTAGGAATAAATAAATCCATCTTAGAGGCGTTGTCAGCGGTGTACTCAATAAACTTCCAATCGTCTGTTTTCTTGTTCGCTACGGCAAAGATCTTCTTGTTGGCTTTAATCTTAAAACGGTATTCGGCTGGATTATACTCCACATTCTCCCTTCCATAATTGTTGTAGAAGCTTTCTTCCATCATCGACATTACTTCGGCTGTATGGTATTCTTCCCCAAGAAACTCAATGCTAAACTCAGACAAATAGAAAACCAGCGCGAATTTTTCTATGTCAGACTTCTTCACTTCTGAAATAGAAACAATTTCAAACCGATTGAAATCCATCTTCATTCCGCGGTTCTCCATATCGTTAAACATGGCAATGATTTGCTCTCTGGGGGTATTGTCAAAAATCTTTGGATACACCTGATCCATTACGCCTTCCCAATTCTTGTTTTGGGTAGACTGAAAATATACTTCGAGCTGAGTTCGTATCTGTTTCGATTCTTTAGACTGAGCCCAAAG
>Ga0136655_1001409_pt1 | contig 10733 bp, 9 predicted proteins | sample CPBDNA_2_FD_94863 | JGI IMG/M metagenome (GOLD analysis project Ga0136655, IMG submission 94863) | Freshwater to marine salinity gradient microbial communities from Chesapeake Bay, USA - CPBay_Spr_15_0.8_DNA (version 2) | ecosystem: Environmental > Aquatic > Marine > Coastal | place: USA...
AAGAAGCAGGATGATATGCGCAATCAGTTGAAGAGCCCCAAGTTGAAATTTTATATTGGGGATGTGAGGGATTTTACCTCTGTAGAACCCGCAACTAGAGGAGTAGATTATATTTTTCATGCTGCGGCTTTGAAACAAGTGCCCTCTTGTGAATTTTTTCCTATGCAGGCAGTCAAGACCAATGTAGAGGGTACCCAGAATGTGATTCGTGCGGCTGCTTCTAATGGCGTTAAAAAAGTGATTTGTTTAAGTACAGATAAAGCGGCTTATCCAATCAATGCTATGGGTATTTCTAAAGCGATGATGGAGAAAGTAGCGATTGCAGAAGCACGAAATTTAACGGAAACCGTGGTATGTTTGACGCGTTATGGCAATGTGATGGCTTCAAGAGGATCGGTGATTCCATTGTTTATCAATCAAATCAAAAGTGGTTTGCCTCTAACCATTACTGATCCCAACATGACTCGTTTCTTGATGAGTTTGCATGATGCCGTAGATTTGGTATTATTTGCTTTTGAACATGGCAATCCTGGAGATTTATTTGTAAACAAGGCTCCTGCTGCAACGATTGGTGATTTGGCACAAGCCGTTAAGGAATTGGCAAAAGCAGATAATGAGATAAAAATTATTGGTACGAGACATGGAGAGAAGCTCTATGAAACGCTTTGTACCCGCGAAGAAATGGTTAAAGCAGAGGACATGGGTGATTTTTATCGCGTTCCAGCAGATAATAGGGATTTGAATTATGCGATGTATTTTTCGGAAGGCGAACAGGATGTAGCCAAGATTGAGGATTATCATTCACATAATACTGAGCGATTGGATGTGGAAGGCGTTAAGAAGTTGATTAGTGGATTGGGATTGGTGAGGAGAGAGATATTTGGGGAAAGCGTGGAGGAGTTTTTGGTTTAGTAGGAATTAGGGATTAGGGATTAGGAATTAGGGATTAGGAATTGTGAACTAATTAGTAATGAAAACACATAAAGATTTAGAGGTTTGGCAAAAGTCGATTGACTTAGTTACTAATATTTATAAACTTACAGCCAATTTTCCTATTGAAGAGAAATATGGTTTGGTAAGTCAACTTAGACGTAGTGCGGTTTCTATTCCTAGCAACATAGCAGAAGGAGCTTCTCGCCAATCAAATAAAGAATATATTCAATTTTTGTATGTTTCATTAGGTAGTTTGATGGAATTAGATACTCAGTTGATTATTTCAAAGAATATTGAGTTTATCTCTGAGGAAGCATTAAATGAATTACAATTTAAAATACAGGAAATTGGAAAGATGCTGAATGGTTTAATTACTTACAGAAAAAATAAATTAAAGGATTAGGAACTAGGGATTAGGAACTAGGAAGTTTAGATAAATTCCATCCCCAATCCCCATTTCCCAGTGCCTAATCACCAATTACCAGTAACTAGTCCCCAATCCCCAGTCCCTAATCACCAGTCCCCGGACACAATGATCATAAACGGCAACACCCATTCAGATGCTAGAGGAACTGTCAGATTCGTGAATGACTTTGATATGACCAAGGTGGTAAGGATGTATTGTATCGAGCCGAAGCTTGGGGTTATTAGGGCTTGGCAGGGGCATAAGAAGGAGACTAAATGGTTTTATGCTGCGAAGGGGAGTTTTTTGGTGAAGACCGTACAAATGGATACCCTTGAAAAGAAGGAATATCATCTGAATGATACTGAAAGTAAGGTTCTGGAAATACAAGGAGGTCACTATAATGGATTTGAGGCTTTGGAAGAGGGTAGTGTGTTGATGGTTTTTTCGGATTTTGGATTAGAGGAGTCTAAAGAGGATGATTTTAGGGAGAGTTTAGATAATGTTATTTGGTAATCAGTAATCAGTAATCAGTGATCGGTGAACAGTGATCGGTAATCGGTAATCAGTAACCGGTGATCAGTAATCAGTAATCGGTGAACTGTAATCGGTAATTAGAAATCAGTAATAAGAATCATGTAATAACAACTTGCAGCTCACTCGTTACAGCTCACAGTTCACAGCTCACTAGTAACAGCTCACACATAAAAAATGAAAAAAATAGGCATTACAGGACAAAACGGCTTTGTTGGGTATCATTTATATCAAACGATTCATCTTTTTAAAGACGAGTTTACTCTTATCAGTTTTGATCGTTCTTTTTTTGAGGATGAAGAGAAGTTGGATGCTTTTGTAAATGACTGTGATGTCATTGTTCATTTAGCCGCTTTGAATAGACATAATGAGCCGGAGGTGATTTATGAAATGAATACGGGTTTGGTTAAGAAATTGGTTGCTTCTCTAAAAAGAACCCAAAGTCAAGCCCATGTTATCATTTCATCTTCTACGCAGGAAGAGCGAGACAATCTCTATGGTAAATCAAAGAAAGAAGGGCGTTTGATGCTGTCAAATTGGGCGCATAGAGCAGGAGGGAGGTTTTCTGGAATGGTGATACCTAATGTATTTGGACCCTTTGGACATCCGTATTACAATTCAGTGGTCGCTACTTTCTGTCATCAAGTTTCTCATAACGAAACACCTAAGATTGAAGTAGATGGACAATTGAAGTTGATTTATGTAGGTGAGTTGGTGGAGGAAATCCTTAAGGCCATTCGCGCTGAAGACAATACCCATGAGCTTCAAATACCCCATACTGCTGAGGCTAAGGTTTCGGAGATATTGGCTTTGTTGCAGCATTACAAGGAAGTTTATCAGGAAAAGGGAGCATTTCCAGCTATCAACAGCTCCTTTGAACATAAATTGTTCAATACCTACAGATGTTACATGGATATTGCCAACTATCTCCCAAGGAAATTTACGCAACATACCGACAATCGCGGAGCATTCGTAGAAATCGCTCGAATAGGTATTCCAGGACAAGTGTCTTTTTCAACCACCGTTCCGGGAATTACTCGAGGCAATCACTTCCATACCCGTAAAATTGAACGCTTTGCGGTGATCAAGGGAAAGGCATTGATTCAGCTTCGTAAAATTGGAACCGATGAGGTACATGATTTCTACCTAGATGGCGAGGAACCTGCGTATGTGGACATGCCTATCTGGTACACGCATAATATCAAAAACGTGGGAGAGGATGTGCTTTATACTATTTTTTGGATTAATGAGGCGTATGATGCGGGTGATCCGGATACGTGGTTTGAGACTGTATAAAAGAGCCAAGAGAGAAGAGCCAAGGCAAAAGGCTAAAATGCCAAGTAAGAGGAGTCAAGTGAGAAGAGGTAAATAGTTATGAGGGAGAATAATTTGTTGGGGAGGACATTTGATTTTGGGGTTAGGTGTTTGAAGTTTTTGAGAAAATTACCTAGCACTTCCGAATATCAAATTATAAAACATCAACTGGGCAAATCATCGACCTCTGTTGGTGCAAATTATGAGGAAGCTCAAGCTGGGTCATCAAAAGCAGATTTTAAAAATAAAGTAAGAATATCATTGAAAGAAGCTCGAGAATCAAATTATTGGTTGCGTGTTCTGCAAGCAATCGATGAAAACAATAATGACGAATTAAATTCTCTCATTGTTGAAAGCAAAGAGATAAAAAATCACTACTGACCGACTAAAAAATCCCGCAATCTCTAATTTGGGTTAAAAAATCAGGGGCTGCCATTGCGGCAACCCCGTCTTTTCATATTTTGGTTTTGGACAACTATAAATATGAGCAGTAAAAATAGTCAGAAGAATTTAGTCGGTCAGCCAGTTTTCAAACAAATCATGGATTTGATTCCATGCAGTAAGTTTGACCAACTCGTAGCTAAACATCAAGCGGACAGATATTATAAGACCTTTGATTCATGGACACAGTTTATCACCCTGTTGTTTGGTATTTATAGTCGTTGTGATTCGATGGGTGAAGTCTGTGATGGGATGGGCGCTTTGGCGGGTAAGCTCAACCACCTAGGCCTCCAAGCAGCACCTGCTAAAAGCACAGCTGGTGATGGCCTCAGAGGACGCGATAATGAGTTCTTCAAAGAAGTTTATTTTATGCTGCTGAAGCATTTCAACCCAACTTTGTCGGTCAGCCGGATTGATAACATATCGTTTTCACGGCTTTTCATCTTTGACTCAAGCACAATTAGGCTGTTTTCTGAAGTGATGAAAGGAGTTGGGCGCAACCCAAAGCATGAGGGCAAAAAGAAAGGTGGCTTAAAAGTTCATATGATGATAGATGCGCATACAGACACGCCAACTTTTGTCAAGATCAGTGAGGCCAAACAACACGACAAAAACTTTTTGAAATACCTTAACCCAGCAGCCCATAGCATGATTGTTTTCGATAGAGCCTACAATCACTATTTACAATTTGCACAATGGACCAAACAGCGTGTCAACTTCGTGTGTCGTTTAAAATCCAATGCCGTTTACCAAGTGGTAGAAACACGCTTCGAACAAGACCTACAGACCGACAAAGCTGGTGTTTTGAAAGAGGAGCACATCCATTTAGAGTACAAGGAGGAAAAAGAAAAAAAGACACTTTGCCTTAGAAAGGTAACCTATAAGGATGAGAAAAACCGGGTCTATCAGTTCATTACCAACAACTTTGAAATTACCAATGAGGAGGTCGCCCTGTTGTATAAACTGCGCTGGAACATCGAGTTACTCTTCAAAAAGTTGAAGCAGAACTTTCAACTCCACTACTTTTATTCAGAAACTGAAAACGGCATCAAAACACAAATTTGGTGCACCTTGATAGCACAGTTGCTATTGCAGATCCTAGGACTAAAATCAAAAAGCAAAAAGGCATTTTCGACCATCGCTGCCCTCATCAGGATACATTTAATCAGCAATCTAGAAATGTTTTGGGTGATAGCCAACTGCCGCAGAACGTATGCAAAGCAGAAAAAAAGGAACAAATCACCATGCATACAAACAACATTGTTTTGAAAATTCTAGGGGAGGTGGGTTTTTAGAAATGCACTATAAAAAGATTTAAATCTCTGTTTAACAAATAATTGAATGGGTGAAATTTGTTGTTTTCTTGTTTAGTCGGTTGGTAGTGATAAAAAATATATTAGCAAGTATTATCAATAAATTAAAGTATAAGTCATTTCTAAAATATTAAGTAGCCAAATACTAAAAACTGCGTCAGCAGTTATAAGAAAAGTTTAACTTGGCTCTTTTTACTTTTGCCTTGGCTCTTTTAAACACTATGAAGAAGTTAAAAGTCATGACGGTCGTAGGGACTCGTCCAGAAATAATAAGATTATCTCGAGTAATGGCTGCCCTAGACGCAAGTCCAGCGATTGAGCATATAACAGTTCATACGGGTCAGAATTATGACTACGAACTTAATGAGGTATTCTATGAAGATATGGGGGTTAGGAAGCCTGATTATTTTTTGAATGCTGCGGGTGCAACGGCTACAGCTACTGTGGGGCAAATATTAATTAATATCGATCCTATTTTAGAAGAGGTAAAGCCCGATGCTTTTTTGGTTTTGGGAGATACCAACTCTTGTTTGTGTGCGATACCCGCTAAGAAACGACACATCCCCATTTTCCACATGGAAGCGGGTAACAGATGTTTTGACCAGCGTGTACCCGAGGAAACCAATAGGAAAATAGTAGATCACATCTCGGATGTGAACTTAACCTATTCTGATATCGCAAGAGAGTATTTGCTGAGAGAGGGTTTACCAGCAGACAGAATCATCAAAACAGGTTCTCCCATGTTTGAGGTGCTCAACCATTACATGCCCAAAATACAAGCCAGTGATGTGTTAGATCGAATGGGATTAGAAAAAGGTAAATACTTTGTAGTCTCCGCCCACCGAGAAGAAAACATCAGCAATGACAAGAATTTCTTTGGTTTACTTGAATCGCTTAACCAAATAGCTGAGAAGTATGGTTATCCGATTATTGTGAGCACGCATCCGAGAACGCGTAAAAGATTGGAGGAAGTTAAGAGCCAAGGCAAAAGTGAAAAGAGCCTAGGCAATGACGATAAGAGCCAAGTAAAAAGTTATAAGAGCCAAGTATCTGAACAATTTCCTAATTCTAATTCTAATTCTAGATCCCCAGTCCCTAATCCCCAGTCCCCAATCACTCTCCACCCACTAATCCAATGGCAAAAACCCCTCGGTTTCTCCGACTACAACGCTCTACAAATAAACGCTTTTGCTGTGTTATCCGATAGCGGCACCATCTCTGAAGAATCCTCTATCATGAACTTCAGAGCCTTAAACATCCGCGATGCCCACGAACGCCCCGAAGCGATGGAAGAAACCTCCGTAATGATGGTAGGTTTGAATCCCGAAAGAATCTTACAAGGCTTGGCACAATTGGAAAGTCAAGTTGTAGGCTTGAGACAGTTAGGGGTCAGGGATCAGGGATCAGGGATTAGGGATCAGGGATTAGAGAATAGGGAACAGACCCTAGTCCCCAATCCCCAATCCCTAGTAACTAGTCACCAGTCATCAGTTCCTAATCCCCAATCCCCAATCCCCAATTTCCGCCCCGTCTCCGACTACTCTATGCCCAACGTAAGCGAGAAAATGGTCAGAATTATTTTGAGTTATACAAGTTACATTAAAAGAGTTGTTTGGAGTGAATAAACTGATTAACAAAGGCATTGAGTATATAAATCAATATCGAGGTTGGAGATCCGATCAGAAGATTGTTGTTTTTGAATCAGATGATTGGGGGGCTATTAGAACATCATCGAATGAAGCATTAGAAGATTTAAGAAATGTGGGGGTTGAGGTGGATAGATGTCATTATATGTTAAACGATTGTCTTGAATCCGTAGAAGACTTAAACAGTCTGTTTGGTATTTTAGAAAAGTATACAGATAGAGATGGAAATCATCCAGTTTTTACATTTAACACCATTGTTGGTAATCCAGATTTTAAGAAAATTGAAGAATCCAACTATGAAAAATATTATTATAAATCATTTTTAGATTCATATGCAACAGGTGATTCAAAACGCATTATGGCATGTTGGGAAGATGGCATAAAAAAAGGTTTGATCTATCCTCAGTTTCATGGCAGGGAGCACGTAAATATTCAAAGGTGGATGAATGACCTAAAAAATGGAAGAGAAGACACATTAGTCGCGTTTAATCATAAAATGTTTGGAATAAGTGGTCATATAGTAAAAGAAAAAAGACCATCTTACTTAGCTGTTTTTGACGAAAAGGCTTATGATCACGATGAAGTTGAGGCCTACAATAGCGAAGGAATTTCTATTTTTCGCAAAGTTTTTGGTTTTTCACCAAAAACGTTTATTGCTCCCAATTATGTTTGGAATGCTCTAGTTGAAGATTCAGCAAGAAAAAATGGAATAATTTGTATGCAAGGATCTTCTACTCAAATTCTACCAGTTAGAATGAATAAAAATAGAGGAGTTGTAAAGAATTATTTAGGAAAAACCTCAAATTCTGGGATTGGTTATTTAATTCGAAATGTCGTGTTTGAGCCATCTTCGGATTTAAATAAGGATTGGGTAGCCTCAGCTTTAAAACAAGTTGAAAACGCTTTTAAAAACAAAACACCTGCAATTATTGATTCACATAGAGTGAATTATGTTGGCACTCTAAATCCTAATAATAGAGAAAGAAGTTTAGATCTTTTAGATGAATTAATTTACTCCATAAATAAAAAATGGCCAGAGGTAAAATTTTTACATTCAGAAAAACTTGCAAACACAATATATGAAGCTTAAATTATTCATATGAAAGTACTTGTGGTTGGAGATTTTTATCCAAATCTAAAATTAAAGAATCAGTTACTGACTCAAAAACCAAAGGAGGTATTTAGTAAGTTTTATAGTATTATTCAGGATGTAGATTTAGCAATTGTTAATTTAGAGGCACCATTAACCTCACATGAAAAGGCTAAAAGCAAAACTGGGCCAGCATTGAAAGCTGATAAAGCATTTGGAGCATTCTTAAAAAAATCAGGATTTGGGCTCACTACCTTAGCAAATAATCACATCATGGATTATGGTGAGAAAGGGCTTAAGGATACAATTCAAGCTTTAGAAGAAACAGAATTAGCTTTTGTTGGTGCTGGAAAATCTATTAAGGAAGCATTACAACCCTTTATTCATACATCTAATGAAGGGAAAACACTGGCTATTTTAAATTTTGCAGAAAATGAGTGGTCAACCTCCAAAGGTGATTATCCCGGTGCGGCAGGATTTGATACAGTTTCTAACTTTTATTCTATCCAGGAGGCTAAAAAGAAGGCAGATTTTGTGCTCTTAATTACACATGGAGGTCATGAGAATTATCATTTACCAAGCAAATCCTTTAGAGATTTATTAAGGTTTTATGTAGATGCTGGCGCAGATGCAATTTTAAATCATCATCCACACTGTATAAGTGGAATTGAAAGGTACAAAGGAAAACCCATTTACTATTCAATTGGAAACTTCTTGTTTGATAAAAAGGGTTCTGAACTTACCTATTGGAACAAAGGTTTGGCAGTGCAAATAGACTTTTCAGAGGATAGGATTACTTCAAATCATCATATATTCTATCAAAGTGTAAATAATAATGCTTTTGAACTGCTTGAAGGGGAGGATGCCAATAAAGAGTTAGATCAATTGGATAAATTATCAATGATTATTCAAAATGATAAAGAATTAGAGAGCGAGTTTCAATATTGGACTTCAAAAAGCCAAAAATATTACAGTATCAATATTGAACCTCATGCCAATAGAGTAATCCAAGCTTTACAGAATCGAAACCTTTTTCCTAGCCTTTGGAGTAAAAGAAAGAAATTGTTTTTATTGAATATGTTGAGGTGTGAATCGCATAGAGAAATGTTAATCCAACAATTAGAAAATGAAATTAGCAATTCATAACAGCACCTTTGGTTTCCACCCTCGTTGGATAGCCTATTGTGAGAAAAAAGGAATCCCTTTTAAACTAGTAAATTGTTATTCGAACAATTTGATTGAACAACTGAAAGACTGCAATGCCTTGATGTGGCATTTTAATCAGGGTAGTCATAAAGATAATATAATCGCAAAACAGATATTATTTGCTTTGGAGCATACAGGGTTTAAGGTGTTCCCTGATTTTCGAACTGCCTGGCATTTTGATGACAAAGTAGCTCAGAAATATTTGTTTGAGGGTATTGGCGCTTCGCTAGTACCTAGTTATGTTTTTTTTAATAAACAAGAAGCTTTAGAGTGGGCTGAATACACTATTTTTCCAAAAGTATTTAAACTCAGGGGTGGTGCAGGTTCACAGAATGTAAGTTTGGTAAAATCAAAGACTGATTGTATTAAATTAATAAACAAAGCTTTTGGGCGAGGATTTCCCAAATATGATGCTTGGGGAAGTTTGAAGGAACGAATTTATAAGTTTAAACATGGCAAAATGCCTTTCTTTGAAGTCGTGAAAGGTGCAATAAGATTGCTTTATGCACCGCCATATGCACGATTAGGAGCAAATGAAGTGGGTTATGCGTATTTTCAGGAGTTTATACCTAATAATGATTCGGATATACGAATTATAGTCATTGATGATAAAGCCTTTGGATTGAAACGATATGTACGTGATAATGATTTTAGGGCATCAGGAAGCGGGAGTTTTGCTTATGATCGAGAATTGTTTGATATAGAAACAATAAAAATTTCTTTTAGTATCACCAAACTTTTAAATCTACAAGTTGGAGTATTTGACTTCGTTTACGATGAGAATAATAAGCCTTTGATTATTGAATTAAGTTATGGCTATGCTCATGCAGCTTATGATAATTGCCCGGGTTATTGGGATGAGCATTTGGTTTGGCATGAGGGTAAGACGGTTAAAGAAGAGTGGATTGTGGATTTGGTATTAAAACAAATAGATGCAAAGTAAAAGGAAGAAGATTTGTTTAGTGATTCCTTCCTTACATGCAGGAGGCATGGAGCGTGTTATGTCTGAACTAGCTGAGTACTTTTGTTCCAAAAAGGAATTTGAAGTTCATTTGGTTCTTTATGGACTTACTCGAGAGATTTTTTATCCAATTCCAGACAATTTAATTATTCATAAACCCGCTTTTGAATTTGACAATTCTATACGCACATGGAATACACTGAAAACGCTTTGGTTTTTGAGAAAGAAAATAAAAGATATTCATCCTGATACGGTTTTAAGCTTTGGGGAGTTGTGGAATAATTTTGTCTTGTTAGCTACCTTGGGATTAAATTTTCCTGTTTTTGTCTCGGATCGCTGTCAACCAGATAAAAATTTAGGAAAATTTCATGATGGATTAAGAAGCTGGCTTTATCCCAAAGCAACGGGAGTCATTTGTCAGACGGAAGTTGCAAAGAACATTTACAGCAAGATGTTTCATCATACAAACTTGGCAGTTATTGGAAACCCCATACGAGAGATTGAACCCAATACCACCTTCAAAAAAGAGAATATCGTTTTATCCGTAGGACGTTTGATTCAAAGTAAGCACCACGATGAATTAATTCAGATTTTTTCAGAAATTGATGCTCCTGATTGGAAATTAATCATTGTAGGTGATGATGCACTCAAACAAAAGAATAAAGAAAAATTAGAAAACCTCATTAAAGACCTTGGGATTCAAAATCGTGTAGAGTTGGCTGGCAAACGATTGGATGTTGAAAGTTATTACAATAAGGCCAAGATTTTTGCCTTTACCTCCAGTTCAGAAGGTTTCCCTAATGTAGTAGGAGAAGCCATGTCTGCTGGCTTGCCTGTTGTTGCTTACGATTGTATTGCGGGACCAAGCGATTTGATTGATCATGAAAAAACA
>Ga0136655_1001411_pt1 | contig 10723 bp, 5 predicted proteins | sample CPBDNA_2_FD_94863 | JGI IMG/M metagenome (GOLD analysis project Ga0136655, IMG submission 94863) | Freshwater to marine salinity gradient microbial communities from Chesapeake Bay, USA - CPBay_Spr_15_0.8_DNA (version 2) | ecosystem: Environmental > Aquatic > Marine > Coastal | place: USA...
ATTATTATTCAATTCATTGATAGGATAAGGAAACCTATCAAAACGGTCGGGGTAAATTCGTGTATTGATATCAACGGCCACTCTTTCAAATACTAATTTTCCATTGGTACGTTTCGTAATTTTTGCGCCATGAAACTTTTTACCATGTAGTACAGAAGCGGCCATTTTCCAACGTCGCAAATCCCAGAACCTGTGACCTTCCAAGGCCAGTTCGACCATACGTTCACGCACTAGTTCAGCATTAATATCGGCTTTGAGGGTAGTCACATCCTTTTGTAATGACCGGTTGCGTACTTTGAGAATCCACTGTTCAGCTTCCGACCTTTTATTGAGGTTTATGAATGCTTCCGCCAAAATAAGATAGACCTCGGACAATCTTATTTCTATACAGTCCTGATCACTTTTTCTATATGCCAGATCAAAATTAAGATTAGATTCATCGCCAAGTTTTCTAAAATAGTAACCTGTGACGGTCGTATTCGGGTATGGCGAACTATTGTAGGCAAGGAAACGATCTAAACCATTTCCAACGGAAGCATTTTCTCCTTCCCAGGTCTGAACAGTCCTTCCTTTCCAGGGCGCGCCATTATAGAGAATCGTCGCATAAAATCTACTTTCTCTTTGCAGATACATCGTAGAATCAAAAGGAGAAGAAGGATTAAAATCAGCGCCATTTTCCATAAAGAAGGCATCGACTAATTCCTGGGTAGGGCACAAACGGCCTCCTTTACCTTGAATATCACCGCTTGGAGCTATGGTTTCATCCAAATCATGAAATAAACCATTAGTGTGTTTATATTTTTTTACTAAAATATGCTCTTTACTTTTCCTTCTTTTATCATTCAAAAAAATGTCGGCAAAATTAGTTTCCAGTTCAAAACCGCCTTCGTCGATTACTTTTTTTGCTGCATCTGCCGCTTTTTGCCATCTTTCAGCATAAAGCATGGCCCTGGCATTCATGGCAAGCGCTGCCCATTTTGTTACTCTGCCATCACCTGTATTTATCGGCCATGAAGGAGGTAAATGGGCTGCGGCGAACTCAAAATCTGTTTCAATAAAATCCCAGCAATCCTTTTCACTATTTATTGGCATCTCCACCGGATCGTTGAGGGAACGTCTGATGATAAAAGGGCCGTGACTACGATAATTTAGAAAAAAGAGATAAGCTCTAAAAAATCTGACTTCTGCCTCCATTCGCAAGCGAACGGGTTCTGAAAATTTGGTATTATATTTTTGAAGATCATCCAAAAATTCAAGAATTCTGCGATTCCAGGCGTAGGCATTTGCCCAAACACTGAAATGATTGGCTGCAACAGAGGTATAACCGTCTTGCGTCATAATCAGATTAGCCGTGCCCTCCCCAGGAGAATTGGAGGAATATTTTGCCAAATCAGTTAAACCATCTGACATGGTGGCATCACCGCCAATGGGCTTATTCCCGAATATAAAATATTCGTTAAAAATCCTGTAAAAAGAATTGATATAAAGATTGACACTTTGTTCGTTTTCCCACACCGCAATTTCATTGTAACTATCCGTAGGAACAAAATCTATGGTATTGGAACAACTTACAAGAAATATCGATAAAACAAGGATGTACTTTCCCATATCCATTAAATTGAAATATTAATACCAAAATTATACACTTTCTGCTGCGGATAAAAACCATTATTTACCGTAGGAGCCTCAGGATCAATATATTTTAGTTTGCTCAGCGTAAATAAATTGGTTCCACTAAAGAATACAACCATCTTTTTCTGCCCTGCATTTTTACTGGATTTGAGGTTAAAAGAATAGGAAACCTCCACCGTTTTTAGCCTGATATAGGAAGCATCTCTTTTCCAAAAGTCAGTTGACAGATTATTATTAAAGGGAGTTATGGTAGTCAAGCGGGGAAATTCTGTAAGGTCACCCTCTTTTTGCCAGGTATTTTCCAGGATAAAATAAGGCGTATTGGCTCCCCATTTGAAAGGTTGAGTAAAAAAAGTTCCATCAGAAAATCCAGCACCAAGATATTCTCCGGTAAGCATAAGATCGGTGCGTGTAGCCCCTTGAAAAAATGCGCTTACGGATAAATTCTTATAATTTGCACTCAGATTTAGTCCTACGATTACTTCAGGAATAGGGCTTCTGCCTATCCAGGTTCGGTCGGCAAAATTAATAACTCCATCACCATTTAAATCTTTATATTTTATAAATCCAGGTTTTATCTCATACGTCGTGAGCGCTGCCGTGGCTATTTCTTCCGCATTCTGAAACAGACCATCTGAAACCCATCCAAGAACGGAACCAAGGGGTTGCCCAGTTCTTCGTTGCCAGGGAGGAACATTTGGGCTTTCCCCTATTTCCAAAAATTTATTACGAGAAAAAGTCACATTTCCAGAAACCTGATAACTGAAATCTTTCCTTACTTGCCTGCTATGAGTAATAATGGCCTCAAAACCTCTGGCGTCCATTTTGCCCGCATTGACCACAGAAGGGAAATTACCCCCAACGGACGGTGGAAATATACCTGCTACACTTTGAAGAATATCAGAGGTTACTTTGTAAAATGCATCAAATTCAAAGGAAAAAAGACCGTCTAAAATTTCTGCCTCAAAACCACCATTATAAGTCACCGTTTTTTCCCAGGTAATATCATAACTTGGAACAGCGCCCGTCAAAAGATCGAGATAAGCATTATCACCAAAAATGACTTGTGGTTGCGTTGACAGATTAAATTGCTTTAAGAATCGAAATCCACCGATATCATCATTCCCCAAAAGACCTGCCGATGCTCTAAGTTTTAATCTGGAGACGACAGGAAAAAGTTGTTGGAAAAAATTTTCCTTATCTAAGTTCCAACCTAAAGACACTGCGGGAAAAACACCCAGCCGATTACCCTTTGCAAACCTGGACGACCAGTCAGCCCTTCCTGTAAATTCAGCCATATACTTGTCATTCAACACATAACCAACCCTGGACACTATGCCGCGCGTTCCCCTTTGACCCCTACTTCCATACAAACTATTCGTAATATATTCCGTAGCGAAATTCAATTCAGGTAAAGCCGTTAGGGGCAAATCCTGACCACTTACACCAAAGGTAGAAGTTTTTGTACTCTGCTCCTCAAAAAGAACTAAGGCATTGAGCACACTTTTACCCCAGGTTTTTTGATAATCTGCCGATAATTGGGTGGTTATTCTATGATAATCATTAAATCCCTGTGATAATTCGTTTTTATTACTTGCAATATCCTTTGACATCAGACGGTCAAAATACACCAGCTCCCTTTTAGCATATTCCCAGGTAGCCAACCGTTGTGGGGTACGAAAATGTTTAGTCAAACCATTTTCGTAATCGTATGACAGATTAGCTTTTAAATTCAGTCCTGGAATAGCGGGCAGTTTATAAATAAAACTAGCGGTACTTTGAAAAATTTTCCGGTTCTGGTTGTAGAATCCCGACTGATCTCTGGCCACTAAAGGGTTTCCCCATCCAAGTGGCGTGCCATCGGGCAAATTAGGAAGAGAGGTAGGTCTGGCTAAAATGGAATAAAAAATAACATTCTTATAATTATTAATCGTTATATCTTGAGAACCTGGTGATGTTCCCGGCTGTTTTCTCTCTTCTACCCTGCCTGCAATATTTAAAGCAACGCTAAAATTGGAATTCACCTCATATTCCACATTGGACCTAAGGTTAATTCTGTCAAAAGATACGCCTTTAATAATTCCATCCTGATGTAAACGCGCTACGTTATTAAAGAATTTTAACTTATTACTGCCTCCATTAATATTAAGATTTTGATATGATTGTGGCGCAAAAGACTCAAAAATCAGTTTCGTCCATTCTGTGTTACCCAAAATACCGTCAGGGTCTCCATTCTGTATTTTATCGATATCGGAGGGAGAATAATCGACGGCAAGACCATCCAACTGTCTGGCTTTATTGTGCCATAAAGCATAATCAGGACCATTAGGATAATCAGGAAAAGCGGTATTTTTAGAAATGCTGTAAGTACTGGTAAAGCTAAGATTGATTTTTTCACTTTTCTTTCCAGATTTTGTAGTCACCATAACTACGCCATTGGCAGCTCTTACGCCGTACATAGCGGCAGAAGCCGCATCCTTCAAAATAGAAATGGTCTCAATTTCATTGGGGTCAAGATTATCAAATGGCCTTTCTACGCCATCGACAATAATCAAAGGTGCACCTGAACCCGTTGGCGAACTTCTACCTCTGATAAAAAATTTGGCAGAATTTTCTCCTGGCACACCACTTTGCTGTCTCGCAATAACGCCGGGCAATCTGCCTGAAAGCATGGTTGTCAGATTATCCACTGGTTTCTGTGAAAGTTCCCGACTATTTAGTGTAGCTACAGAACCCGTCAAATGAACACGTTTTTGAACACCGTAGGCAACTACGACAATTTCATCAATTTGAGTACTTTCAATTTCAAGATTAAGATCGATTTTAGATTTTCCAGCTACAGAAATTTCCACAGATTTATACCCCACGTAAGAAAAAACCAATACGCCATTGTCTGAAATTTCAATATCATACTTCCCCATCTCGTCAGTAATGGTTCCCATTCCGGTAGATTTAACCATAACCGTTACGCCCACGGCTGGCATACCATTTTCATCTGTAACGTAGCCAAAAACGTTCTTAACCTTTGTTAATTTCGCAGGAGGAGAAGATTTTGAGGAATTCACATTGATAATGACCTCTTGTTTTTCATCGGCAGGCGGAGAGGATTTAATCACATAATGCTGTTGGCTTATTTTAGAATACGTAAGTTTAGCCGGCTTTAAAATTCTATCCAGTTTCACCTCAAGTTTCTCCTCCCAATTGGTGTAAGCACCTACTTTTAAGCCGACAACTAAAGCATCATCATAAATAAATTGTATATCGTATTTATCCTGAATTTCTCTTAATGCCTTTTTAACATCTGTTAATTCCTGAGAAAACGCAGAATAACCAAAAGACAAAAGAAAAAGTAAGGGGATAATGAACTTGTTTTTTGTCATATCCTGAGGTTATTTTAAGGTGATTAAAAGTGTATTATCCTTTATTGATATATTGATATCAAAGGCTTCTTCCAGTGCCTTGAGCAACAAGTCGAGATCATCTGCAGGCAAAATACCGGTAAATGACTTGTCCAGCAAAGATTTATTTTCCAAAACGGCACCTAAGCCGTGTACATCCTTTAGGTGAGCCAAAACATCAGAAAACGGCGTTTTATCAAAAACTACTTTATTGAGAGTCCAGGAATCAATCTTTTCAGAAGCCACCTTATTTTTTGAAATGGTTTTATCCAGGACATCATATTGTATATAATCACCTGGGTGCATAAGAATAACGGGGAGGTCGGGTAAATCATTTAGTTTAATGCCCCCTTCCTTGAGGTATACTTTCGTTTTACTTCCTCTGGAAAATACGTTAAATATAGTCCCGGTAACTTCTATGGTTCCCGAATTGGTATGTACCAACAATTTATGGTACCTGGCGGACGATGCCAGCTTTTTAATTTTAAAATTAGCTTCTCCTGTCAGCGTCATTTCTCTCTTTTTTTTCAACCAGCCAGAGGTCCACATTTTAATAGATGAGTTGGCATTGAGAATGACCTTGCTGCTGTCAGGCAGAACAACGGTAGCCACCTGATCAAAGCCAGTTTTGTACTCATATATTTCTTCTCTTTTCAAAAGATGGGCCATCAAGAGACCAGACAGACAGCTTAACAATACGACGGTAATCATTAAAAATGCTCTTTTAACAAGGGCAGGTTGAACTTTGTTTTCAACCTGCCGACTTGAAAAAATTTCATTCTGTTTCGTTGACAAGGCATTCCATAATAATTCAACCTCAGCGGAAAGCATCTCAGAGTGATCAGGTTGTAAAGCCTGAATAAGCAACTTTGCTTCTCTGACGTCCCTGCTTTTTTCAGGAAAAACGTAACAAAAGGCTTCCCAAAAAAGGTTGTCCGATGCTGTGGGATGACAAACATACCTTACGAAATCGTCATCGGCCGCAAAATCTTTTGAGGAAAACGATTTGTATTTATTGAACAATGATTGATTCATGAAATACACTTAAAGGCTAAATCAGTAGGACCATTACTTTTGAATAAGCAGTTTTTGGGTATAAATACCTTTAGCCGTTTCTACTGAAAGTAAGTATAAACCCTCTTGAAAAACACTTACATCCATCGCTAATTGCGTATTTTCAACAGACATAGAGCGAACTATTCTGGCATTTACATCGAGTACAATCACTCTTTTTATGATATGTTCGGACTGAATATTTAGTAGATCGGAGGCAGGATTGGGGTACATTTTAAATGCAGAATAATCAAGCTCAGCAGTATTTGACGCAACATCTCCAAATTTTTGAAGTATAAAACCATTTCCAGCAGAATAAACGAAGGAAAGCAGATGCCCTGCCTCGTTTGGCAAAATATCTACACTTACGCTGGCATTTCCATTAGAACCATTTCCAATATTGAGAGAGTGGATGAGCCTTTCCACCGCTGGCTTTTTACCTATATTTTTAATGGCACTGAGGGTGGATGTATCAGCACTTATATCCATAATATACTGAAAATTTTCTACCGGACTTGTTTTTACATGCTGGTAAGCCAACAGCCTTTTATCCTTGTAAAATAAAATCTGAGCATACATAGGCCAACTTGGAAAATATACACCAGGCTTTATCCACTCCAGCAACTTAAAGTCCTTATCGAGAAGAGCCATACCCATGGTAGGGCCACTTGCCAGATACATATCACTATTTGGTACTTTAGTCATTCTGGCAAAATTTACATTGGTCACGCTGTCTAAGGTAACTATTTGAGGAGATTTTTCTGAAATGGTATCCCCCTTCATTTTCCAAACGTAGAAATTTTTTGTCCCCCAACCCGAGGCAACAAAAAGGCCATCGGTGGCAGGATCTCCCAATACGGTAATGGCGTCGCCAAGTCTCACATTGGTTGCCGGAGCGGGAAACTGAAGCAGAACTTTTGGTGCAGCTTCTTTGTTTAACCATCCATACAATTTAAAAATATTTCCCGTTGCGTTTACCATATTACTCAAAAATACTTTTTTACCAACTACCGTGAGATCGGAAACGGCGAACAAACCGCCAGTTACCCCTGTCGTATTCATCGTTTTTGGATCAAGATCAGGTTTGGCCACATCCCAATAGTAAATGATATTCCCCCCTGTACGAGTAGCAACAAAAATATTTTCACCATTGAAGCCTGCACCTCTTGTATTACCCGAATTGTCAATAATCGCAGGAAGTTTGTTGCCCGCCTTTGATTTATCTACCAAAGTGCTTATAGGATTCAATAAAGTAGATTGGCTAATCAATGGACTTGCAGTAGCCGCCAAAATAGCCAGAACAATCATTTTGTAAAATCTATGCATTGTAACTGATTTATAAAATAAAAAAATGGTTTACTTATATATAATGAAATTAAATGCCTTTTTTATCCCTTTTTTAAGGAACTTTATTTAATCACAAAAAAAGATTACCGTTTTTCATTGCCAGATTTTCATAAAGTTTTTCAATGGCCTTGTAAAGCATTTTATACACTGAACTCACCTCAATGTCCATAATGTCTGAAATTTCCTGATAGGTCATTCCCTCGTAAAATCTTAGATAGATACACTCCTTTTGACGACGCGGCAAAAGTTCTATGACTTGCGCCAACTCTCTTATGCGAATCATGGTTATCTCGTCTTCTATCATCTTATCTTCTGCCGAGTACTCCAAACTGAAATCAGCATCAACCAACAATATGTCGGTAAATCGCTGTTCTGCTTTTAGCTTTTTGAAAATTTCTATTCTTAAAGACTTGAAGAGATAAAGTTTAATAGCGTTGGTAAGATTTACTTTATCGTATTTGGAGAGGAGCGACAGAAAAACCTCCTGAATAGCATCCTTTGTCAGCATCTTGTCCTGACAAATTTTGAATCCATAATTGTATAAAATGCTTACGTAGTTGCGATACAAGTATTCAAATGCCTCTTTGCTTCCTGATCTGAAATCATTCCACAATGTTTCGTCATCTGAATACTTGTAATAAATCATTTTTCAACCTTGAGCTTTGCGAATATTTTACAACATATAAAAATACTCCATTGAAAATAGCTAAACCTTTTCTTAATCTTTATTAGCTTTTAAAATCAAAAGAATACTTTTTACAAATTACAGCAAAATTTCAACACACAACCAAGTTAGTTCATAAAAAATTAAATAAAGTTGATTATAATTTTTACATAATTTAAAAACGCTACATTTTGGTGAACTAAACACCGTAATTTCCATCCATCTTCCTCATTATTCCTAATGGATTATCGTCTTTGAGTTCATCGGGCAGCAAATTATGTGGGAAACCTTGAAAGCATAATGGTCTTGTAAAACGATAAATAGCTGAGGTACCAACGGAAGTACTACCTGCGAAAGTAGTTGAGGGGAATGGCCCGCCATGCACCATAGAATGACAAACTTCGACGCCAGTAGGAAAACCATCAACAATCAATCTACCTACTTTTTGGGTCAAGATATTTACCAACCTCACCTGAGCAGGCTTCCCGGCATTTAATCCGAACAAAGAAGCAGTTAAATGCCCTAAAAAAAAGTGCGCCAATTCCTCCATTTGCGAAACATCTTTAGCTACTATGATTATACTTGAGGGGCCAAATATTTCTTCCATCTGAATATTTGAATGTAAAATGGCGTCGGCTTTTACGGTTAATAAAGTAGGAGTAACCCCTGTAAAGGTCGTTGCTGCCTGCCCCAAGGTAACCACCTCAATATCAGCCTCAGCTTTTGCCGCTTCAATGGCTTTATCAAATTGATTTTTAATTCCTTCCGTTAGCATGCTACCACCGGATACCTGACTAAATATTGATTTAATTTTCTCTATAAAAGGAGAACAGTTTTCCCCCTCTTCAATGATTAATACGCCGGGATTAGTACAAAATTGACCTACGCCAAGATTTACAGCCTGCACAAAACCCTCTGCCAGACGATCCGAATGATGTTCCAGGGCATCTGAAAAAACAAAAACCGGATTCACGCTCCCCATTTCCGCATACACAGGAATTGGCTCTTTTCTTTTCATAGCTGCATTGAAAATAGCCATGCCCGCCGTGTGAGAGCCTGTAAAACCTATGGCTTTAATATCGCTTAGATTGACCAGCGTCATTCCCACAGCTGGACCGCCATGGACCATTGAAAACACACCATCGGGCATATTTGCCTCCCGGGCGGCATTAATAATAGCCATTCCAATCATTTCGCAGGTTCCGGGATGAGCGGGATGGGCTTTCACTATAACCGGGCAGCCTGCTGCTAAAGCGGAAACGGTATCACCCCCTGCCACAGAAAAAGCCAGAGGAAAATTACTGGCGCCAAAAACAGCAACGGGACCTAAAGCCGTTTGCATAGAGCGAATATCAGGTTTAGGCAAAGGCTGCCTGTCTGATTGGGCCAAATCGATACTTGCATTTACCCAGGAACCCTCCTTTAGAAGGGCTGCAAAAAGTTTAAGCTGACCTACTGTTCTTCCTCGTTCCCCTGTAATTCTTGCCAATGGCAAACCCGTTTCAAGGTGACATCGTTGAAGTAAATCATCTCCCAATTTTTCAATATGTTCTGCTATCAAAGTAAGAAAATGTGCTTTTTCAGCCCCCGATGTTAATCGATACAGCTGAAAAGCATTCAACGCCTTTTCACCTGCTAAAGCAATCTCTTCATCGGTTGCTTCTTTAAAAAAAGGCATTAGCTTTTCCCCATTTACCGGATTTATAGCTTGAAATGCCTGCTGGCCTGCTCCTGAAGGAGCGAAGCCTATATATTGGTTACCCTGCAAATTCATGATTTATTTTTTAACCCCCACGGTATTTTTCAATATCCCAATAGGTTCTATTTCAATAGTTACCATATCCCCAACTAAAAGGGTAAAATCATTATCAGGAACAAGACACGTTCCAGTCATCAAATATACACCCTTTGGAAAGCTCATTTCTCTAAAAAGAAAATCTACTAATTCCTGGTGCTTTCTTTTCATTCTATCTATTGAAATTTGACCTTCAAAAGCAATGACACCGGCTCTCTCAATCTTCATTCTAATGATGGTATCCGATGCTATAGGTGATTCAGGAACATACAAACAAGGGCCTATGGCTACAGAAAAGTCATAACTTTTGGCTTGAGGCAGATATAAAGGATTTTCACCTTCAATATCTCTTGAACTCATATCATTTCCAATGGTATAACCTACTATTTTCCCTGAACTGCAGGCAAATAAAGTTAATTCCGGCTCGGGAACATTCCAATGGCTATCTCGTCGAATATGAACAGTATCATTGGGACCAGCACATCTTTCTGCAGTAGATTTAAAAAATAATTCAGGACGATCTGCCTCATATACTTTAGCATAGAAGTCAGCTGCCCCACTGGTTTTTGATTCCTCCATTCTAGCCTCCCGGCTTCTTAAATAGGTTACACCTGCTGCCCAGATTTCCTGATGATGAATAGGTGCCCGCCAATCATTCTCCAAAAATTCGGAAACTGATAAAGACGCCATTCTCGCTATCTTCCTGCTAACAAATGAGTACAAATCAGCTCTATTCACTAAAGAATCCCAATCTAAATCTTCTACTTTGTATAAATCACCCTGATGATTAATTACAATGCCGTTTGTAGTTCTGTATATTTTCATATTCCAAAT
>Ga0136655_1001414_pt1 | contig 10709 bp, 23 predicted proteins | sample CPBDNA_2_FD_94863 | JGI IMG/M metagenome (GOLD analysis project Ga0136655, IMG submission 94863) | Freshwater to marine salinity gradient microbial communities from Chesapeake Bay, USA - CPBay_Spr_15_0.8_DNA (version 2) | ecosystem: Environmental > Aquatic > Marine > Coastal | place: USA...
ATTACCACCAACATTGCCGCCAACATCTCCATTAACATCGCCATCAACATCGCCACGAACATTGCCATCAACATCGCCACCAACATCGCCACGAATGGAGCAGAGAACTTCTTTTATTCCGACATTGCCGTTATCGTCTTTATCTAGTACCAAGTTATCTCTTACAAAGTCTAGTATTTCTTCGTCTGTTATTTTCTTCTTATTCATTTTCAAACACCACCACAGTTGTCAGACGCTGTAAATACCACTGAGCTTTCTTTAAGTCTTCTACCTGCTTGCCTTTGTAGTCATAGCGCCACAGGTACTTCATGCAGTTGCCTTTGAGGTAGCCCTTGAAAGCAACACTGGACATGGACTCTTCAATGGCTTCAATACACTCAATGTTGCCTGTGTTGTAGTGGTCAGGATTGTTGACAACATCTACATCTTCGGCCTCTGCCATGTCAAGATAAACCTTCATCAAAGACTCGTCTATCTGAGGCTTACGTTCTAGCGGCGGGTGATCCTGTCGTAGTCTATCCCAGTCTGATGGTGTTGCAGTATTAATGCTCATCTTCTAAGTCCTCTTCTAATGCTTCAAGTCTTTCTTCGATCTTGTCTTTAAACTTATTAACAATGTCCTCACTAGCAATATCTAAAACCTCTAGCAGAGTGACCTCATCAATCTGAGACAGTCTCTCGCATACCTCTTTAAAAGTTAGTGGCATACTTCTTCTCCAAGTACGACATCGAGATAGGAGCCTCATCGAACTGCCCGTTGTTTACTTCATGCAGCATCCATACGCCACGCCATGATTGATTAGTCTGGTGGTTTAGATAATCTTCATCGTGCTTGTAATAGATACCACCGAACAACCCAGTGATACGTGATCCATCTGCTGTCCTGTCGTATGCACACTCCCTATCTTGAACATGCCCCATGACACAGCTCATATGCTTCTTAGCTAGTAACGCTCTTGCTGAACTAACAGCACGACCCATAACCCCTGACGTAAAGTAGTGACAGTACGCCACGTTGTCGATGATGGCTGGCTCTAAGAACCTATAGGTCTCCCATCCATACTCTTCAAGTCGTAGGTCTTGATATCCAATCAGCCCCTCTAGCTTTGCATCACTCTCTACTGCCCTCTCAATGCGCTGCTCGTGGTTACCAATCAAGAACACCATACGTGGGTTCCATACTTTCTTACGGTTCTGTCGTAGCCTACGTTGCTCAGCTCTTATGGGTGTTAGGAACGCTTGCATACCTGCGTGTCCTGCTTCGATGTCATCGGTGTAGCGTCTGCCTTCGAAGCTCTTCTTGCCGATATCCCAGCTCGACAGGCTTGGCATGTCCCAATGGTCTCCCAGATGTATGATTGTATCGGGTTTCTTATCAGCAGCGTACTGACCTGCCCATGCTAGATGGTCATAGGTCTGGTTAGGTTTACACTGTGTGTCTGGTATAACTAAATGCTTAGTCATTTGATTTCCTCTGCTCACGTTCAGCGTTTGTCTTTAGCTGGTGACATGGTTTACATAACACTTGCAGACCATCAGCTTCGCAGAACATATTCTCAACAAACTGTGGAAGGTCATCATACTTTCTCAGTGTGCCTGCTGGTATGATGTGATCCACCTGTACTTCCTTATCTTTAAACCACTCTGTGCATTCAGCACATTGAAACTCAAAGCGGTGTCGGTGTCCGATGACAGTCTTCTTAGCTGCTGCTTTAGCAGCGTAGCGTGGCGGGAATCTACGGTTGGCATCTCTTAGTGCTGACCGGATGAACCCCCAGTACCTTGCTTCTGTCCACTTACCGTCTGCTCTAGTCCGTGGTACTAGTGTACGTTTCTGTGTCATCTGCTTGCCCTTATCTGAAGCTTATCAAGACTGTTGATATCAGCAGTGCTTGGTGCAGGTGGTGGCGTACCTCCCGTTGGGTTTACTCCATCGTATTCCTCTGCTCTAGTCACAGGATCTACCCACCATTCTTCAGGGACTCTACGTAAGAATAACAATCTTGCATTCTCGTAGACAGATTCAACGTCCCCCTTATAACATGTTACAACTGCTTGGTATAACTCTTCCTCTGTTGTACACCACTCTAATGCTTTAGTAGCCTTGACCTCACCTATGCCCATGCAACCTTGTATGTTATCTACTCTGTCACCTGTAAGCATCTGCTTGTATAAGAAGTACAACCCTCCCCACTCGTTAACCGTAGTCCACTCATCTTTAGCAAAGTTATAGAAGCGACATGGTACTTGCAGAAAGTCTTTATCAACGCTGCATATTACTGTGTTGTCTCCGTGGAGTGTAGCTGCGGTGGCAATCTCATCGTCAGCTTCCTGTCCCTCAACAACATATGCATCCCACTTCTCGACCATGTAATCACGCAGTGCTTGGAAGTGGATTGGTTTCTCTGTGTTGCGTGTTCCTTTGTAAGGTTTGATGGTAGCTAGGTCTATCCTGAAGTTACCCTTACCTGTTAGGTAGAGCTGGTAAGGAGCTGCATCATCACAACTCCTCACCAACGTCTGTAACACCAAGTTATCTAGCTGAGAGAAAGCTACCTCTTGAGTCTCCTCGTTACAGGCAAAGCCTATACGGTAGCTAAAGACATCAGCGTCTATGAGAAGCATTAGATAACATCGTCCATGTTAACACCACCACCATCACCATCCTTATCGTACACTGCTACCTCTGTAATGAGAAGCTTAGCTAGGCTAGGTGAGATACCTTTCTTACCCTTGAAGTCCCAAGGGTATGGCCTAATGGCTGCGTTAGCCTTAGAGCCATTACCAATCAGTGAAGAGTCTACTGCATCCATACCAGAGAAGGCAGGCATGATAGGGTGGTTTGATTTAACCGTGACATAGTTACCACGATCATCACCTTTGTTACGTACTTGAATGCTCATTGCTGAAAGGGCATCAACCGCTTTCGAGGATAGCTTACCAATATCCACCTGATACTTACCGCTCATGTCGTTAGGCTTGTTCAGGAATGGCCAGTGAAGTTCGCATGCTACTACTACAGGTTTAGTTTCCATATTATTTCTCTCTTTGTTGTTAACTATTAAGTCTATGTACCATTAAATAGAATCACATTGAATGTAATCTTATATTCTCTTCTTCTTAAGTAACTCTATAGTAATATTATACCATTTATTTCTCCTTATATCCACTCGGATAGTAAATTAATTTAATGTGTATCACTCCAGTTAGAACCTATACGATATTCAGCGTCCATAGGACATCGCATCTTAAGCTCGACCCCAGCGTCTATGATTGCTTGTCGTGCAACACTGCCAACAAGTTCAGCGGCACGCTGATGACACTCTATTTGAACCTCGTCATGTACTTGAGCAACTAACTTGTACTCGACACCCAGATCATCTAACTTATGACAGCAGTTTCTCACTGCAAGTTTCATAACAATAGCACCACAACTCTGAAGCAATCTGTTTAGTACCTTGTAGTCCTCGTCAACCTTGATGAAGCGACCGTCAATACCATTGATACGTTGAGTTCGTTCGGCTATTCCCTTAGCTCTTTCTATCAGAGTACGCAGTGCTGGCAGTTTAGTAAGGAATGTTTCTCTAATAACCTTACCTTCCTTGGAACCACCACCTACTATCTGTCCTAGCTTAGCATCACCTGCGCCATAGATGAGTCCATAGATCATTGTCTTAGCCATGTTACGCTCAGGTAAACCAGCAGCTTCCTGATTGTATGTATGGATGTCACCGTGTAGTATCTGGTCAGTGTAGTCCTGATCACCCATGTAGTGAGCCAAGCAGCGTAGCTCTAAGCCTGACGCATCACAACCTACCAGTACGTTACCTTCCTCTACAGTGAAGCATTGCCTAGCTATCTTAAGACTAGGTATTTGTGCGAGGTTGGGCTTGTTATGAGTCATACGTCCTGTCACTGCACCGCAGCTATTAACGTATCCATGTATGCGATGTGTATCCTTATCAACAAACTTTAACCAGCTATCTACCATACCCTTGAGCTTAACAAGACCCAAGTACTCACCGCATAGCTTAGCTTCAGGGATGTCTACGTTAGCCAGTGTTGTCTCATCAATGACAGGATGACCTGTTGGTGTTTTCTTCTTCCATGTAACCCCTAGCTTACCTAACCTCTTGGCTATCTGCTGCCTAGAGCCTACGTTAAACTCCTCGACACCGTCCTTAAGACGCTTACCTGTCTTGTCACTGATACGGATAGTAACGATAGGCGGGAACCTTTCCTGCAGCTCTACTGTTATCTCATCGATGCGTGTTGCCATCTCTGCCTGCCACTTAGATGCTAGGTCAAAGTCTAACTTGAATCCATTACGTACCTGCTGCGCTGTGATCTCAGATACCTCATGCTCTACCTGTATAGATAGATCACTGAAGCCTGCTCTCTTAAGCCTATCCTTGAGGTAATGATACAGCTTAGTAGTCACCTCAACGTCACGCTTACAGTACTCACCCATCTCATCAGTGTAGCCAGCATCGAAGTCTTCAACATCGAAGTCCATCTTAGCTATGCCAATACGTCTGCCCCATTCCTTAAGGCTATGTCCACCTACTGGTGTAGGATCTAACAAGCGAGCCATGACCAGCGTATCCCAGACAGGTACTTTAGTATCAACCTGCCAGCAGTTCTTTAAGACCGGATGGTCGAATCCTATTATATTGTGGCCGACCAAGCCATCGGCAGTATCTAACATCTGCTTCAATGGTTCGCTGTCGAATATCAGAGACGCTTCCGGTTGGCTGTGATCCTGAACTCCTGCACACCATATCGTATCGTGTGAAAGATTCGTTTCCAAGTCTATTGTAATCATATCCGTGTTCCTCAAGTGTAAGTATTACATTACCAATCTTGCTCATGCGTTATCTCTCCTCTCACTATAGCTAGTGCGTCTTCTGATTTATCATCTTTGTCTTCAAGATCATACGCAATATTGTAGCACACGCCACATAGGTCTACAAATACACCGCTCTCAGGGCCACGCATAACCATCTCAAACTCTGTCAGTATCCTGTCGCATGCACTACATCTCATAATATTTCCTCATCCATTGTGATCTCAGACATACGCCCTGTGTCTTGGTCATACGTCACCGCTGATGCAAGCCCAGTCTCACCACTGAATCTATTCTTAAGGACTCGTATGTAGGTGGTGTTCCTATCCTCTACTGAGGGAGCTTGCCCGTTACGCTCGAATCCTAACACAATATCGGACAGTTGTGCAATCGAGGCGCTACCTCTGAGGTCAGATAGTGACGTAGCTGCACCCTCTTCATGCCCCTTGCCAGATGGACGGCGTAGGTGTGACACCAAGAACAAAGCAATGCCTGTCTCTTGAGTAAGCATGCGTAGCCTAGTCATCACCTCATCAATAGCCTTACGCTCATCGCCGTTCTCTTGAGCTGATACGATGATGGACAGATGATCTAGGAATACATACTTGCAGTCGTGTGCCTTAGATAGATAGCGTACCTGACCCACGATATTCTCTACACTGGTAGAACCGAAGTGATCATAGAAGAATAACCTGTCAGTACCCATAGTAGCGTTGAAAGCATCACGCCTCTCTTCTTCAGTAGATTCCACTGTTGGAATATGTAACCGCTTGCCTGCATGTAAGGACATCAGCGACTTACCTGTCTTAGCCACGGACTCCTCAAGAAAGATACAACCTATGTTACTCTCGGTGTTACGCAGTACATGATACAACACCTCACGCATCACCTGACTCTTACCTACACCACTACCTGCTGTCAGTGTGACAAGCTCGTAAGGTCTTATGCCATATGTCAAGCTATTTAAACCAGACCAAGGGTACTCGACCGATGCCTTCTCTATCGGCTCATTCACTGCATCCCATAGTGTCTTACCTGCAATGATACCATCGGGTGTGTGTATCTCTGCTGCCCACCATGCTGCCTTAAAGTCATCGCCACGACACCGCTCAAGGTATTCATTTGCATCCTTGAAGTCGGGGTGATGCTTGACAACCCTAGCCTTACCTGCAAACAAGGAGGCTACCTCACGCGCTGCCTTCTGACCTGCCTCATCTGCATCAAAGCATACGATCACATTGTCAAAGCTATCTATCCATTCATACTGACTCTTGCAATCCTTCAGTGCTGCCTGCGCTCCGTTCTTAATAGAGACAGATGCATACTTACTGCCGCTCATCTGATAGACAGAGGCTGCATCAAACTCACCCTCTGTTATCGTAAGGTATCTACCACCCTTGTTGAATAGATGCTGACCGAACAAGACACCATCTCCCCACACGCCAGCACTTCGTTGGTTTTCCTTGCTACCTCCGACTCTCACCTTCTGAGCGCATACGAGTGTGTCCTTATCTCTGTACTCGAATACAATATCATCGCCATCTGCGCTGATGCCGTACCTCTCGCATGTAGCCTGAGTAATACTGCGCATCATCTGATGCCTACCTCTTCCTACTTCCATACTCGTTATCCCTATGTTGTTATTTATAACATTGTTATAAGTATTGCCTGAGTTGTATCGCTCGCCACAACTAAAGCATGTGCTCCACCCATCGTGGTTGGTCGATGCACCGTCACTGCTGCTACACTTCTCGCAAGCATGATGCATCTTAGCCCATCCTTCACTCATTGTTCTGCGCCGTCCTCGCCTCTTCTAGCTTGGGGTACATCTCTTGCAACGTACATGCTATGTTGTATACAGCGAACGCTTCCTCTATATTGCCTGAGTTCATGCCCATCATCACTGACTCTATTATAGTATTGTACTCTTGCTGTCTCATACTAACCTCCGGTTAAGCCATGACGCTGATAGTCTGTCACTCTTAGTTTCTAATATAGGCCACACGTTAGCTGACCTAGATGACCGCAAGTCATCATCATTAAACTCTCCCTTAAATCCAAAGCGATTATGCAAGCACCCGCCCGACAGTCTACAGATGATAGATATCTGCTTAATACTATACTTGTCACCTGATATCATACGAGGGTGCGTACTTCTATTAACATACATATTTATAGGTTTCATGCTGCCTCCTTAACGAACACGCCATCGATCATCTTACCTTTGCGATCCTTGATATCCTCATATGCATGATGCAAGCAGTCAAACAAGCTGAGCTTATTACGTGCTGCAATATTAATGAGGACTACTATTATATCACCAATGTCATCGATAGGGCTAGTGCCTGCATCAAGCGATGCCTTAAGCTCAGCTACTTCCTCTTCGAGCTTGGAAAACTGAGCCAGATCTGTAGAACCATGAACCAAGTTACGTTCGTAATGCCACTGCAATACCCTTGCTTCTAGCGTACCTAATATCATTTGCCTAACTCCTTCCTAGCTTTAGTCTTATCTACTTCCATTAAATACAGGCCGCGTATGCACACCCCTACTATTACAATACCCATTACAGTACCTAATATCATGCGTCACCTTCCTTAAGATCTTCTATGTACTCTTCGATGTACTCGACAGCTATCATATGCACTGCGCCAATAGCCTTCTCGACTAGCTGTCCAATAGCTTCGTAGTTCTCATCAGCTAGGAACTGTAGCACATCAGAGTGATATGCATTAAGCTCATGAACGCTAGATAGATACTCCCCCACGAATGCCTCAGTCAGTAGCATTGGATCTTTACGCAAGATGTCCAGCGTATATGTCCATGCATCACCTGCAATCTCAACATCTGTGGACTCTACACTTACACACGGGAACATACGCTCCGCTGATTCTCTGTCATACAGGTTGAATATTTCTACTTGAGTTGTCATCATATCACCTCTAATTGTCTAGCTGCTTTCTTGTGACCTGATAGCAACAGGCCGTTTACTGCATCGTCTAGCGTGTCAAATGAAAGTAGCGTTTGATTATCATAATTTGCCACCATGACCTTATTCATGGCTCCCGTCCAGATATGGATTAAAGCTCCATCGTTTATTTCAAGGTTGATTGCTTTCATAATGTTCGCCCTTCGGTGTACCAACCACCGCTATCTGTGAGAGTTACATGCGTGCCGGTTCTGTCACTTTCAACACGTATAGTAGGCCAGTGTTTAACAGTGTAGGCATTAGCTAGCCATTCATTCAACTCGTCGACATTGTTTAAATGTTCCTTATTCGTTAAACGTCCGTCTATCTCATGTGCCCTTGGTAACTCTACTTTATAAACTTTAAACATGATGTTCGCCTTTAATTTGGTTGCCCCTTTCGGGGCGTTTCTTTTTCATCTGTGCCAGCATCTCGCAATCAACGCAAACAGCGGTGGTTGATGGTTTATGGTGGCCCATGAGCTTTGAGCATACCGCGCATTTTATTAATAGATGATCTCTCCAATTGCCTACAGACATTATTTCACCGCCTTAATTAAACCGTTAGTCATTGTAACTTCTGCAAAGAACTCGCGTCCCTTACCTGTAATGTGTGGACGATTGGCACCTACCATAGAGCCATCACGTACATACTCTTCACCGAATAGGCTGGTCTCTATGTAGTCGAGAGGGTGCCCGATGCGTTCCTTTAATTCTTTCTTACTTCTATAGTTGAATACAATCATGTTGTTCTCCAAAGTTATAACAAGTTATAAGTATAGGCGATCCCATACCCAATTGCAAATCCCACCGAAAAGCGTACAATTATGCTGATCATTGGTCTGTCTCCTATTCATCACTACATAGCTGCACTAGCTCGGTACCCATAGCATGGGCATAATCTGAAAGCTCAGCCACTGCGTCATCCCACGACTCAAAGCTAGACTCTGTTATACCATCCAGCTCTTCATCATCACAACAGAAATCTATAGCAGCGGTTGGCCCGATTATACCATAGCAGTCTACGCTATAGCCATATTTAGTTTTAATAGTTATCATTGTTCTAGCTCCCCATTAATAGGCGTTTGATTTGCTTTTTACTGCGGCCCGTCATCGATACAAGCTCGGCAATAGTTATATTAGTGCTGTCAAATAGGTTAATAATCTCTTGATCTGTCATGGTATTCTCCAAAGTTATAACATGTTATAAGTTGATCACATTAATGCGCTCGAATTTATCAGAGTATCTAGCGGCCATTGGCCCATGCACGGTGATAGCTATGTTGGCGCTGTCATTCTTACCATTGCACAACCCGCAGTCTATGCATTGAACCCCATCACTATCGGCCAGACATTCTATCTCATTTGGCAGCCGATCGCTAGCGTCAGTTGTGACTCTGAAGGTACGCAATCCGAGACCATGCGCCTTACTCGCAGCCTTTGGCGTATCGGCGCTAATCATGCATAGCTCTGCAATACGCTTGTCGAATTTAGGATGCCCGATTTGATGCGTATATCCAGTATGCATTGCAGGTTTAACAGTCTGCATCAGGTTCTGCCAGACCTCATAGGGTACAGCCGCAGGATCGCCATAGCTACCGAGTCGCAGCTCTCTGCCGCTGATCTTACCCTCTGGTATAGAATCGGCATACGATCCCCTATGAAACGATCGGTAAACAGACAGCGGCGCTTGGTGGACAGTTACATAGCACGCCCCGCCTAGCCCTTGGCGTTGTACGCAGCCGCCGCAAACGGATGAGTCATCGCCGGATTTAATGGCTAAGTGCGGCTCAATATCGCGGCGCATTATCCAAGTTTGAACCATGTTGCCTGTCTTAGCATTGCTAGTCTTAAGCGTAGCAACTGCGATAATAGGTTGCCCATCCAATACACTTGGGCCATCATATATAATAAAACCATTCATTGTGTCACCTCATATTTGTAACATGTTATAACTTTATTGATAGGCGCTGAATACGCCAATGATTGCCCAATTTACTAGCGTTAGCAGGATCATAGCACCCGCTGCCAGTGACAGGAATCCTGTAATACTTACAATCGTTTGCTCTCGTTTCTCTCGCTTCTGCTGCTTACGTAGTGCGGTATTTCCTCGGTATAGTTCTTTCATTTTGTCACCTCATATTTGTAACATGTTATAACTATTTATTAAAAAGGCCCACCATAGATAGCATGGGCAAGGGGGAATCATCGCTTACTAATTACTATCGAAATATATAGATAGTGACTAAGATATCTAACCGATAGCTCATCGCGGGCCAGTTCTGCCTCTTTCAAGGTATCATATAAACGAAAGTAATCGCGGGCATCTGTTTTGTCGTCACTGGTATAAGTTAGCATAAACTGTTGTTTCATGGTATCACCTCTATTTGATGTTAGGGTATAAGTTTATCAATCGAGACTACTATTGTCTAGTAATCTCTGTTGATACTCCTATTTGTAACATGTTATAACTTATATCGCGTTTAGCATATCCAGCGCAATGTTCAAAGCGTCAAACACCTCCGGATCTGTAACAGTGTCGGCATGCGCTGCGATTGTTTTTAATGCTGCCTTCAGTTCATCCGTATCTACACTTTCAGCGTGGGCCGCGACTAGCCCCAAAGATTCTACCTCGCCGCCCTCACTTTCTCCGCCGCCGTCGCCTTTCGCGCCGCGTTGCTGAGCTTCAACTAGTTTGCCGTCCTTTACAACCATGGCGCGTTTGTCAATTTCCAATTCCTTGTGCATTTTCTTTGTGACTCTGTTAAATATGGCGCGGATAACGGCCAGCGTTGGCTTGTCAGTGGCGCATGTTTCCCAAAGCGTGACCAGTACCTTCTCGGCTTTTGCGTCACCGCTAACAAATGCGGCGTAGGTAGCGCGGACGGTTTCAGTG
>Ga0136655_1001419_pt1 | contig 10694 bp, 8 predicted proteins | sample CPBDNA_2_FD_94863 | JGI IMG/M metagenome (GOLD analysis project Ga0136655, IMG submission 94863) | Freshwater to marine salinity gradient microbial communities from Chesapeake Bay, USA - CPBay_Spr_15_0.8_DNA (version 2) | ecosystem: Environmental > Aquatic > Marine > Coastal | place: USA...
AAAATATTTTAAGAAAGAGAAGAAAAAAACAAATAAAATACTCCGAAATATAGACCGAGAAGGCATGCATGAATACCGAAAAAAAATAAAGAGAATAATTTATGTATATAATGCCTTACCTAAAATAATACAAAATAAAGTTAACTTGAATGAAGCAAAAATCACCAAGCAGCAAAAGAAGCTGGGCGATTGGCACGACACTTATTCCACAATTCATTTTCTTTCTAGCAGACCCTTACCTCTCAAGACAACTGAATATGTTTTTAAGTTGGAAGAAAAAGAAAAAAGATGTTATACTAATTTGCTCAGAAACTTGATAAATAAGGGGAAATGAAAGCGGAACTTAAATATTCACTTTATCTTAACAACTAGCCCAAAGTGATTATTGAGTGGTAAAATAAAGCATTGGAAAGGGTATCAAGTTCATTGCCAGGAGAAAGTTTTAACATCAAAATCGCTGATTTCTTAGAACTAAAATAATTACGCTACTATAAACTATAAATAGCACCAAGATCCAAAAGAAAATACCGATAGGATTGTCTATCGTTTTTTACCTATCCCCCAAACTTCCCTTTCAGCATCGCTAGCTTATCGGCCATTGTGCCTTTCGGTTCATCTTCTTTCTGAACTTTAAAAGGAGCAGGTTTTCCTGTAGACTTCCCTCGCTCGGCAAAGGGGTCAGCTTTCATACTCAGCCCAATCCGCTTTCGGGGAATATCAACTTCCATTACAGTCACTTCCACTTTCTGATTGACAGAGACGATTTCATTTGGATCCTTCACAAATCGATCTGCCAAGTGACTCAAGTGAACCAATCCATCCTGATGTACTCCCACATCCACAAAAGCTCCAAAGGCTGTGATATTGGTAACTACACCGGGTAGCTTCATCCCTACTTTCAAGTCCGACATGCTATTCACACTTTCCTCGAAAGCAAAAACCTCAAAATTAGCTCTAGGATCTCTGCCAGGTTTGGCTAATTCGGCCAAGATATCCTGAAGTGTGGGTAAGCCTACCGTATCCGAAACGTATTTCTTCAGATTGATTTGATTCCTCAATTCATCCGAACTCATCAAGTCTCCCACCGTTGCGTTGACGTCTTTGGCCATTTGAGCGACTACATCATAGCGCTCAGGATGCACTGCAGATCGATCCAATAATTGCTTGGCATGGGTGATCCGTAAAAATCCAGCAGCTTGCTCAAAGGCTTTATCACCCAATCGAGGCACTTTTTTCAGTTGTGCACGGCTCTTGAAAGGCCCATTCTCATTCCTGAAATCAATAATGTTCTGTGCCAAAGTTGGCCCTAAACCAGACACGTACGTAAGCAATTGCTTGGAGGCTAGGTTCACTTCTACTCCTACTCCATTCACTGCAGACATTACGGTATCATCAAGCGCATTTTTCAAGGCATTCTGATCCACATCATGTTGGTATTGACCAACTCCAATAGACTTTGGATCGATCTTGACCAACTCAGCCAAAGGATCCATCAACCTCCTCCCGATCGATACGGCCCCTCTCACCGTCAGATCCAAATCTGGAAATTCTTCTCTTGCCACCTCTGAAGCGGAATAAATAGAAGCTCCCGCCTCATTTACCATTGTGATAATTATTGACTTTGGAAGTCCCAGTTTCTTGACAAAAGCTTCGGTTTCACGGCCAGCAGTACCATTGCCGATGGCGATGGCTTGGACGTCAAACTTCTCTGCCAGTCCTTTTACAGTCATTCCGGCCTCAGCAGCTCTTCGTTGCGGCTCATGCGGAAAGATGGCTTCATAGTGCAAGAATTGTCCCTGAGGACCTAAGCAGACTAATTTACAACCTGACCGAAATCCCGGATCAATCGCCATCACCGACTTTTCTCCTAAAGGAGCTCCCAGCAAAAGTTGCTTTAGATTTTCTGTGAAAACTTTAATCGCTTCCTCGTCGGCTTTCTTTTTGGTCAGGAGTCGAACTTCCGTTTCCATGCTTGGCTTCAGTAATCTTTTATACGAATCCTTAATCGCCAGTTTCATCTGCTCCACCGAGGAATTTGAAGCATCCGCAAGAAATTCTTTTTCAATAATATAAAGTGCTGAAGCCTCATCTGGTAAAGTATCCAACATCAGGAAAAGCTCCTTCTCCCCTCTTCGCATGGCAAGAACTCGATGCGAAGGAGCAGTTCTGATCGGCTCAGACCATTCGAAATAATCCTTGTATTTGATAGCCTCTGCCTCTTTTCCGGGGATAACTCTCGATGAAAAACTCCCCTCGTTAAGGAATAATTTTCGCATTTTTTCACGGATTTCAGCATTTTCATTCACCCATTCAGCAATAATATCCCGAGCCCCTTGCAGTGCCTCCTCTGTTGAATTTACTCCCTTTTCGGAATCCAGATAGTTGCCTGCTTCATTTTCTAAATTGATGGATTTTTGAGAAAAAATTAATTCTGCCAAAGGTTCAAGACCCTTCTCACGCCCAATCATTCCTTTGGTGCGGCGCTTCGGTTTATAAGGCATATAAATATCTTCCAGCTTTGACATTGTCTCGGCGGACTTCACTTTCTGTTCCAATTCTGGAGTTAATTTCCCTTGCTCCTGAATTGATTTGAGAATTGCCTCCTTACGCTTGTCCAAGTCTCTAAGCTGCTCCACCCTGTCCCGAATTGCGGCCACTTGCACTTCATCCAACTCCCCGGTAGCTTCCTTCCGATAGCGCGAGATAAAAGGAACTGTGCCTCCACCATCCAATAATTCTAGTGTAGCTTTGACTTGATTTGGGCGAATCTGTAATTCTTGGGCAATCTGTAACTCGTAATTCATGGGTACTAAAGTGTGAAATTGATCTGCAAGTTAGGGCTCCTTTTTAATCGAAAAATGATAAATGTGCTTCCTGTCACTAAGGCTTTGAAAATGTGAGGGTAAATTTGTGCTAGTAAAAATTGGAAGATCCTCCTTGAAAGCGAATCTTTCGAGGTTCGAAGGAAACCTAAAAAATTCGCTTTTAACCTTGTAAATCATAAATCACAGATGAAAATAGATTGGAAAAAAGAAATTAAATCATGGGGCTTAATTCTTAGCCTGTTAGCCTTATTGTATTTCACCGGCTTGCTTCCTGTGATCCAAGGGGCAATTCAATCTGTCTTTTTGTCTACTGGATTGATCACACCAAAATTGGAGCGAGTTGACCTCACCGAGGTTGATTTTGACTACCAAGGTCGATTTTTAGATTTCGAAGGAAGGGAAATAGACTTAGAATCTTACAAAGGAAAAACACTTTTTATTAACCTTTGGGCTTCTTGGTGTGGACCTTGTCGGGCAGAGATGCCCCATATTTCTGAATTGTACAAGTCTCTAGAAAATGAACCAACTATTGAGTTCCTTTTAGTAGGATTAGATAATGATATTGAAAAAAGCCGCAAATTTCTAGAAGGGAAAAGCTGGTCATTCCCTACTGCTCATGCGAGTTTTGGACTAAATTCCTCACTTCAGAGTAGTTCTATTCCCACCACTTTGGTAGTCAGTCCAACCGGAAAAATCATTTTTTACCAAGAAGGGATGAGTAATTTTAACACAGATGAGTTTCGGGATTTTTTAAAAAACGGAGCGCGACAATCTAAGCCTTGATTGGAAAAAAAATTGGCTAATTAGGTATCAAACCACTCAATCGCACATGGTAACTCAAATGCATGAGTTTATGGCTCAAAGCTTAACCATTCATTGTCCTCCACTATAGGTTAGTAAAAATGAACCATTGCTTTTCGAAGTCGCAGAAAATAAGGGGGTAATTCGATAAATTAAGAAAGTCACAGGTCATTATTTTGCTTCTTTAATTCCAAAACCGAAGGATCTTAGACTTTACTTTTCCCCGATTTATCCACCTCCCGCCAAATTCGATTGGATTTTTCCAGAAATGAGAAAATGCCTCAAATGCAAAAGCTGTTTTCATTTCAAAACCCTTGGTAAAGGACTCCAGGATGAGCTTTTACAAATGATCAATGAGGAAGTGGAAGCTTATATCCCAGATGTGCTGATCTGAAAAACGCGCTACTTTAATCGAAAAGCATTAAATTAAAGTATTCAAAACCCACAGCTATGAAAAATATCCTCACTTACTCGATCCTCTTTTTTCTTGCAATTCCAGTATTTGCTCAAGAAATACCATCCTCCGCTATTCAAATCAAAACTGCTTTAATGGCAGCTCCAGATGAAAAAAAGGAGGGTGCAATGGTCTACGGTTATACTGCCAAAGGTGAATGGACCGTCCTCCGAAAGGGAACTAATGATATGATCTGTATCACAAATGATCCAAATGGAAAAGACTTTAGCGTCGCTTGCTATAACTCCAGCGCAGAGCCATTTATGGAGCGGGGTCGAGAGTTAAAAAAGGCTGGAAAATCATTCCAGGAAATTTTTGATGCGAGAGAAGCTGAGGGAAAAAGCGGTAAACTCAAGCTTCCTCATGATGGTGCAACACTTTTCGTCATGACAGCCGATGCTGAAAATTATAATCCAAAAACCGGCGAAGTCAAAGACACCTATCTACGCTATGTCGTTTATATTCCTTGGGCCACTTCAGAATCTACTGGACTCCCGCTGAAAGCCTATGGACCGGGAATGCCTTGGATCATGGATCCGGGCACGCATCGTGCACACATCATGATCACCCCTCCAAGGAACTAAGAATCAAATTCTTTAGTCAAATTCAGAAAAGTATTATTCGGAAAGAATCTGGAAAATCAGTTTTATACTGCTGTTTTTGATTTTATTTGAGTACCTATTTACCTGCTATGGTCAAAAACGATGAAGAAAAAGTGATTCAGACTCCCGAAAAAAGTGACTGGGTGAATCAACTTTTAGTTAATTTTCAAGACTTCAACTCCAAAATTAGGAGTAAATCAAATTCTGAAGAGTTATATCTATACCTCTTGGATCAATGTCCAAAACTGCTTTCGATCTATGTAAAAGATGGTGAAGAAGCCTTTAGGACCCTTGAAGCAAATGCCATAGTAACAGATCCTGAAATCTACCTTTTACACTTTTCTTATCCTGATCGAATAAAGACTCTCGGACTACTCTGCAGAGATGTGATGCTCCAGTTATGCATCGCTAAACTCAGAAAATCTGAGGAATTGATTTCGGAAGAGGCATTCAATACTCATTTCGCTGAAAGTCGTGAATTGCTTGCAACCGAGTTTGAACAAAGTTTCAGTTATTTTCAGCAAGAACGCAAAAAGATGCTTTCCAACACGGAGGTGCTCCAGCGAAAACTGGAATCGATAAAGCATCTCCTCAACCCTTGGAGCCTTTATCAGGGTCAATTCCTGACTTTGATTGAGCAGTTTAAAGAGATTGATCTGAGTGATAATAAACTGAACCAAACGATTATAAACTACTTCCAAATTAAAGATCTGGTAATTCAGATGCGCGGGGATGTGCTGGCTTTGAATGAATTTTTCGCCAAAAAAGCCAAAAAATCCCTGGAGGAATTGAAAAATTTGGAAGAAAAAGAAGAGCTAGCTAACGTAATTCGTGGATTTGAGGAGCTAGTGAATCTAGCAATTGGACAGGACATCCGCTCGGAGACAAGTATGCGATCCCTTGAAGATTTGGTCAATAAATTACCCTTATTGACAATCCCTATAGCCGCCAAAGAAGGGTATTTGATCCATCGGAAAATAGATATTAGAAAATCCGTCCAAAAATGGTTGGACTATGAAATCTTGCCCTACCTGGTTGATCTTTGGGACAATGAGGAAGCTACTTTTTCGCATCTAATCAATGTAGCCTCACAAATAAAAAATAGTCTTCTTGTGGCTCAAAAAACACAAAGCCTTCCTGGATTTCATGGGGAAATAGCCTCCCTAAGTAAGATCGTATCAGAGCAAGAGGATACCATCACCAAGAGTAAGGAAATGGTTAGCCATATTGATCGTCAATTAGCCACCAAATTCAAGGTGACAGAGATCTATAAAGAGGAAGAATATCTCAAGGTCCCTTTACAAACTAACTTTGCACGCTTTACAGGAAGTGATCCCGGGAGTTTTGGAAAACTAACTCATTTAGCCAAACAAATTTTTGAAGACTTAGGCAGACAAGTCAAAGAGGTCAAAGAAAAATCTCCACATCAAAAGCTGGAAACAGCACTAGAAATTCTCGAAACCCGAAATGGAAAAGAGACGCCTGATCACTACCATTCACTTTTCTTGAATAAAAATTTCATTGGAGATCTCTTCTTGGTTAAGCGGACGAACCATGAGTCCGAGCTGGAGAAAATTGTCAACTACTGGAACAGAGGGCAAAATCGATCTTTGGCAGTAGTGGGAGATCCTTTGAGCGGGAAATCAACCTTATTGGAATTTGGAACACATTTATTTCAGTCAAACGAAGTTCATTTCCTTAAACCTGATTCTGATTTGACCATAGAAGGTCGAAAATATAAAACAAGTAAAAATCTCGGAGAGGCTTTCACCTTCATCAAGCGATCAATCAGTAATTCAAAGCCTATTTTAGTCATTGATGACCTCCACCTGTGGCGAGACTCCACAAATTCGTTGATCTCAAATGCGCTTGCTTTGGTAGATTTTATTACCTCAAATGCCTCAAAAGCTTTTGTGATCATCGGGATCTCCAACTCTCTTCGGATTCATTTAGATACACGCATTCCTTTTTCCCTTGGGTTCACCAATCTCATGGATATCAATACTGCCTCAATCGAGGAAATCTATAAAGCCGTGATGCTTCGTCATGGCGCTTCACATAGACCGATTTTTGAAAAAGAGGGAGTGCCAATGAAGGAGGTAGATCTACGAAAAAAAATAAGCTGGCTCAGTAAAAAATATGATTACAATATCGGTGCGGTATTACAGGCTTGGATTTTCTGCACTGATATCGAGCCTGATGCATCTATTCGATTTACTGAAAAAGAGACACACCTAAATGATTTTCTTAGCACCTCTGAACTGTTAATCCTAAAGAATTGCCTGCTATTTGGGCATAGTACTGATCTGGAGTTAAAAAATCTCTTTACAGATCGATTTGAGCTGGAATTCAAACCTGCCATCCGAAAAATGCTGAATATTGGTATTCTGGACAGAGAGGCTGGAGGGGCTTTGATCGTGAAAAATACTGTGAGGCAGGATATTTATTCTATTCTTAAATACCGTGAATTACTTGCCTAATCGGCTTTTATAATGAACAATTGGAACGATCTTCTGACTTTGATTCTAATCGTATTTGCGATTTACCTCATCCTGTCTTTGTGTATTTTCCTGATTTTGAAGCAACTGAAAAAACGTCGGATCAATGATTACTATTTCACACTGATCAGGAAAGTTAGACTGTTTTACAAGCCATCAGGTTGGTTGATTATACTTGGAGGATTTATCAGCTTGGATCCTATCACAAACGGCCTGTTAGCTTTGATTTTAGGCGCATTTTTCTTCAACCCTATGCGGAATTATATCTCCGGACTGTTTATCAGAGCCAGTCCTATGGTGGTAGCAGGCACGCTGGTTCAAGCTGGTAAAATTAGAGGCAGAATCAACCGAATCGCAACTTTAGGAATGGTATTGGGCACAGATCAAGGCGAGCGCTGGGTTTGGTACAGCTCTTTTGATCGAGTTGGATTTACGCTGATCTCAAATCAGACCAATGTGCAGCAGCGAGCGATCTATCTCAAAACTCCATTGAAACGAGAATACATCTTGGACTTGATTTTCAGTCACCCCGTAGTTGCATTAGGGCAGGCTCCCAATCTGAAAAGCTTAGATCAAATCAACACCTATTTACTTCATTACACTTTAGTCAAAGGGACTCAAAATGATGACTTTATCAATTTCCTTCATGCGAAGGAAATCTTGACTAATCAAACTGAAAAATTCGATAACTAATGGAAATCATATCTTCCTACAACCTGATCATTGAGTTTTCGGTGATTATTATTTTATCCTTCCTTTTCAACGGCCTTTCGAAAAAGACCAATGTTCCGGCAGTATTGATGCTGATAGCGTTGGGTTTAGGGCTCCAGTATGTCCTGAAGTATTTTACCTCTGAAGTCGTGGATTTCTTCCCCATTCTCGAGGTATTGGGGATAGTGGGTTTGATAATGATCGTATTGGAAGCGGCCCTAGAACTCGAATTGAAGCGCGAAAAACTTTTCCCGATACTGAAATCGATGGCTATTGCACTCATCGGTCTGATGGCCTCCACTTGGGCAGCTGCAAGTATTCTCTATTATTATATTCCAGAAATGACCATGCAGTCCGCTTGGCTTTATGCTACACCGCTTTCTATTCTCTCCAGCGCGATTATTATTCCAAGTGTTTCAGGTTTGAAAAAGAAGAAAAAAGAGTTTCATATCTATGAAAGTACCTTTTCGGATATTCTAGGAATTATGCTTTTCTACTTTTTGACGGGGAAGCTCAATCCTGCAGAAGACTCGGGATTGGTTGGGTTTGGCGGAAATTTTCTTCTGACTGTAGCTATTTCACTCATTGCGAGCTATGCGATCATTTTGATTTTTCAGAACATTAAAAGCCAAGTGAAGCTATTTTTATTGATCGCAGTTTTACTTCTGCTCTACGCATTAGGTAAAAAAATGCATCTTTCTTCGTTGATCATCATTTTGATTTTCGGATTGGTCATCGCTAATATGAAGTTGTTTTTTCAGGGCCGAATCTCCAAATGGCTAAACTTTGAAAAAGCGCATCAAATCTATCACGAGCTTCATACTATTACGGCAGAAACAGCATTCGTTGTACGCACTTTGTTTTTTGTCATTTTTGGATTGACGATCGCTATTACTTCAGTCTTTGATTGGCAAGTGGCCCTAATCAGTTCCCTGCTGATTGGATCTATCTATGCGATTCGTTTTGTACTCCTTTTGATATTTGAGGGAAAGGACATCATCCCACAGGTATTCATTGCGCCAAGAGGCTTAATCACGGTACTACTTTTCTACGGCATACCGGCAGAGGCGCAGATTGCCAGCTTTGAGCCTGGGATTTTGCTCTTTGTAATTATCGGAACTAGTCTGATTATGACATTTGCGATGATCTATGAGAAAAGAAGGTCATCAAAAGCAATTGATTTGGCTAGCAGTCGAACGGTCGGTGCTGTAAGATGGAAAATACCAAGTGTTTTAGAGAATAATGGATCGGACGAAAAATAAGTAATAACCCTTTTAAAAAAGGCTATTACTGGCTACCCATTTTCTAATTTGAAACTATTAAAATGATAGACATTGCTGGCAGAACTGCATTTCTCACAGAGAACAGAATTAGATTTAGTATTGAGGGCTTTTGAGAGTGCTTCATTGCCAGAATTAAATGGTCCAAGGTAATCCCGAACATAAGGACTAGGAATCAATTCGCAGTCCCTTTCATGGATTTCAAATTTGCCCTCTGAATTAGGTTCCGAAGCTAGGTAAAAGAATTTCATTCGACACTTTGTTTAGGTATGTCCGAAGGTAGTGAGGCAAAAAGGCAAAAAAAATACCCAGTATTGGGTATTTTTCAATGATTTTTGATCTATTTTCTTCTCAAATCAGTAATTCCTGTTGTCTTTCTTCCTGATCTCAGATTGTCGCATAGGCATGGAGTCAATCTGCTTTATTAATTTGCTAATTGAGAAGTCCTCTTTTACCCCATAGGATTTTACCCCTCCATCTAGACCAATCAAAAAATAGAACTCGGGATAGTTTTTGCTTAGTTTCAAAAAATCGATTTGATCAATTTCCCCCTCGAAGTTTGAATATTTTAGGTTTTCAGATTCAAAAGCAAAAAACAACAATTTACGATCCTTAAATTCAGACGTAACTATAGAATCTAAGCCTTCTAACGGAATGTCGAACGTGACGATTAAGCGATTTTCCCATTTAAAATCACTCAATTCTTTTTTGGAAGAAGGCATGGAAATCAGGATAAAAATTAAAATAAATATCGGTTTCATATCTTTTTTAACTCTTTCTATTTCAATTGGTTCACCTCTTTTTTTAATAATCATTCAATAGATTCTTCGTTGGAGAATTATATGAATTCGCTTGAATGGAGAAATTGAAGCAATCAAATTAAGTAGGGAGCCGATTACCTGGACCTATCATCTCTAAAAAACATCGTGTCTAAATTGGCAAAGCCAGACAGAAAACAATACACCAACTTTGAGGCCATCGCTTTAGATGAAGCAGTCAATAGTATGACACACCTTTCCTATAGAAAAGAAGGTTTTTGAAATAACAAGCAATATAACTGCATTTGGGGCCTTCGTAGATCCTGACCTTCATCAGGTAAGCTCATTGTATTTTAGCCAGCCCGCAGAGGAACCAGCAAAGATCTGGAAAAGTTATTTCTGATAATCATCAGGCAGAGACAGAAGTAGATCTCTCCCGAAAGCGACTTGAAATTAGTCTGAAATCCTATCCATTTCCGGCGCTAGGAAAAAAGAGTAGGATGCCGATTGTTAAATCACTGTCCTTACCAAAGAAGCTTTAAAGGCTGATAAACTAAACATACTAAAGGGTAAATTTGAACTATGTCTATATTATATTAAATCCTATAGATTCAAAACCGATAAATACTTTTTCCTATTAAGAAAATACTAAGATATATAGCTAATCGTAGGTAATATTTTACCCGATGTGCGGTAAAAATTCCTCATTCCCAAATTGTACTTTAATCAAAAATTAATTGGATTGCACTCAGAATAGGATTTAAA
>Ga0136655_1001424_pt1 | contig 10678 bp, 8 predicted proteins | sample CPBDNA_2_FD_94863 | JGI IMG/M metagenome (GOLD analysis project Ga0136655, IMG submission 94863) | Freshwater to marine salinity gradient microbial communities from Chesapeake Bay, USA - CPBay_Spr_15_0.8_DNA (version 2) | ecosystem: Environmental > Aquatic > Marine > Coastal | place: USA...
AATCAGGCAGACCACCAAATCTGTTGACCTTGCACATGCGTGATTTTGCCAACGCACCGCTGCGCCATGATGGCCGGGAATCGGACCATTATCTGATCACCCTGTCGCGCAATATCGCCAAGATGATCCTGCCCCTGCGCGGGATCGCGGCCTATTTGGGGGATAGCACCTTTATCATTGTCAGTTTCGGTGTAGGCAGATCGGCCCAATCCGACCTTGCTGATGCGATACGGCGGGCGGTGTCCCTGACCAATCAGTCCTATCGAAATGACGGTGGGCCAGAGCCGATGATTTCCGTGTCAAGCGGGGGATCGGAAGGGACCGTCACCGAGAGCGATTCCAGCTATCTTGTTTACACGCTAAAGCAAGATGCCAAGGTCGGTGAAACGCAAAGCTCGTGATGTCGGCCTGATGAATAAAAAATTTGATATTATAGCCCCCTCTGACATAGGGCCGACGCGGCCTGTGATGTTTCTGGCGCTATTGGCAACAATGTTTCTGGGGCTGTTCATCATCTATGAGCGCGAAAAGCTGTCCGACAGCCGCTATGACCAGCAGCTACGCCGCGAGGTCATTCTGGACGTTTTTGTCATCCGCGAAAACATCCAGGCGCAGATTTTTGACCGTATTCTGGCACTGCGAGAGCTTGCGACCATCATCAGCCAGGATCCTGACGTGTCTGACGAAGTGTTTGGAGCGACTGCGCAGCGATACCTGACCAATAATCCCGAGGTGATCAATGTCGCCATGGCCCCAGATCTGGTTATCACCTCGATATTCCCGATCGAGGGCAATGAGAAAGCCATCGGGCTGAATTATCGTCAGAACGAAGAGCAATTTCCTAAGGTCCAGCAGGCGATGGAAACCGGAAACGGGCTGGTCACGGGCCCTGTCAATCTGGTGCAGGGGGGGGGCAGGGGCTGATCCTGCGGCAACCGATTTTTATAAAGCGGAACCCGGCGGATGAGGCCAGCCAAGAGCCCTGGGGCATGTTATCCATGGTGGTGGATTACCAGGCCTTCTTAGAGGGACTCGGATTGCCCGAATTCACCAAGCGATATGATATTCTGATCCATGAAATCGGCGCTGAAAGCTATGAACAGCAGACCTTTTTCGGGGACCCTGCGATATTGGACCGCGACCCCGAAAAGCTGGAATTCGACTTTCCCTTTGGGGTTTGGGAATTGGCGGCGACCACAGCCGGCGGATGGCCAAAATTCCGACCTGATTTCCAGAGAACTCTGGCCATCGAATATTTGGTTCTAGTACTTGTCTTGGGCATTTTGTGGTATGTTTTGCAGCTGGTCGAGGCGCATCGCACCAACAAAAGACTGCTGACAAATGCAATTGAGGCGCTGCCCGATGCCTTTGTCATTTTCGATCCAAAAGGCCGGATGGTGACCTGCAACAGCAGATACGTGGAGTTGCTGGGCGGGGATCCGGAACTGATCGTGCCGGGGGTCCATTACCGGCAGCTGATCTTGGCAGCAATTGACCGCAGGAACATGCTGGAGGCGATCGGCCGCGAACAGGAATGGCTGGCCGACTGGGAGCAAAAGCGCAAGAAGGGCAGTTTTGACCATGAGATCACAACGCTGACGGGCCGGGTGATCCGTGCGTCCGACCGGACCATGCCTGACGGAAATACCGTTGGCCTGCGGGTTGATGTAACGGAACTGAAAGAGGCAAAGGTAGCGGCAGATGCCGCGAACAAGGCCAAATCGGATTTCATGGCCGTGCTGAGCCATGAATTGCGCACCCCGCTGACCGTCATGCTGGGCATGGCGCGCCTATCCCAGAGCATTGACCGCCTGCCCGCGTCCAAAGCGCTGAGCGGCAAGGTGGCGCAGCTGCCGCAAGAGGATCAGGAGATATTGGGCAGCCACGTTGATGCCGTCTATGCCAGCGTCAAGGATATGATGATCAAGGTCGAAAATTCGGGCGAACATCTGATGTTCCTCGTGAATGAGATCCTTGATTTTGCCAAGATGGAAGCCAGCGGTTTGACCCTGAACCGCGAGCAGACAGACATTGCGGATATCATCAAGACGGCAGCTGACCAGATATCGCCGATGATCTTGGAAAAGGGTCTTGAGCTGGTGGTTGATGACACCTCTTGTGTGGTTCATGTGGACCCCAAGCGTATCCAGCAGGTGCTGATGAACCTGCTGGGGAATGCGGCAAAATTCACCCCCGCAGGCAAGATCAGCGTAACGACCCAGATCGGGCCGCAGGGTGTTGAGGTTCAGGTTGAGGATACCGGCCTGGGCGTGCCGGACAGCGAGGTGGAAAAGATCTTTGAGCCTTTCCATCAGGTGGATTCATCCAACAGGCGGGGCATTGGCGGCACGGGGCTGGGTCTGGCCATCTCTCGTGAAATTGCGGTGGCCCATGGCGGCAATTTGACCGCAACCACCAACGAAGGAAGCGGCAGCATTTTTACCCTGTTGCTCAGATTGCCAGCCGCGCTTGATGAACCCATCGTCTGCCAGGATGCTGAGATGTTGACCTGAGGCCTATCTGCGCGGAACCTTTTCAGACGCCGGATTGCGATTGTGCGGGATTGGGCGTTGTTTCCAAAAACAGGTCAAACGCTCCTTTTTTAGGCTTTTGTATCTCTGGCCCAATTTCTGCCACATTCAGCCGCCACAATGGTTAACAGGCCAAAAGATCTTCAGTTTAGTGAACGACAACAGGCTGTTCGCCAGAAGGCGAGATGGGATTCGTGACGGATATAGCCGCCTATATTTGCACCATTTTGCGTGGCATCGCAGAAACCGGGTCAGATCGCCAAACCAACAGCAGGCCAGAATGCGCCAGAAATTCGTGGCAAAAAGGCAGCATAGGTTTCTAAACAAAGAACAAACGGTCAAAACCTTAACAAATTGTTAACCAGACAGGGAGTTTTCCCAAAGAGGTCTGACGATGTTGTGCTAGGATTTTGGAAAAATAAAAAAACGACCGAGGCAGAAAAATGCAGCAGCAAATAGCAGAAGACAAGCTTGTTCAGTTTCAGGCGGGTCTGGAAAAAATCAAACAGCGTTTCTTGGCGTCCCTTCCCGGTCTTATTGCCGAGTTTGATGAACTGATGGACGCGCTTTATGAAACCGAAGACCCGGCACAGGTGGTTCAGGCCATCAGCCAGCGTGCGCATAGACTGCACGGGCAGGCGGGATCGTTTGGGTTTGGCGACATCGGTGCGATGGCCGCAAAGGTTGAACATACGGCGGACCGTGTGATGGCCGGCCCACAGCCCATTCATACAGAAGAAGTTGAAGTGCATCTGATCGCGCTTCTGGATTTGATTGACGCAAGCCTAAGCGCCGGTTGAATTCATGCAGCTCAAGATGTTCAGCGCGACGGTGATCCGACGACTTGGCAGGCTGGGCCTGCTCAGGACGTTGTGGATCGCATTGTGCTGTGCATTGATCGGCCCGGTAAAGGCACAGAACACCGATCTGCCCAGCAAGACGGAACTGACCTTGGGGGTCCTCGCCTCTGAAGGGGTGACCCGCGCGCTAGAGGCATGGGCCCCGACGATTGAACTGTTGAACCGTGCGGCAGAAGAGCAGGAATTGCCCTATCAGTTCCGGATGGAACCCCATAGCGACACATCCTTGATCACGGAAATGGATGCTGGTGCCATTGATCTGTTTTTGACCGATCCGGCAGGTTTTGTCATTGCCGAGGTCGAAGAGGGGGCCCGTGCGCTGATGTCCGTGGCGCATATGTGGGACGGGCTGACCTATGATCAGACCGGTGCGCTGGTCTTTACCCGCAGTGACAGCGACATTCGAAGCTTTGCGCAGATTGCGGGCCGTCAGGTCATGGGCGTTGCCCCGAACGAACTGACGGGCTGGAAACTGGCGTTTCAGGAGGCCCGCAAATACCGGCTGAACCCTGACACCTTGATGTCTGATCTGGTGTTTTCCGGCGGCAACCAGCGCGAGGTGGTCTATGCCGTGCAAAATGGATTGGTGGATGTTGGCGTGATCCGCGCCGGTGTGCTGGAGACATTGGCCGCACAGGGTGCCATCAACCTGCAAGATTTCCGCCCCGTTGCACCGATAGCGCAGCAGGGCTATCCGTTTTGGGTGTCAACGCCGCTGTATCCTGACTGGGTCATGGGGGCGCTGCCCGATGTGCCAGAGGATGCCCTGGGCCTGGTGATCGGGACGCTTTTGGATGTGGATCTCACCAGCCCTGCCGCGGTCGCTGCTGGCGGTGTGGTCTGGCAGGCACCGCAGAACTATCAGCCGGTGCATGAGCTTTTGATCTCATTGCGCGCACGGCCCTATGAGAACTATCTGTGGCAGGCCTTTGCCCGGATTTATCGTTCCTATAAACTGCCGATGCTGGGTCTGGGTGCGTTCATTTTCCTGTCGATCCTGTTTCTGGCGATTGAGCTTCGACGCAATGCGCGGCTGGCCGAAGAAAGCCGCGATGTCCTGAAATCAGAGGTCCGGTCCAAGCAGTTCTATCGCAATGCGATTGAAGACCACACCGTCTTTTGCATGTTGACCAAGGATGGCGTGATCTCACATGTGAACGAACGATTTGTGTCGGCGCTGGACCGGTCGCGCAGCAGCCTGGTGTCCAGCCCGCTGGCCGCCATCCTGAACGACGCCAACCAAGAGTTGCTAAAGCGTCAGATCATGGGTGCCATGGCCGCCGGTGTGCCCTGGCAGGGTGCATTGCAACTGACCAAGCAGAACGGCAAGGCGGCGTGGGTTCAATGTACCTTTATTCCGGTTACCAGCAGTTCTGACAAACTGAGCGAAATAGCCATTGTCGCCTCTGATGTGACCAAGACCCGCGCCGGGGTGTCCGAGACGCGGTTCAACGATACGCTTGAGTTGATCCAGGATCAGGTGATCGTGTTGCACCCCAAGACGCTGGAAATTCTCTATGCCAACTCTGCTGCGGAAAAGCGGCTGATCAACGAACGCATGGGTGGCCTTTGGAAGGGCAAGACGGCTGAATCCTTTATCACCCCGGATGATTTCGAAACCCTGCAGATGCGGTGTTCGGCGCTGGCCGCCGGTCCGCAGCGGCGGGTCACCTGGGAGGTCGCGGCCAAGAATGACGTCACCTATGAGATCAGCCTGGAATATGCCCAGCCGGATCAGGACAGCCCAAGGCTGATTGCGATTTATCGCGATGTGTCAGAGCGCAAGGTCATCGAGAAGGCCAAGAACGAATTCATCGCCACCGTAAGCCATGAATTGCGCACGCCGCTGACTTCTATGAAGGGCGCATTGGGGCTGGCGCTGTCTGGTGCGGTTGGGGAAATGCCCGAAAAAATGAACGGCATGATCAATATGGCTGCCTCAAGCTGTGATCGTCTGGTGACATTGATCAACGACATCCTTGATCTGGAAAAGATCGAGGCGGGCAAAATGGACTATAAAAAGCAGATCTTTGATCTGGATGAAATGGTGACCAAGGCCCTTGAATCAAGCAAATTCTATGCCGACGAACATGGTGTCAAAATCCGCCGTCTGGACAGCAAACCGGGGCAAAGCTGGCTGACCTATGGCGATGCGACGCGCCTGACGCAGGTGATGGACAACCTGATCTCGAATGCCGCCAAATTCTCTGAGGCGGGATCGGAAATTCATGTGTCGCTGAGCGAAGTCAGCGGCCGCCTGCGGATCGGTATTCGTGATTTCGGGTCCGGTATTCCCAAAAAGGCGCAGCCGACCATTTTCGAAAAATTCACCCAGGCGGATAGTTCCGACACAAGATCAAAAGGCGGCACAGGTCTGGGCCTGTCGATTGTCAGGTTGATTGTCGAACATCATCAGGGCCGGATTTCATTTGTCAGCGAAGAAGGGGTCGGCACGGAATTCTTTGTCGATCTGCCGATGGTCGACGGCGATACCGTAGCCGCTATCCCTAATGCGCGACGCAGCATCGAACAGCCCAGCCGGTTCTCTGATGATCCGACAGGTGCTGCGGTACCGATGGCGGCCGAGCAGGTTCGCCAGGCCGTTGGCGATAGCCTGTTGGAGAAAATGCGGGCCTCAGGGTTGAAGGTAGACCTGCAGATGGGTGCCGCCACGGCCAAGCAGCTGGCGTCTGGCGAAACCGATGCTGCAAAACCGCTGGCGGCCAATTGGTTTGGCAAAGAGGAACGCGAATTCCTGAACACCATGCTGGAAGATGGCACAATCAGCGACCGCGAGCTGTGCCTGATCGAGATTGAGCAACCGGTTGACCCCGACATGTCACGGTCCGCGCGGGGCATCGAGATGGCGAAAATGGTAGACGACTGGCTGGCGCAATGCACCGAGATGCTGGATATTGATGCGGCCCCGAACCTGATGGCGATTACGGACCAGCCGGTGCTGAAGTCGCTGTTGAAAGACCGGGGCATCACGGCAGTATCGCAGGCTGAACACCTCAAGGCGCATCCCGATTATGCGCAGGCGGATCTGGTGGGGCAGTTCGGCGATAAGAACGATATCGATACATTGGTTTTGTATCCCATGGAAAATGGGCAGCTACCTGCAGAGTGGCCAATGGTTTTGATTGTTTCCAGGATTACCAATGCGAAAACCGGACAAGGTGTGGTATCAAAGTTTTCAAGTGGGGGTGCCGCAAGAGGGCGCCGCAGAGCGTAAAGGCACTGTTGAGTGATTAGAGTTGTATTATGACTGAACTGACTAAGATCCTTCATCTGGAAGACGATCATGAGATCCTTCAGATCACGGGCATGGCGTTGGAGATGATCGGCGGATATACAATCCTGCAGCTGGATCGGGGTGAAAAAGCATTAAGTGCCATCGAGGAATTCGCCCCGCAATTGATATTGAGCGATGTCCAGATGCCCGGCCTGACCGGACCAGAAGCTGTTGCAGAAATTCGCAAGATACCGGGTTACGAGAATATCCCCACAATCTACCTGACGGCGCGTTTGATGAATGGATCACCCAACCTGCTGGTGCATTCGCAAGACTGGGCAATCATTGGAAAGCCCTTTGATCCTACGACGCTTGCTGACGAAATTCGCGACGTCTGGAACGCGAAACAATAGCGGATCATCTGATCCAGACCGATCTATTGGGTTTGCCGGGCCCGACGCTGCAGCAGGAACAGGGAACGGGTGGCGTCATCCATTTCGACCGTTGCCGCACGGGCATCCTCTTGTGCGATTTCCCTGACCACTTTGCCAAGCACCTGTTCGGTGGTCTTGGTTTCCCTGAAAGCCGCAAACAGCTTGGTTTCCGCGATGGACACTTCCTTGTCCATGGCTTGGCGCTGTTTTGACAGGGTGGCCTGACGGATATCGACAGAGGCCAGGAAGCTGGGCAGGAATTTCCGGGTTTCATCCGTGCTTGTGCTGGCCTCATGCTGGGCGTCGTGCCGCAACTTTTGGCTCTGGTCGTCGATGTCTTTTTGGGCGGCGCGCAGCCGCGCCAGATCTGACCCGATGGTTTCCATCTCATGCTGCTTGATCCGGTCGATCAACCGCAAAGCGGCAAGACGATTGCGGGCCGCCACGGTTTAGGCCGCCTCTGGGATATTCTGCCGCGCCTCTTCCATTTCGTAGAACGTGGGCTGCAGTGACGACGGGATATTGCCGCGCCCAATTTCCGTGCAGATGGCAGGCGAATGGTTGTGCAGGATCGCGATAAAGATGTCACGGATCACGGCGTAATAGATGCCATCTTGCTCTTCGATCGCTTCCAGCCGGTTGGCCAGGGGGGCCACGAAACAATAGGCAAGGAAAACCCCAAGGAAAGTACCCACAAGCGCACCACCAATCATACCACCCAGAATGGCAGGTGGTTTGTCGATGGAGGCCATCGTCTTGATCACACCCAAAACCGCCGCAACGATCCCGATGGCGGGCAGGGCGTCTGACACTGTCGTCAGGCCATGGGGGGCGACCAGCGCCTCGTGATGGTGTTTCTTGAGCTTGCGGTTGATCACATCCTCGGTCTGGTAGGGGTCATCGAATTGCAGTGCCAGCAGGCGGAAACTGTCGGTGATCAGGTCAATCGCAAAGTGATCTTTCTGTAGCTTGGGATATTGCGAAAAGATCGAGCTTTCCTTTGGATTTTCAATGTGTTCGTCTAAGGACAGCATGCCGTTTTGCTGATACATCCGGGCCAGCGTATACATCAGGTTCAGCAGATCGATGTAGTCTGCGGTTTTCCATTTTGGTCCCTTGAATGCCTTTACCAGCGCCTTGCCCGCGCCAAGCAGATTGGCAAAAGAGTTTGCAGCCATGAAGGAACCAAGTGCCGCACCGCCGATCATCATGCCCTCAAACGGGAGGGCATACATGATGATATCCATATCGCCGCCCGACAGCATATAGCCGCCAAAGACCATGCCAAGCACGACAGCGAAGCCAAGGATGATTGTCATTCTGCACCTGCTCTTTTTGTTTTTTCAATTATAGCGCTCTCAGGGGCGCGATTTCAAGAATAGACCTTCGTTCCGAAGTATAAAATCAACGTTACAATAACAGTTGACACCAGATTGCAGAAGAATACATGTTTAGTTGTGTTCAATTCCCAAGTCAGAGGCTGCATTGCATGACCGATACGGTAAGCACATTGGTGGTTCTGATTGATGCGGACGACGTGAAACATGTTTTTGCGGGCTGGCCGGATCATATCTGTTTGGCTGCCTGTCTGGACCGGGACGGCGACTGCAGCATGATCGTATTCCGCCGCGATGAACGGTCCACTATTCCTTCGCGGTTGCTACACCTGTTGCGGATAGATCTGGATAAAGTGTGTTTTGTACCGCAGGTTCCCGGTTTTCCGACCAGGCATTTCCGGTACTCAGATGAACGCCGCTTGATGGCATTGGTTGCGTCTGATCCGGCGATCCTGGATGAGGCGATTGATTATGCGGTAAACTATACTTACGCGCTAGAGGAAGGGTTGGACCCGGACGTGGTTTTAGGGCTCAAACCTGCGCCGGAAGACAAGGTGGTCATGCCGACATTGCGCGCGTCTGCATCACGGTCTGCGGAAAAGGCAGCGCCGACTTCTGAGATAAGTCCGCTGCTGCCTGATTTCCTGCGCCGTTCCGCGGAACATGCCCGCCGGCCCAGATTTGCAAGTGTGCGCAAATCCAAGATGGCGATGTTGCTGTCCCAGGCCTAGGCGCTTTTTGAAAAGAATCGATTTAGCGCAGCGCGTTGCGCAGGTTCTGCAGGACCTGGTCCCCTATGGGGCTGGCTGCAGGTTGGCTTTCATCCGATGCAAGCAGGACATTTGCGGGCGCGTCGCCATGTGACGGTTCTGCATGCGCTTCTTCTTGCATAGCTTCGGCTGGTGGCACGGGGGTGTCGGTATGCGCCTGTTCAAGCTGTTCCTCGGCAGGGGTCACCAAATCCGTTTCATCCTGATATTGCACCATGATAGAGATACGGCGGTTCGATGGGTCAGTAGGGTTTTCCGGGACCAGCAAATCGGTATCGGCCATGCCAGAGACGCGGATCACCCGATCCCGGTTGACGCCAGCGGCCTCAAATACGCGGCGGGTTGCGTTGGCCCGGTCAGAGGACAGATCCCAGTTGTCGTATTGCGCGCCATCCGCAAAGGGTACAGCATCGGTATGACCTGCCAGCGTAATGCGGTTTGGCAGTTCTGCCAGGGCGGTGCCCAGATTGTTCAGCAGTTCATTGGTCGCTCCTGCCATATCGGCGCGGCCGCTTTGGAACATGGGTTTGCCTTCCTGATCAATGATCTGGATGTGCAGCCCTTCGGGTGTCTGTTCAAAGATCACATTCTGCTTGAGCGGATCAAGATCGGGGTTGTCCTGCATCGCCTGCATGATGTCTTTTTGCAGCTTCTTGAATTTCATGTCGTCCAAGGCATGGGCCGCTTCGATGTCGCTGTCTGCGGTGCCATTGAAAGACGATTTGCCGTCATTGCCGTTTGTGCCCTGGCCTGAACCTGTGTCACCGGCTGCGGGGTTTTCATGATCGCCTTCGTTGCTGCCGATCGCCTTTTCCTGCGCATCGGAAATCGGAGTCGTATCGCGGATTTCCCATTGTGCGGGGGAGGGGTCATCAATCTTGCCCAGTTCAGAACCGCGCGCCACGACGTTGCCGTTTGATGCGCTCAGCGTGCCGGGGGGGCCCAATGTTGAACCGTCCAGGACACCACTGCCGCCGGGCTGGGTCGCATTGGTAAAGTATTCAGCAATACCTGCCAGTTTCGCTTCATCGGAACTGGCTAGAATCCACATGAGCAGAAAGAACGCCATCATCGCGGTCATGAAGTCGGCATAAGCCACCTTCCAACCACCACCGTGGTGGCCGCCACCTTCGATGATCTCGTACTTCTTAAAGATTTTGGGCTGCACTGTCGCTGCCATATTCTCTGCCTCGTCATCCAGAATTGCTAAAAAATTCTATGACGGAAGTGCTTCTGCTACTTCCCGTTGACGATGGGTATGCCTAGAGAAAAAGAGGTTTGAAGGACCAAACTGGGGCAATTGCAAGGCAGCAATTGCCTATGGTGTCAGCCGTTTGAACCGGGCCCTTGGGCTGGCGTGTCTTCGCGGGCGTATTTACCAAGACCGATGCGTTTGGCGTATTCTGCCTTGCGGCTGGAATAGTTGGGTGCGACCAGCGGATGGGCCTCATCCAGACCGAACTGGGCACGGTACTGGCCTTCTGTCAGGCCGTGTTCGGCCTTCAGATGGC
>Ga0136655_1001425_pt1 | contig 10676 bp, 8 predicted proteins | sample CPBDNA_2_FD_94863 | JGI IMG/M metagenome (GOLD analysis project Ga0136655, IMG submission 94863) | Freshwater to marine salinity gradient microbial communities from Chesapeake Bay, USA - CPBay_Spr_15_0.8_DNA (version 2) | ecosystem: Environmental > Aquatic > Marine > Coastal | place: USA...
ACGTACAAGTTCAGCAGCTTCGTTAGAGTCTACGTCAGATTGTACAGCAGCAATTGCTGCATCTGCATCGGATTCATTTTGATCAACGTCAGCTTGAACCGCAGCAATGTAAGCATTGGTGTTGCTTAGTAGTAACTGAACATATGTGTTAGCAACACTGTCAGATGGGAAACCAGTTAGAGCAACTGAATATGTTGTGCTGTCACCACGTGTGAATGTAATGGTGTCAGTGCCATCATTCCAAGAAGCACTATCGGTTTTAACGTCAGCAATGTAAGCATTAGTGTTAGATAGATGTGCTAACTCTGTTGCTTCATTTGCATCAACATCAGATTGAACAGCAGCGATATAAGCGTTGGTGTTAGATAGATGTGCTAACTCTGTTGCTTCGTTAGCGTCTACATCTGATTGAACACTAGCAATATATGCATTGGTGTTTGATAAACGAACGAGTTCAGCAGCTTCGTTAGCGTCTACATCTGATTGAACACTAGCAATATATGCATTGGTGTTAGCAAGAGCAGCAGCTTCTTGAATAGAAGCAGATGTTTGACCGAGGGAAACAATGTCGGAACCGTTGGAAGACGTAAAGAGTAGTCCATCGGCTGTGTTAACTGCAAGTTCACCAGCAGCTAGATCACCACCCGAAGGTGCTGTACCGCTAGTATTATTGCGTTTGATTTTGATAATAGATGCCATTTTTATTCTCTCCTTAGCATATTATTTTTGGTAAATTCTTTTCCACTCAATCTTATTTTGTTTTCGGTGGAGGTTTGTTTTTCAATAGTTTCATTTCTAGTTCTTAAATTCGAATTTGTAACTAAAGTTGAAACACCATTTCTTTCGAAAGAAATAGCATCAATTTCATCTTTGTACGTTTTATTTATATGTTTGAGTTCTTCAACTTCTTTTAACAAAATATTATTTCTTGTTTCGAGCATCATATTTTGCTGGACAAGTTCATTAATTTTTTTCTGTTGTTGTTCAATATAAACATTAATAGCTTCTGCTTGTTTACTCATTTTATATATAATACCTATTCAAAGGTACCTCCATCAAGAGTATCAAACACCGGCGTTCCATTTGCAGAAACTTGCAACACATCTCCACTTGAACCAGAAGCAAAAGCAAGAGAACTCGTATTAGCGCCAAACATTACACCATTTTCGGTAAAACTTGTTAATCCAGTTCCACCATATTCTGTACCAAGAACATTTGATAATATAAGAGTTGTGATTGTTGTATTACCAGTAAGCGTTGCATCATCTAAATCAGCAAATCCAGTAATCGTTACGTCAAAGGTTGATCCATCAACATTTGAAAAAGTAATTGTATCGTTAGCATTTGACCATGTTGCATTCGCTGTAGCAATAGAATCAACATATGCTTTTGTTACCGCATCACTCGGTGCAGTTGGCGTGTCAAGATTTCGAAATACTGTAGGAGTAGGGAATTGTAATACTGCCATGTTTAACTCACTACGTAAATGGTTGTTGCGGCTGAGAAGTTAGTAAATCCATATACGTTATAAGTTTCTCCAGAAATATCCTGTTCAGTATAAGTCGTTGTCGGAGTAAGTACCACATCGCTTCCAAGGAAGATGTATTTGAATGTTCGATTAGCACTTGTTGGAGTTGCAATCCAAGTATAATCAGTTGTAGTGTCTGTTGTTACTGCTGTTTGATTCAATGCAAAATCATAACTATTGTGACTGTCACTCGTAGTGAAGTTTGGATTAGAACTTGATCCTGTTGTTTTCCAGAACAATGGGTAATACTTAGTTGCTGGTGTAATTGTCCTAGTTCTGTCTGTAGCAGTTGAAGTACCAGCACCATAAGCGCCAGTACCTGTATATGTATCAGTTACAACAGTATAAGTTATTGTACTATCAATAGAAGCACTTGTACCATTTGTTGCACCGCTTGTTGTGAGCGTACCACCAACTCCACCAGTGAACGTTGTTGTGCCGCCTGTTACAGTTGAACCAGAAGTTTTACTGAGGCTCCAACTAAACGATTGATCAAGATCCCAATATGGAACAGTAGATGATGGGAAACTTGCAGTGATCGAATTGATATTGAATGGAATTGGTTGTGTGTTTGTAAGAGTAGTAGCAGAACCAGTTTCTTGTCCACGATCAGTGGTTAACTCCCAAGACACAGAAGATGAACTATTTGTTTGTACGCTTGAAGCAAACAACGATGCTGAAATTGTATATATTCCACCAGTTCCACTAATACCAAGACCTGATAAATCAGAACCAGTAATTGTTGTTGAACCAATAGTAATAGTATCGTCTGATTGAATATCAAAGGATGCGTTTGTGAGAGAAACAAGAAGTTCAATATCATCTTCATTTACTGCACTATTAGCATAATCAGTATATGCATTTTTATTTGAACTATTGTTTGTAGCCCAACGATTAGTGATTGATATTGCAAGCGCACCTTGTTTTTGGATTGTAAATACGCCACCAGGATAAGCATTGTTAGCATAGTTTACTGAAATAGATAGTGAATCACCAACTTCAATATTACTCACAGTACTCACAAGATAAGTATTTGCTCCCGCATCAACTAATTCACTATACTTAGCAAGACGATGGCCACCAGCAAGAGAACCATCATGAACACGAATAGTGTCATTGGTGGTATCAACAGTAACTTCACCTTCAGCGCCTGTGAAGGTAGAATGTTGATTTGCCGTACCTCTTCTTAATCTTACTTCTTGAGCCATTTATAGTGTTCCATAATCGACGGAGCCATCTGTTGATGGATTTGAAATAGAACCATAATCGTTGGAAATAAAACCATAATCAACTTGCGGAATAGCAGTTAGAATAATGTCGCCGTCAACTTCTTCAATTTCAATATTTCTTCCAGCTTTGATTCGCTTTAATGATACATTACTATTTATATTATTTGCAATGAGAGAAGTGCCAGTACTACCATTTGCGTTTGAAATTGTTGTAGTGTTTCCACTTAAAACAACAGATGCAATATAGGCATTTGTATTAGCAAGTACTCTCTGAAACTCTGTATTTGCAACGTATGTAGATGTTAGATAAGCATTAGATACATCACCGTTACCTGATCCACCACCCGATGCATTAATTTGTAACTTGAGTTCAGAAGCATCTGGTCGTAAAAATGTAATGGTATTGTTTGCTTCGGTAAACGTAGCAGAGCTAATACCAACCGATTGTGTATAAGTATTCGTTGCTTTTGTATCAAGCGTAGTATTGATAGTTGCAATTTGAGCATTGGTATTTGATAAATCTAATGCTCTTTGTTCGTCTACAGAAGCAATATACGAATTTGTGTTTGCAAGAGCAGATTGAAAATCTAAAATATCTAACTTGGTAGCAATATATGAATTTGTATTTGATAATAATTCGTTTACATATGCATTTGATGCTTTACTATTAATTGACGTTGTAATAGTATTAGCAAAGTTAGCATCACCACCAAGTGCAGTAGATATTTCAACAAGTGTATTGAGAGCGGTTGGAGCAGCATTTACAACTTTTGCAACTTCGTCAAGAACGAAAGCTCTTGTGTCGGTATTCGACATGTATGTCGAGGAAAGATAGCTATTACTTACAAGGTCTTGAACTGTACCATTTGATCCAATTCTTAGTGTTTGTGTGCCAGTATTTGAACTCTGTGCACTAATTGCAACACCACCAATGTACATGGTGTTGCCACTTAGATATAATTCTTTCCAGTTTTTATCAGCAGTACCAAGAGAATACGTATTCGTTATTGCTGGAATAATATCTTGTGTGACAATTGTTGTGGTAAAGTTATTGGCTGCATCACCAATCCATTTACCAGAAGCAGAATCCCATTTTAGAAAATGACCATCTTGTTTCGCAGAGTTGCGGTTAACATCATCAAGAAACTCTAAACGAACTTCACCTCCACCACCAGACATATCCATGCCGCCACGGGCATATGCCATACGAGTGACTTGTGCTGAAATTTGTCTTACAAAGTTATCGTAAAGTTCTGTAAACTTCTTTTCAAGTTGAGAAGAATCAAAGTCTTGACCATCACGACCAGCATCACCTTTGTCGCCCTTCTCGCCTTGGTCACCTTTATCACCTTGTAAACCTTGTGGACCAATACGACCAGGATCACCTTGTGGGCCCTGAACACCTTGAATGCCCTGTTCGCCACGTTCGCCCTGTTCGCCGATTAATCCACGTTCACCCTGCGGACCAACATCACCTTTGTCGCCACGGAATACTTGAATAGGAATAGGGTCTTCTATTCCTTCAATTTGGAGTAATTTTACGCCTGACTGACTATCAATATCTTCTTGGAGAGCAGCATACAGTTGTTCGTATAGCGAGTCTTTAGCCTTGCTATTTTCTTTTTGTATTACTGCTAGGAGAGTAGCGAGTAGTTTGGCGTTCTCGACGGTTGCCTTCATGGCAGTTTATTCCTTGTCGTCGTCGACCATTGAACTCATGAACTTTGTCATACTTTCAACTAATTTTTTTTCTTCTTCAGAAATATTTTTGTCTGGGATAAATTCTTCTGTTTGGTCTTCAATCTTCAATTGTTCTTCAACTGGAGTTTCTTCTTCGTCTGGTGCTTCATCAGCTTCTTTGTCAATCTGTTTCTGTTCATCTTTGATTTCTTCTTCAGTCATACGAAGAACATTTTTACGAATCCAATCTTCAGAGAAATACTTACCAACAAAATTATCAACCTCACCGAGAATTTGCAATCGACCTTGCATAATCTCCGTGTCTTTCAGTTCGGTAAAGTGATTGTCTTCTTGAAAATCATAATGAATATCTTGTTTCATTTCTTTCCACTCACCACGAGTGATAACACCTTTGAGTGCTAATTGAATCTCAAGTAAATCACTGAACAAAATTGAAAATCGATTACGGAGACGCATAACAAACTTATTGAATTTTAACTCATCACGAGTAATCTCTGAAGCACGACCAAGATTAAATTGATTCTCAGCATCCATACGTGTAATCGGAACGTTCAACGACTTATAAAGTTTGCGACGGAAATAATCAACATCGTCCATTTCACCAAGGCTTTGACCACCTGGAAGTGTTGTAATTTCAGTGCCACGACCACCTTCACGTCTTGGAAGCCAGAAGTCTTCAAGCATTGTCATGAACTTACGGTCATCACGAACTTCACCAGTCGATGCATCATAGATAAGTTTATTTTTATGCTTGACCATCATATCACGCATATACTGTTCAGCCTTCATCTTAGGAAGGTTACCAACATCAATATAGAACACACGGCGTTCTGGAGCACGAGCAAGACGATAGATAACAACAGCATCTTCAAGCATACGTAACTGATTGAGCGGTTTAATTGCTTTATGAAGATACGAGTAAATCATACTGTTTCGTTCATCAAGCAAACCTGAGTGACAATATGAAATAGAATCCTTTGCTATCTTAACACCTTGTGCTTGGTTAGATGAATTAACACCACCAGCATTATAAAGATAATATTCATTCATGCCTTTGAAAACTGTAGCACCAGTTCTAGCATCTTTTTCTTTGAGTGATTCTTTAATCTTACGAATTTTACGAGGGTCAATGTAACGAAGGTCTTTAATACCTTGACGTGGATTCTTTTCGTCAATAACAATGTGATGATAAAGACGACCATCAACATACCATTTACGAAATAAATCATAAGCATTGTTATTAAAGTCAAGCAATTTCATAATTGCTTCAAACTCTTCGTGTATTTTCTTTTTAATATTTTCAGGATAGTCAAGTTTATCAAGAACAATTTCAACTGGTCCAGAATCTTCTGTGACTACAATCGCTTCATTGACAACATCTTGAACTGCTGAATCACATTCAGGTTGAAGAGCCATCTGACGATACTTGGTCACAAGTTCGCCTTCGTTCTTTGCTTTGCCCTCAAGATCAACATACGTCCCATAAGCACCACCAGGCGCAATCTCAATAGCACCATCTTCTTGAGTTGGTGATACGATTGATGGAAGGTTTTCTTGTTGATCTTCTTGTTTTTTGCGGGCAATGGTGAAGCCAAAAAGTTCAGCCATAATTAGTTATCCCCATACTGTAAAGTTATTTCTATTATTTATAATAATTTGAAAAACAAAAAAGGGAGCCGAAGCTCCCTTTTCCATAGAACTATTATATTTATGAATTAAGTATTGATAGCAATACCAAACTCAGAAGCATTGTCAACTGTGAAGTAATCATATTCAAATGTTGCCTGAAATTCTTCAATACCCTCATTACCCCAATCAAGTTCAATTGCTGAAATGTTTGATATAAACATACCAACAAACTTATATTCACGAAGAATATTACCTTGTTTGCCGTAATGAATGACAGAAGCCTGTGACTTATATGCTTCAGGACCAGCACCAGCTTGGCGAACGTTACCAACCGTAGTGTTGATGTTTTGATGCCATTCTTCAAGAGTGCTGCGTACCGCAAAGTCTTCATCGTTGAGAATTGATACTGTCCAAGGTTCGAATACACGGTTGCCAGCAAACTTTACTGGACGACCGAAGTATGATACAGGGATTACACCAACGGTTGAAGCTGGAATCTGTGCTGTACGACACATGAACCGAACTTTATCATCAGCAGATGAGTTGAATGGGTTGGTGATATTGACTTCAAACAGTGATGGACGAGCGCCACCAAACTGCATCTGTCCTTGAAATTCTGTTACACTAAAAGCCATGTTATTCTCCTAAATCCTTTTATCTATTTATATTAGAATTGCCCAACAACTTCTTCAAAATCAACACCAGTGCGAACTGCAACGAAGTTAAGTTGAATAAAGTTGATTGAACGAGCTGGCTTAATGTAAATATCACCAATGAACTCATTTCGGTCAATGACTTCGCCAGTATTGTTCGTTTCATCACAAACTACACGAAAATCAAAGATACCACGACGACCTTGAACATCACGAAGGAATGGTTCAACGAGGTTGCGGAACTGTGAGCGAGTAAATGCATCATTGAACTCAAACAATGTAAACTTAGAAGCAGTAGAGATTGCTTTCTCAAGAACAATGAATAAGCGACGAACGTTGATACGATCAAATGCACTTGGTTTAGCAAGCAGTGTCTTATCACCGAAGAGTACTGTTCCCTGACCTGGGAATGTAACTACTGGGTTAACACCAGCTTTGTATAGTACATCACGTTCTGCTTTCTTAGGGTTGAAAGAAAGTTTAACAACATTCTTTACATTACCACGATTGAATCCAGCAGGTGAGAACCATGGGTCACGAGTTGTATCTGTACGAACCATAAGACCAGCAGTATCGCCGTTCATTGGAACATAACGGTAAACATCGTTATACTTATCGTACTGATACTTCCAAGCACCATCCATTACAGCATAGGAGCTTGATGGAAGTGTGTTACGGAAAGCAATGATATCTTCTGCTTCTTTACCAGCATATGTGCTGTTATTAACAACATCAGCAGCTTCTGGTGAAAGACAAACGATACAGTCTTTACGAGTCTCGCAGATATTATTAATGATGTATGTAGCAATTGTTCCATCTGCATCAGCACCAAGAATAAGTGATACATCAACATCTTCAGCAGATTTGAAATAGTCGTAACCAGCAATCAACTGAGCGTTTGATGGTGCAGAACCATTTGAACCACCAGACATTGAAACTGTTGTTGGTAAATCATCGCTATTTGTAAACGTTGATGTTGCAAGACCACCAGCAGAAGTCATGTTGTCTACATGAGAAGCCCACCAAAGCCAGTTTGAACGCTGGTTGATAACTTCTTTATAGTAGATTCCTGTACCATCTTCTGCTTTTGCGTCACGAGCACGAGATAGATTAGCGAAACGTTGAATGGCCTGACCACGAACACCAGTAATCTCGCCATCTTCGTCAACGATAGCAATATGAAGTTCATCGCCAGAACCACCAGCACGAGTAGCGTATGTAGAAGTGCCTGGAGCAGCATCAAAGAGATTATAGTATTCCCAACGGCGCTGAACAGCAACAGATTGAACTTTAGTAGAACCTGTTGTGCCAAGATCTTCAGCAGTTGGAGCACTAGCAAGAGTGATCACAGAACTGTTAGCAGCAGTGACTCTGATGCCATCACCAAGATTGATTCCTGTTGATTGTAGGAATAGAATGTCGCCAACTGAAACTGTCGTTGAAAGATCAATATTTGGACCACTTGTAAGGTCGAGTGATGTGTTTGCACCCTTTGTGAGTACACTTGTTGAAGAAGGTGTAAACACAAGGTTGGCAGATGAGAGTGTTGACTCCCATGCTACTGAACTGTGACAAACTGAAACTTTGAGTGAGTTAGCAATATCGCCTGGATATTTTGCTACCCAGTCGCCAGCGCCAGCAACACCTGATGAATAGTTATTTTCATAATCGTCATCGTTCTTAACTAGAATTGAAGTGTTGCCAGATGCAGTTGCATTGTTGGCACCGTTAAGTACACGAGAGATATACAGTGAATTGCCATACGCTAAGAAGTTTGCAGCAGTAAACCATTCCTGATAGTTATCAGAATCTGGCTTTTGGAATTGGGCTGCTAATGTATCTTCCGAATCGATTAGTACTCTCTTGTCTGCTGGACCCCAATGAAAACGCCCTGCGATAGCGCCATCAGTTGTTGAAACGGCAGGAATGACAGTAGTAAGGTCGATTTCGCTTACATTAACGCCTGGTGATACTTGAAAAGGCATTGTTCATTCTCCTTATAGAATTGATTTCTATTCAATTTTCATTATTATTTATAAAATGAAAGATTTAGTAGAGGCATCACCATTTATTTGATGTGTCCATATCATCCCAAAAATTAGTGCTGTTTTGGTTATTTATTGTTTCTTCAAAATCACTTCCATCATCAATAAATCCAAATGGGAGAACATCATCGCTAATCAATCGTTCACGATCTTCCATCAGTTTCTTTCTAAAATCAGTATCAGTCAAATCTTTAAAGAACGTTTGGTTTGTTGCCCATGCAAACAATACAACACACATTATTAAATCATCATGCGAACCAATATCAGCCTCGTATGATGTTCCTTTCTGAATGAATGTAGATAATTCATTAATCAGATTAAAATCGTGTAACTTAATCTTTTCTTTCTCAATCATTGTTTTGGCGTTAGAACAACCAATACGCTTGACTTGTTTCGTTGTTCTTACACCACGTTGAACTGATGAAGAGAAGCCACCACCAATAACTTGACCTGCTCTGCCCTTTACAGATGTAAATATTATATTTTCATATTCATAGTCATGGTGAAGAATATCAGCAATCTGTTGACCATTGTCGTTAATCTCAACGAGAGTATATGCTTCATTATAGTTCTTTACTACATTATGAATAACATCTGGATATACAAGTGGATCGATAATATTGTTTTTATAACAAGCAACAACTTCATATGGAACAGAAGAAACATCAATAACAACAAAAGCAGAAGCGTCCATACCAACACCACGTGAAGTATCAACTACACAAAAATATACACCACCCTTTTCTGGCTCTTTATATACAGTTAAACTACCTTCGTAATGGGAAGATATCGGAGTCGTAAATGTTAACGACCGAAGAACATTTGGTGAGATAAGTGTGTTTGCTGAACCAAGAAACTCTGCTTCAAATTCTTGTCGGAATTGATCTTCACTTGTATTCGCAATTGTTTTTTCTCGCCACTCATCATCCCGACCTGGAACATCCCACCAACTAACTGAAAAGTTAGCATACTCATTCCGACCTTCTACGCTATTAATCCATATCTTATAGAATAAATCAAAACCATTTGGCGTAGATGTAATCACAACCTTTGTATTTGTACCAGAGATGATTGTAGGATAAACTGACGTAAAGAAGTCATCTTGTATGTTTCTTGGTACGAATGCAAATTCATCAAGATACAAAAAGTTAATAGAGAAACCACGAATAGCAGATGAAGCAGTAGAAGCAGCAATAATCTGGCTACCATTCTCAAGTTCAATGTTTGTTTTGTTCCATGTAACTACACCTTGCTGAAGCCACTTTGGAAGATTTTCATATCCTCGCTGAACACGAGAAAGAATCTCACGAGCAGTGGAAAGTTTGTTAGCAAGAATAGCAATCGTGTATGAATCATTAAAAATAGCGTGCCAAAGAATAACAGCAGCCGATGTAGTAGTTTTACCAGCTTGTCTACAAGTTTTAATTACAGTGAATCGATTGTCAGTAATAGTTCTTGACATATCTTCTTGAAAAGGATACATCTCAAAATTAATAAGACCCTTATCAAGGCTGATAATCTTTGTATATGTTTTAATAAAATAATTAATGTCTTTAGAACATTTGATTACTTCTTCAATCTGCTCCTGTGTATATTCAATAGGAACATATGCTTTTTTGAGAAGAGGGTTATTTAAATAGAGGTCAGACATACTATTTTCAATTTTTCTATTGACATTATTAAAAAATACGTTATAATAGGACTTGTCCTTATGAATGATTATAACTTATTTGTTATCTTTAATTAGATTCATGAGGTCTGATGTTGATCCAACATACAATGCATTTGTAACATTCTGTGGTGCAGATGTATTATTATCTTCTTTGAGTTTCTTTACACTCTTTTGAAGCTCCAACAGATCCTTATTCGCATCCACAATTGTTTTCATCAT
>Ga0136655_1001434_pt1 | contig 10642 bp, 12 predicted proteins | sample CPBDNA_2_FD_94863 | JGI IMG/M metagenome (GOLD analysis project Ga0136655, IMG submission 94863) | Freshwater to marine salinity gradient microbial communities from Chesapeake Bay, USA - CPBay_Spr_15_0.8_DNA (version 2) | ecosystem: Environmental > Aquatic > Marine > Coastal | place: USA...
CGATACATATTTTATTTTATTGGAATTTAAATATTCAATATATCAAATTTAATATGAATTATAATTTTTATACGCTTTTAATACTTTCAATAATTATAGGATCACCAATTATATTCTTAAAAAATGATATATTAAAGAAGTTTAGTATTACCGAAGAAATAATATATGCTGATATAGGTATTTTAATAATAGCATCAAGTATTTATTTCTTATATGAGAAAAAAACTATGAAAAATTTATTAAGACATTTTTATTCGGATGATATTTATAAAATTATCTTATATGTTTCATTGATAACAATTTCATTATTAATTGGGAATTATATAATAAAAACCGAAGGAAAAGTTATCCGATATAAAAGTTTTCAGAGAGCATTAAGTTTAATCTTTATGTTGATACTTGGTCATTATATATTCGGTGAAAAGATAACAATTAATACTTGTTTGGGAATCGGTATAATCATATTAGGACTATATATTTTAGATAGGTAAAATCATAGATTGATTTACTATAAATTTGATATTTAAAATAAATATTTTATCATTAAAATAAATATTTTATCATTAAAATAAATATTTTATCATTAAAATAAATATTTTATCATTAAAATGGAGTATTCATTAAAAAATGATGAATATATACGATTATATTTAAAAGTATTTATACCGATACCAGAATTATGTAATAAAATTATCAAGATAAAAAATAAGGAAGAAGAGAACGAAACATTAAAATATCATAATGATAGATGGACAAATATAGCTGGCGAATATTATTATACAAGAGATAATCATCATAATAAATTTTCATATATTTTTGATAATATAAATTATATTGTTAAGATAGATCATAGAATGAATTTCTATCAGATGACGGGGATTTCTTATCAAATAGTAGAATTAATTCATGAATTAATTCGTATAAATCATGAAAATTCGTGGGATTTTGAAATAGATGAAAAAAAAGATTGGATAAAATATGATGATGCGTTATATAGTGAATTATCAAAAAGAATCATGATTGAAATGCGTAGAATATTGTAAAAAATAAATAAATATATTTAAAATGTATTTTATTTAAAGATATCATAAAGTTTTTTATTATGGAGATATTGGTGATAGAGGAAGAATGATAAGAAGACAATATATTAAGATATGATAATGAAATTAAGAGAATATGAATAATTAAGAAATTACTATTTTTATTTAAGAATATAATATCTAAAAATAAATTATATGGAAAATTATGGAGGGAAACGTTGGTTTATAAATTTACAAGAATATGATAAACTATATTTAATAGAACATCCTGATCCGAGTCATATGATAGTTTATTTAAAACGAGGATTAAATTTTAATGATTCATTAAGAAAAGGATATATAGATGCGATGAGAGAAGAAGATGAATTAGTTAAGAATACTCTAACAGCTAAAGATAATTTAAAATCTAATGTATTATTATAATGAATCATTGGGCAACGAATATTCCTTTTTTAAAAGTTCAGAAAATAAATCATAGCGAGATGGATCATAGTAAAATGGATCATGGCGAGATGGATCATAGTAAAATGGATCATAGTAATTCTTCTCCTATGGGGGAGTAATCCTTGTACAGATATGTTATCTGATATAGATTATTTAGTTCATATGATCCCACATCATCAGGTAGCGATAGATATGAGTAATATGTTAATTCCGAATACAAAAAATCCTCAGATGCTTCATTTATGTAGAGATATTATAAGAAAACAAGGATATGAAATCTGGGAAATGGAACAAATGAAAAGAAGGTTAAGCTCTACTATCTTTGATAATTTACCGAATAATGTTGAAAAATTTCAAACAAAAATGGATCTTCATGCTCCTGTAATGTCAAAATCCAAAGATGGAAAATGTAATCCATTATTTTTTAAACCGAATGATCATATGCAACATATGGTGGGAATGAATGTCTCAGATAAATCTTATTTAGAGCATATGATACCTCATCATCAGGTAGCGATAGATATGAGTCGTAGATTATTATTACATACAAATCATCCTTATTTAATGGATTTTTGTAGAAAAATAATAATAGATCAGCAAGGTGAAATATTTCATATGAATAGTCTTTTAAAAAATACTTATAATTACAGTAGTGAATTATTATCTTAATGATGTATTAATAATAGATGTGAATGATAAGCTGCTGCTAATATTCCACCACCTATTAGATAAATATTAAAAAAATTATGTTTGAATATATCATTTTGAATAATATTTATACCATTGAGACCTAGTAAAGCGAATATTATACCATTTAATATATGTGATAAATGAACTATATATTTAGGAACTTCAAATTCATAAGTTTCATCTGTATTACTTTGACTTAATAAAAAAGAAAAGTTTATTATGACTACTATACCTAAAAAGGTTAATATATAATAATGATATTTATTAATTTTCATATTTGTAATTCTTTGATATCCTAAATATAATAACCAAGCTCCGGCGAGTAAGTGAATTAGATGTATTATTTTACTAGGAATATTATAAGAATAATTTTCTTCTGTCATTATATTATAATTAAATCATTTTAATTTAGGAAAGTTATTTATTTTTAAATTTTGTATATTATTATCATAACCTAAGATTTTATGTTTCCAAGATGTTATTTTTATTTTATTTTCTTTCTTTTTTATTAATGGTTCAGATAATTCTTTTAATTTATCAAAACTATCGGTTCTAACAATAAGATTACCACATTCAAGGTATCGGTTCATTAAAAACTCGTTAGATTTTATTTTTAAGAAAAATAATATATCAAATTTATTATATGAAATTATCGGTTTGGTTAGAGATATTAATAGGTATTTTCTTATGGATATTTATATGGAATTTAACGGAAAAACTAGCAGATAAATATGAAATAAGTGATGATAATATAATAAAGATATGTGTAGTTGGTATAATATTAATCATAATTTTCATACAAATACAAGGTGATATCAAACTTAATTAAAATTTTTAAATTTGATTTATATTTAAATATTTACATAAATAACTATGTTAATATGATGAAAGGATATATATATTTGAGATTTCATTTTTCATATAAATTAAGAAATATAAATCTTATTAAACTGGGTGGAACATCTAATCCAGTAAAAAGAGATCCTACATATAAAACAGGAGAACCAAATAAGGGTAATTATTTAAAAATATTTGAAGTTTTGGATTGGGAAACTGTAGAAGATCTATTACAAGAAAGTTTTAAAGAATATCATTATAATGGTTCTGGAGGTAATGAGTTTTATAATTTTGATATTATTCATATGATAGAGGATAGATTAATTGAACTAGGTTTTGATTATAAAGAAGTTGATATCGCTGATATTAATAAAGAATGTAGGAAATTAGAATTACAAAAACGATTCATTAAAAATTTAAAAAAGAATACTAGAGTGAAAAAATATTATAGAAAATTAGATGAATTAAAAAAGAGATGTCCCATAGAACAGATTGAAAATACTATTAAGCAGATAGAAATGAGAGATTATCAAACAGATGAGAAAATAATGAATTGGTTTGATGAATATGATAAGGGTATTTTGAATTGGATTTGTGGCTTAGGAAAGACAATTACCTCATTAAATATATCTAAAAAATATGTAAAAGATTATTTATTAATCGGTTTAAATAATTTAGGATTATTTGGTCAGTGGATAGATTCTATAGTTAAATTTTATGATTTACCTATCTTGTGTATTTGTAGTTCTAATATAGATGGTCATACAACTACAACAAATATAAATGTTATTAAAGGTTGGTTAAATAAAAATCCAAAGGGGATAGTTATTACAAGTTATCGCTCGGCATATAAATTAAAAGATTTAGATATCTCATTTGATTTTGAAATATTAGATGAATGCCATCATTTATGTTCGGTAAAAAATTATGATAAAGACGGTGAAGAAATTGAAGAGGATTCTAATAAAAAAACATATGGTAAAAATACAGATATATTATCATTAAATGTAAAAAAAAGATTGGGATTGACAGCTACAATGAAAGAAATAGATGATGATAATAATGGGAATAAGATTGATAATATGAATGTATCTAAATTCGGTGATATAATTGATAATAAATCATTATTATGGGGGATAGAAAATGGGCATGTTTGTGATTATCGATTAAGTGTTCCAAGAATAACATATCAGGAGTTGGAAGATATTATTGGTCATCATTTGAATAAAGATTCATGTTACCTTTATTTATCGGCTTATATTGCGCTTATGACATTGACTGATGAAACTTGTAATAAACTATTAATATTTGTAAATAAGATACGAGATATGGAAGAGTTATACAAGATTATAATGATTATGTTAAGAACTAGTATTGATTTCTCTCATATAGATTATCAAAATATATTCAAGGCAAATAATGATGATATAAAAACATTTGAGATAGTTCGTAAGTTTAATGAGATTGATAAAGGTATATTAATAAATTGTTATAAAATTGGAGAAGGTGTAGATATTCCTAGTTTGGATGGAGTGCTTTTTGCCGATAATATGGAATCTACTATAAGAATAACACAGGGAGCACTCAGGGCCTGTAGAAAAGATCCCAATAATAAGGAAAAAAAAGCTACTATCATTGTTCCAACTATTTATGAAAAAGAAGAAGATAAATCTTATGATGAAAATGATAATATTAAAGGATTTGGTACTATTTTGAATATTATTAAAGAACTAAGTATATCGGATGTGAATGTTATTCAAAAGATAAAAACACCTGTTTTTAGTTCAAGTAATTCATCAAGGAGACCAAGTAGATCATTTTATCAAGAAATAGATGAAGAATATAAATTTAAGATGAGAATAATTACAAGAGGTGAATTAGGTAAAAAAACATTTCCATCATGTAAAAGGATTATTCAGAAGATGGGGGGAAGAAAAGAAGATAATATTACATTTTATACAGATTATGAAAAGAATAAACAGGGTGTTAATGGTTTGCCAGATATAAACTGGATGAAAAAATATTTGGATCAAAACGATAAAAGTTGGATAGAACTATACTCATTTGATATAAGGGGGTTCCCTAGTTGGTCAGAATTTGAAAAAAAATATAAGAAAAAACTTACATATGAGGAATATGAGGAAAAAGTAAATTATAATATGAGACTACCTAAGGCACACGATTTAGAAGATATATATGGTAATTCTAATTATAATAGAGGATTTTGGGATGATTCATGTTATGATGATGAATATTAATTAAATATATTTATTACATAATTCATAATGATCAATATTAAACTCTTTTTTATCAAAAAGAGATAAACATAATTCTTCATTTGATATTAAATTAAAATAATCAAAATCTATTAACATTCTAGATATATCTGGTATAATATTATTTAATTCACAACTTGAATCTAAATTAATATTTATCAGATTAATAGATATATCATTTTTCAATTCATTAAAAGAGTATAAATTCAATAAGATTATAAAAAAATTGATAATATTTAATGTTTTTAACATTTATGATTTACAATAAGATTTACATCCTATTTATTTAAATAATACATCCATAATTTCCTTTGCTTCTTTTTCAGCCCGATTAATATTTTTTTCTAGTTGATTGATTAATCTTTCTTTTGGTTCAATTTTTCTAAGAATTTCCCTTTGTATTTCAGGTGGTGGGATACGTATCTTATAATTTCCTAAATTTTTCTGATTTATTTCAAGGATAGTACTACCAACAAGAAGGTCATCGTAGTTAATAATATTATTGAAATAATTATAGATATAACTTAAAATATTATCAGAATTAAGTGTACACACCCAAGAAAATCTAGAACAATTATAATCGCCACCTCTAATATATTGACATGGTCTTTTGCTCCCTAGTGATAAACGGTAATTCAACATAATTGATGGTCCACTAAATTCATGTGTATTGACATATCCAGATATTTTATCTCCAGCATAATAAGGGTAAATATTATCTGCTTCATTTTCTGATGGTTTACATAAATTTCCTCTTTTCGTATTAATAATATCCTTAATCTTAAAATCTACTAGATCATCGCGATACATAGTATTTTTCATAATAGTTTCAATTGAAAATTGAAGGGATTTAATAACTTCCTTAGAATATTCAATTTCAGTTTCATAAATATTGTCAAGTTGCTCTACAATACGATTTTGAACTTCTAGAGGAGGGAGAACAATCTTAGATTTTATAAATGATTTTTTATCTAGATTTGGAATTGTGGACGTATTACAATAATCTTTCCGTATATCTAAGTTAATACGAATATAGTAGTAAAGGTACTTTGTTAAACAATTATCTTTTGTGGTGAAAGCTACGGTGAAGTTTGTGTGATTAAATCTTCCATTGGTGTAGAACGTATTCTCATTTATACCTGATCCCGATCCTGCCTGAACAATATACTCACCATCGAGCATGTATGTATCGAGATAACCAGTAATACCATTTGAATTATAATATGGATACATTGTTCCAGAAGTATTATCAATATATTTCCCACTTTCAAACTTTTGAATAATATCTCCTAGTTCAAATACTTCAAAATCTTCATTTACATCTAAAACGATTTCTTTATAAAGATTCATATTAAGTGAATAATCATTTTCAATAATCTTCTCCATTTCAACAGCCATGAGAGGAACCTCTTCAATACTATCATTAACTTTGTTAACTTGGATAAATTCAACCGATTCGGTTTGACCCGTCTTCTCAAAGAAGAATATGGATGTCTTTACACCAGTGTTCTTAAAGAATTCTCCTTCACCGACTTTAATAACTCGTTTAAGATTAAAATTCTCAAGTAGATATTTGCGAGTTTCTTTATACATTTTTGTAGAATTAAATAATACACCTTCTGGAACTATAATCACACACTTACCATTATCATTTAGTTTTGCCATACAGAGCTGTAGGAAAAGAATTTCACCTTTTGTACCATTAATACCGAGAGATTTAATTTTATCATTCATATCCTTATATTTAAGACCCTTAATACCAAAGGGGGGATTAGCAAGAATAAAATTATACATTTGATCATCATCATTAACTAAAGAATCCGCTAGTTTAATAGTGATTCCAGCTCCTTCTTTCAGAGAATAATAGAGATTTTGCTTAAGAAGACTATAAGTATTCTTATTGATATCATTTGCGAAAAGATTATTTTTGTTTAGAGACCAATCAATATCTGGATTAGATTCATTCAGTCGCTTGATATATTCAATTATGAATCCACCAGTTCCGGCGCTAGGATCCCATACTGTTGGAACTTTACCATCATCCGCTTGAGGATTACATAGATTTACGAGATATCCGATAAGAACTCTATCTGTGAAATATTGTCCTAAATCTTTCATAGTTTTCCCTTCCCGATTAATAAAGTGCTCATAGATATCTCCGATAACATCATTCGTATTCATTAGTTCTTCAGTTGAGATGTTATTAACTCTATGAAACATAAACTCAAGAGTACTTTCATTATTTATTTGAAAAGGCGAGTCCTTATTATATCCAAATGTATCACCCCTTCTAATATGATGTATAACTGTGTTTCGCATATTTGACGGATTATAAAACTTTGAGAATAAGTCAGACTTATTTAGTTTAATCAAGTTTTCAAAAGCAAATTCTTCCGGAATATTTAATTTTTGACATTGTTCTATTGTAAAAGATTTAGCTAGTAAAATCATTAATACATGATGCATCGCATCAATCCCGGTAATTCCCTCCTTATTACGAAGTTCATTTTGCATTGCCCAGACATTTTCCTTGATATTGTTATTCGCACTCATTTTTTATTATATTTATACTTTATATTTTATTTTTAAATAGAAATCAAATTTTTAAAAATATGGGTGCTAAATTTAAAAATATCATAGTGTTATTTCTAAAAATATCGGTTATTTCTTAAAATTATACATTAGTAATCGTTTAAAAATCGCAATAATTAAAATTTGATATCTATTTTTAAGATTTTTTAATCATAAAAAAATATAGTCATATTTAGCATGTCTTGGAAAAAAGATCTAAAAAAAGAAATTGAAAGAAATAATTTTGATTTAGGTATCTTTACATTACAAGAATTATATAGAGTCTCATTTAATGTATTAAGTAGAAAATATCCTAATAATAATACAATTAAAGCTAGCATTCAAAGAACTTTACAAGATATAAGAGATGATAATTATCTAATATTTCTTAATAGAGGAGAATATAAAGTGAACAGTCAAGAAAACGATGAATTCCTTCAATTTGTAGAAAGATATCATAAAAAATAATAATGAAGATTTAATATAGATTAAATTTTTTATTCATAGTGGTTACTCTTGTAAGGAAATGGGAATGTCAGATCGGGTGTGAATCATGACAACCAGATCCTCAACACACTTTGTATCTTTCTCATCTACCATCTCCTGAAACTTCTCAGATGAAGTATGAAACTTCTCATCCCTTACATGTTTCTTGGACTTGGGCTTCACCGGATATCTCTCTATGGATTTTCTCTTCTTCTTTGCCTCTGGAAGAGTCATTGGATTTAGTGATATCTTCTGAAGGCGATTCAACCACTTATTCCTCTGACTCACACTAATATTAAGTTCACCCTCATTTGGAGGTAGCATAATATTCTCACGCCCATTCACCATAGTCACCATCGTCGCACCTTGGTCTCCTCCTATCTGCGACTGGTTAAGAATTTTCTCCACGTAATTAATCTCAAACGAAAAGTTAATGGTTTCGTCTAGAGGTACGTCATGGATGACTACATCACTCCAAGAAGCTGTCTTGTAAAGACAACCATCCTTCCTACCCAGGTCTCTGTAGTGCCTTGGCTCCCTGTAAGTGAATCCATCCTCACACACCACATCCGCGAAAACGAACTTGTCCGCGTCAAAGAAGTCAGTCATCCTTGAACTTGGTAGTAGATGCGAACCGATTAAGTCAGAGTCAATACGATTACTTTGTTTATGTTAATCAAACAAAGATTAGACTGAATCAAATTTTTTCATTTTATAAATGAAAGAATAAAAATTGTTCACTATGAAAGAATAAAAATTTGATTTAATCTTTAAAAATTATCCTAGATAAATATAAAGATATAAAAGGCGAGCATGGCGCAAGGGATACCTTGGGCTTACATCCACAAGACATTAATTCAGGAGATTTTGAGAGTTTGCGAGAACCGAGTCCCATACGGACCTCGTCAAGTCTTCAAAGATAATAGGGTAGGGGGGTGGGGGTATCTACAGCCATTAGGGATGTTGGAATATCTCGTCAGTATGATTGATGTTGGTCGGGTTCAATCTGATACTAGTGACCCAACGCTTTACTGTGGAGCGGAATCTATGCTATGTTACGCATATCAACACTCAGTTCGCCCTTTTAATGAATTATTACTTAACAGGACAGATAGAGAATTTACTGATATCTTGAAACATTGGGTTCATCAGGTGAACAGTGGATTATTTGATGGACCAGATGATGCTATTATACCATGGAACACAGTAAAATCGATTCTTCAATTCTACATTGAAGAGTGTAAAATAATAATTAAACAAAAAGAATCAGAAGATCCATTTGTAATCGCTAAAACTAAAAAAATATATCATGTTCGGGATGGTGAGTGTGGAGTAGGATGTAGTGTGACAAAAGAAAGATGTCTGTGGCAGATTGATATTTTCCGGAAGTACTTTATCACCGAAGGGTTAGACCCATCAGATCCAAGATATGTAGGAGAGAACTTCCGATATTACACCGAAGATATTATCACTCGAGGCGATATTTGTATGTGGTGGGGGGATAGCATGTGGTCGCGCTTCGGAGTAGGTTGGCCTAAATATACACCGAGAGAATATTCACCACCTTCACCGCAATCACCGCAAACACCACCTTCACCACCTTCACCGCAATCACCACCTCCTGAAAATCAAAGGCCATCAGTACACGCACCTCTCAATCAGACAAAAGTTCATCTTACAGAACTATTATCATTGATAGAAGAAAAACAATCTGGATGGAACATGCCAGAAGGTGATTATTTGACTATTACAAGGAAACTAAAAGATGCGTTTGAATCAGTGTAAATATGTTTATCCGTTATTATTTTTTAAGATAAAAAAAATTTTTTTTTGTCTTTGTCTAAACTAATTTTCTGTATTTTTTTAGTAATGTTTGTATTTTCTTTTTTTTGTGTTTTATCTTTTTTGTCCCTATACTATCTAGTGAATGTAGATACATGTCCAGCGGAATCCGTTACCCTTGCGCCAACCACCACCGACATCTTGAAGAGCAACCGTCATGGTTACTGGAGACCCAGGTTGACCGATGTAGCCGTTGAATTTATTTGGGATATAGATGTCTCCGTAATCGGAAGAGGCGACTGCGTATCCATGGTTCCCCCATTGGTTGGGGAATGGGTTCCGAACGACACTGTTCATCTTGTATCGGTCCAGCAGGTATGAAGTCCTTAGGAAAGTATTACCAGCGGAGAATGTGTTTTCTTCGGTATACTTTCCTACCCATTGATGGTTGGAGCAGTCGCACGCCAAGAGCTTGTGCCGGTTGTATTCCTCAAGCGTCTTGACATACTGCTTGGA
>Ga0136655_1001438_pt1 | contig 10634 bp, 5 predicted proteins | sample CPBDNA_2_FD_94863 | JGI IMG/M metagenome (GOLD analysis project Ga0136655, IMG submission 94863) | Freshwater to marine salinity gradient microbial communities from Chesapeake Bay, USA - CPBay_Spr_15_0.8_DNA (version 2) | ecosystem: Environmental > Aquatic > Marine > Coastal | place: USA...
ATCAGGATTACCACTGAAGAAGTTTCGCTGGTCTGAAAAAGTGACGTAAGGACTAAGGTCATTATAAACTGGTCGCCTGACCCTTCTGGAGTAACTTAACTGGAAGGCATTTTCCAAAGAAATATTATAAGTGAGGTGAGCACTTGGAAAAAGATTGGCATAATTTCTGGGATTTACCTCTTTTGTCTCTAAAAGGGTCGTTTTAACATCCGTATATTCTGCTCTCAAACCTGCTTGATAACTCCATTTTTTCGATTTATTTCCCAGAATAGAATAAGCGGCCAGGATATTTTCATTGTAAATGAAAATATTGTCAAGATCGGGCAAAGGGAAAAACTGGCCATCGGCATTCTTTTCCTTCACGATATAATCATTTTCCATATTCCGAAAACTAGTGCGGAATCCAGCTTCTATTTTACCCTCTTTAGCAAATGGTTTTGTGTAATCGAGTTGGAATAGATACTGCTTTTCAAATTCATCATTTAAGGAAGTCTGAACCAGGTCTTTCGATGAAATAAGAGAGCCAGAGGGTAGAAAACTGCTCTGGGTAAATAATTGGTCTGAGTTTTCCCAGTAATCCAGATAAGTAAAAGAAGTATTCAGCTCATGGCCTTTTTGCGGAAAACTCTTTTTATAGCTTAGAATTACTTCAGAATTTGGTTCTTGCTCCGTTTCATCCTGTCTCCTCAGAGAATAACCCATATAATTATTGAGACTATTCTTATAATCCTCATACCGGATATCCGTAATTCTGTGGGCATCACTTCTACGCCAGATATAGGAAAGAGTCAAAAAACTTTTTTCGTTAAAAAAATAATCCAGTCCAGCCCGGATATTATTATTCAAACCATAAACGGTACCCGCATTTGTTTGAGACAAAATGGAAGTAAGGGTATCAGAATAAACCTCCTGATATAAGGTACCTTCGGATGGATTAATTCTTCTACTCAGGCCATAATTAACAAACCAGTTAATATTTTTCTTCCTATAATTTAGATTGGTGGTAAATCCCAAATTGGTTGGAGTTCCCCCAATCAATTCAAAAGAACCATTAAACCCTTGATTATTATCCTTTTTCAAAATTATATTGATAACCCCGGCCATACCCTCTGCTTCATACCTTGCGGAAGGATTTGTAATGACCTCCACTCTTTCCACCATGTTTGCTGGTAATTGCCTTAATCCGCTACTTCCTTTGAAACTGACTAGGCCGGAAGGTTTTCCGTCAATCAATATTCTTACATTGGCAGAACCTCTTAATCTGACATTTCCTTCGGGATCTACAGCGATGGAAGGCAGGTTTAGAAGAATATCAGAGGCACTTCCACCAGCATTTGCGAGATCTTTTCCGACATTGAATATTCGTTTATCCAGGGACAACTGCATCACTGTTTTTTCGCCCTGAACAACAATTTCATCCAGGGTATTAGCTTGAATGGACATGGAAATCTTACCGAGATCTTTGGTCAGATTATCTTTTGAAATGACAAACAGATCACTTTTATAATTACCATAACCCATAAATTCAACGAGAGCATAATAACTTCCGAAAGATAATGTAATATTGAACTTACCATTTTCATCGGAAAGGCTTCCTTCCACCAGACTATCTTTTTGGGTATAGATGGAAATAGTGGCAAAAGGCATGGATTCATCGTTGCCTGAGGTTACCAAAATACCTGTCAGCTTTCCTTTTCCCGTGAATTGCTGACTAAAAAGAGGATGAATAAAAAGGCATAGAGCGATAATATAGAAAAAACGAAAAGGCATGCGATGTAGGCTTGAAATGTGTTGTTAGAAAATGGTAGAATAAGGTGGAAAGAGTCTTTTATTTGGAAACTTTCTTCATTTCATCAAATAGTGTAATAAAACATTCCGCAGACGACTTCACTTTGGAAGAATTATCGGTGGAAGGAGAACCTTTAAAATCATCCATTTCTTTCTGAAAGGATTCAAAACTAGTCCAAACCGTTTGAATCATTCCTGAATATCTGGGTTTCATAGCAGCTGTGGCTCCTGCCCTATAATCCAGGATTTGGTGTAGTTGAGCCACGGCTACTTCAGGTGTTCTCCAGGGGCAGGTTAGGACATTAAATCCTTTCATAGCAAAATAAACGGCGGTTGGGTCAGGTCTTTCATAATGCCAGTCACAAATGACCACATCTTTATAAAGGAGATCAACAGCGCGAAAAGTTTGATTATAACTTCCCTCCCATTCACCAATACCAGTGGTCTTTCCATCGATCAACCGATCTCCCCAAATCCAAAGCTTTCTATTAGACAGAGCCAGATGATTTCTTATTTTATTTACTTCTCCAGCAAAAAGTTCTGCTTTATCCCTTCCCTGACATCTTGGGCATTTATCGTCGCCAAGATAAAACACCTCGTCCATGCCGGCGTGAAAATCAGTGGATTCGAAGGCAGTACAAATTTCATCTACAAGGCTGAAAACGATATTATGAACATCGGGATGTAAGGGGCAATAACTCTTACAATAGAGGCCATCAGGATTTGGCCATACATACTTTTCCGGCATTTTGACATGAGGCGTTTCATCAAAATGGGGATATTGGACGAGAAGATTGTAGGTTTTAGTGGCCCAACTCTGGTGGCCCAAAAGATTAATTTGAGGAATCAGATTTATTTTATGTTTACGACAAACTGCCACTAACTTTTTCACCTCCGCATCAGACAAAGCGATACTATCTCTTAGGTTCGGGTATTTTTTGAATTGGTAGTTAAAGTCCACCCTTAAAATCAGGGTATTTACTTTTCTGGAAGCTAATTCCTCTTCTATAAAGCGAACAAATTTATCTACCTGATTAGATTTTGGCGCCGCGATACAAAAACCTCTTACGGGGATTAAAGTATCTAGTCTGGTTTGACAAAAAAGGGTATTTGTCAATAAAAAAGCAAAAACGAAAGATAGGGTTTTCATACAATCCGAGTTTGAGGAAAAATACCTTTAAGATAAGAAAAGGAATGGAAATAAAGATAAGTGCTTATAAAAAGCCTTAACAAATTCTGGGTAGTTGTTCGTCGGGCAGTCAATTTAAGAGGGAGCTACCGATAGTGCTTTTAAAGATAACTTTTAGTTTAGTTTGTTATCTTTATGGGGTAACATTTTCATTGAACCTTATTCCTGATTGCCATGCTTAGAATTTATCTGATTGGTTGGGTCATTTTGTTTTCTGCCATCATCTTGAATGTTGTCATCCAACGTTTTGGCATTATGGGTTGGTATGAGTTTCTGAATAAATTACAGGCTATAGGTAAAGTTACCTTTACGAACATGTATGTTGTGGATTATTTGTGGCTTTTTATTGGTTATCCGCTGTGTTTGGGTTTTTCCTACTACCTGGGAGAAAAGTTGTATGAATTATTGATATCTGTCAAATAGAATGATGATTCGATATCGTTTGGGATATTTACATATCCTCCAGGGAAAGGCATAAAGTCTCAATAGTGTAATTTGGCAGTACTTTATTTTTCAGGTGTTCCACTTTAGCCAGGAATAGTTCTTCCTTAAAGTTTTTTTTGTTTCGTTTAACTTCAACAGCTATGGCCTTGTTTTTTTCTAAATCAAGCGCCACAATATCAATTTCATTCTGAGCCCCTTTTGGTTCCCACCAGGAACCAATGGCTCGGTATTTCATACTTTCAGCAAATTTTTGTTTAAAATAGGTTTCGAGTATTTTTCCTGAATAAGTTGAATAATCGTTTTTAATGATTGATTTTAATCCGTCGAAGTTTTTTATTTCAATCAAAGAACGATGTCGGTCAAAATAATTAAACCAAAAACGGAGGAAGTTGTCCTGAATTTCGTACCGTACTGTTTGTGAACCCTCTTTTGCTAACAGGGGGCGTAGCCTGACAATGATATTATAGTCACCAATAAGTCGTTTTATATGGCCGCCAATATTTTTATCGCCAAGTGCTGCCTCAATGGTTGGTTGTGTATTAATGCCACCGGAGATTGCACTTAAAATAGAGAAATAGGTTGCAAAATTTTTACCAAACTCTTCAATAAGTAAATGTTTTCCTTCCTCGGTAAAGGAGGAATTTTGTCGAATCATGAAATGAATCATTTCATCAACTGATAAGGTCACATTTTCGCAAAATAACTCTACATATTTGGGTACACCTCCGGTAAAGGCGTATAAAGCTAAAAGGTCATCATTAGTGTATTGTGGGTGAAAGTCTTTCATTATATCCTTAAGCGTAGTCAAATCGAAAGCTGAAAGTTTGATGATATTGTCCGCTCTTCCAAATAATGGTTCTTTTGAATGTTGAAAAATTCTTTGCATTAAGGAATAGACAGAACCACAAACAACCAGATTCATTTTTGTTTTATGTCTGTATTGATCCCAGATGTTTTGCATATCGCTATAAATGGAAGCATTAATGTTATAGAATTCCTGAAACTCGTCAATAATCAGATTAAAAGGTCTGTTTTCAGCTTTTTCCATAAGAAAATGGAATAAGGAACGAAAAGATTTTATTTCTACTGGCACATAACAATCAAGGGACTTAGAGATGTTAGCATTAAATTCGGCACAAATGGAGGCTTCGCTTTTCCGGCCTACAAAAAGATAAACCCATGGTGTACCATCTATAGCATTCATGACGAGGCTTGTTTTTCCAATGCGTCTTCTGCCAGTAATCACTGTTAATCGGGAATGATCTTCAAATGATAATTTCTGAATCCGTCGAAGCTCAACTAATTCGCTTGTCCTATTGTAAAATTTCACCTTATTGGCATTTAGTAACGGCCGTTACGGTAACGGTGGTTACAAAAGTAAGCTATGTTTGGTTAAAATGACAAAAAAATTGATAAGTATCTCTCTTTTTTATTAATACAACATATTATTTGCTTATCTTAACCTTATTAACACCTAAATGCTGAAATAAATGAAAGAATCGACAGAAAAATCAAGAAGAGATTTTATAAAGACAGCTTCAAAAGGAGTACTTTTTGCAGCTGTTGCACCTACTGCTTTACATTCGGCAGTAGAAATGCCAACCGTTATTCCCCAAAAAGCTTTCGGGGCAAATGAACGAATAAGAATTGCTGTTTTAGGTCTGAACAGTAGAGGTCAAAACCATGTCGATGAGTTAATGGCTCTTGCCACGAAATCGAATGTGGAAATTGTCATGTTTTGTGATCCTGACATGGAGGTTCTTCAAAGACGTGCCAATGAATTTAAAACCAAACATGGTAAAACCGTTTTAATTGAACAGGATTTCAGAAAAGCTTATGATGATAAGACGATTGATGCGGTGACCATTGCTTCACCTAATCACTGGCACGCGTTACAGGCAATTTGGGCTTGTCAGGCAGGAAAAGATGTGTATGTTGAAAAACCTGCTACCCATAATTTATTTGAAGGCAGGAAAATGATTGAGGCTGCTTATAAATATAACAGGATTGTACAACATGGCGTTCAATTAAGGAGTTCTATCGCTATAAGAGAGGCCGTCAAACATTTACAGGACGGATTGATTGGCAATGTTTATATGGCGAGAGGATTGGTGTTCAGACAAAGGGCCGATATTGGAAATAAAGGTATTTCGCAAACTCCCTCTACGTTAAATTACGATTTATGGTGCGGACCTGCTCCGATGCGTCCTTTCTCTAAAAATTATGTTCATTATAATTGGCATTGGCATTGGGATTATGGCAACGGGGATGTTGGAAATCAGGGGGTACACGAAACAGATTTATGTATGTGGGGCTTAGGTGTTGATAAGTTGCCGGAAAGGATAACATCGATGGGGGGTAAATTTTTATGGGACGATTGTAAAGAAGTTCCTGAGGTTTTAACCTCGATTTATCACTATCCAAAAGAGAAAAAAATCATTCAGTTTGAGGTTAGGCACTGGCATACCAATCTGGAAGGAGGTGCAGGCGTTGGTAATATTTTTTATGGCGATAAGGGATATATGGTCATAAAAGGTTACGGAACTTATGAGACTTTTCTTGGAAAAAATAATGAAAAGGGTCCTAGCAGATCAGAAAAAGGAGAACTTGGGTTGCATTTTGAAAATTGGATAGAGGCCATAAGAGCAAGGGATATGAGTATCCAAAATGGACCAGTACAATCAGGCCATTTAGCTTCGGGTCTGGCTCATTTGGGTAATATATCTTATCGATTGGGACGGCAGCTTGAATTTGACCCTATTGCGGAAAGATTTATCGGCGAAGGAGAGAATGAGGCCAATGCAATGACATCAAGAAATTACAGAGCACCGTATATTGTACCGGAAATCATATAAACGTGAACGAAATTTTAACAAAAGCAGAATTAAAAGCCCATTTATTGAAATCAATTACTGATTTCAATAGCCTGGTTGAATCATTGCATAAACAGGAATTCGAAAGGCAACCGGGAGGTAAATGGTCAGCTGGGCAGGATTTAAATCACCTGGTAAAATCGAACCGTACGTTTGGTTTGGTATTTAGCTTACCCCTGTTTTTATTGAATTTCATGTATGGAAAAGCGAACAGACCAAGTAGAAGCTTGTCGGCATTAAAAACGAAATATGCTGAAAAGGCAAATAATTCAGGCCTGCAAGCCCCCGGTTATTTAAAACCAGGCAAGATATACGCAGAGGAAATGGAGGTTTGGATTCGCAAACTTAATGCTTCAGGTGAATATTTGTTAAAATGCCTGGATAAGTATTCTGAGACAACTTTAGACGAAAATACAATGGGTCATCCTTTATTTGGAAAAGTTACTGTGCGTGAAATGTTTATGAGTATTTTCATGCACATATATCATCATCATGCTATACTTCTCAAAAAATTAGGAAAGTCAGCGTAAGATTATTCCAGCAAAGCTCTAAAATAGGCGTTTATATCATACTTTAAGTAGGGTGATATAGACGCTTGTTTTTGAGGAATATATTTAGCCAGGTTTTTTGCTTTGGCATTATTTTCCTTATTAAAAACCAGATTATTCCATTCATTAGGGTCTTTAATCAGGTTATACAATTCCTGAGATTTATCTTCATACTGAATTAACTGGTGGTTATCTTTTACGACTGACACATTGTTAGGTCCGTAAAAGGTCAGCGCAGGGTGTGGCCATTTTTTAGATTGTGGCTGTTGAATTAATGGAAGTAGGGAGTGTCCGTCATTATCCTTATTTTGAGCAATGCCAGCCAAATCAAGAATCGTAGGATAAATATCAACGAGTTGAACGGGAGCGTCACATTTTTTTCCTGCTGAAGTATTTGCCGCTGTTTTAATGATTAACACCGACTGGATGTCTTTTTTCCAAAGCGCCTGTTTTGCAAATCTATCTTTTTCCCCCAGATGATAACCATGATCAGATAGTAAAATGATGTGGGTATTGCCAGCATATTTACTGTTATTTAAAGCATCAAGTATTTTACCTATTTGAGCATCCGCAAAATGTACACAAGCCAAATAAGCCTGAATTACTTCATTCCATCGACCTTGCTCCAGGAGTTCCTTCGTTGTAGGCATCATAGGAGCGGAAGAAATTTGAATACCTAAAGGAGGGATATCATCCATATCATTTGGCAAATAGGGAGGAAAGGATAAGTTGTTTTTTGGAAAAATGTCATACCATTTTTGAGGAACATACCATGGAACATGAGGGCGAACGAGCCCAACGGCTAAAAAAAACGGCTTATCCTGGGTTTTATTTAGTTGATTAATAGCCCATTCAGCAGAAAAAACATCGGGCATTTCCTCATCCTTTATAGGGAAAGCGCCCCAATCGGTAGAAGTACCTTTTGGTTTGCCATACCAAAGTGGATCATAATTCATACGATCCTTCGGACTGGGACCATATTTACCAGACCAACCACCAAATAAATCAAATACTTTAGCATCGTCCCCGTTATGGAAAAGTTTTCCAACACCTAGTGTTTGATATCCAAATTTTTCCATATAGTCGGGCAGCATAACAGAAGCAGCAGAAACGGCATTACTTTTCTTTAGATCCTTATCGGGTATTTGAAGATAATTTCCAGTTGTTGATGGATACATACCAGAAAATAAAGCCGCCCTTGAAGGGGCACAAATGGGAGCCTGACAATAAGCCTGGGAAAATACGATACCCTGACTGGCCAGTTTATTCAGATTGGGAGTAAGGGTTTGGGGATGACCTTTGAGCGGTTCAATCCAGTCGTTCAGATCATCCACAATAATGACCAAAAAATTTGGCTTTTCCTGTGCCAATATATATGCAGGTTTAACCGACAGAATCAAAGAAAAGAATAAAAGAAGACCCTTCATAGATGTAGTTTATTTTAATTGGATTTTTTTCTTAAATATAGTATTAACTCGGTGAAAATACCCAAATAAAGACCCAATAACATTTTTCACCCCCTAAAAGTAGATTTTTATAACACTGACAAATCCTTTATTTGCAATAGATAAAGTGGAAAAGTAAATTTCTTTAAAAATTAAAGTTTAGTCTATGTGGTTTAAAGTTGGCATTCTTTTTGTTTTGTCCTATTTGATTATTGGAACTAATTCAGGCTATAGTCAAAACAATCTGGTAAAGGGAAAGGTACTGGATGCGGAAATGAATTCACCATTGCCAGGTGCAAATGTATTTTTAAAGGGCAATTCCACCATCGGTGCAACGACTGATCTGGATGGGAATTTCCTGATTAAAATACCTCCTGGAGATCAAATTTTAGTCTTTTCATACTTAGGATTTAAAGATCTGGAAAAGGAGATTAAAGGAGGAAAGGATGAAAATACTTCTTTAGTTATAAAAATGGAATCGGATGCTGTGATGGGTCAGGAGGTAGTGATTACTGGTCAGTTATTAGGACAGGCAAAAGCGATTAATCAACAATTAAGTGCAGAATCTATTGCAAACATCGTTTCCTCTGACAGAATTCAGGAATTACCTGATGTAAATGCCGCTGAAGCCATTGCCAGACTTCCAGGTGTTGCCATAAACAGAAGCGGAGGAGAAGGAACTAAGATTGTTATCAGGGGATTAGAACCAAAATTTAATGCCATAACGGTAAATGGGGTTAGAATGCCAGCCAATTCGGCCAATGACAGATCTGTTGACTTGTCATTGATTTCACCTGAGATGTTGGACGGCATTGAAGTTTTTAAATCTCCTTTACCAGATATGGACGGGGAAGCGATAGGTGGAACGGTCAATTTAAAACTTAGAAAGGCACCCTCTGGATTAAAAATGCTGGGTAAGTTGTTAGGTGGCTATAATAATTTAAATAATGACCTTAAAGATTATAAAGGTGTATTTCAGATAAGTGACCGTGTTTTTAATAAAAATTTGGGCATTGTTGCACAAGGAAGTGCAGAAAGATTTAACAGAGGGGGAGATATTGTCAGTTATTCCTGGAGACAGGGAAGAACTGATCCAGCTACGGGGAATACCGCCATTGACGGAAATACTTTGGCTTTTGAAGACGGCCGCGAGATTAGAGAGAGGTTAAACGGTAGTGTAAATCTTGATTATACCTTGAAAAAGCATACTTTTTCTCTATTCGGAATATATAGTCAAACAGACAGGAATCAATTTAGCCTTAGAAATTCTTATAATCCTATTACTTCCAGTATCAATTATGTAAGTTCTGCCACGGATAATTCATTGAAAATGAATTCTGTTGCTTTGAGTGCAACGCATCCAGTAGGCAAATTATTGATTGACTGGAGTTTGTCCAATGCAGTTACGTTAGGAAAAACGCCTTATGATTTTTCCATGAGATTTGTGGATGAGGTAAATCAATTTGACGCCGACCTAAATAGAATGGGACACCCCCGGACCTTTTTTGATGCCGCCAATCCAGATTTGAATTCTTCCTTTTTAAGGAGTAACGATTATGTGAACAGTCAGACAAAAGAAAATGCTAAAACAGCTTTTGTCAATTTTAAATTACCTATTTCCATTGGTAAATGGTTAGGCGGTTATCTAAAAGCCGGAGGTAAATACTACTCAAGTGACCGTGATAGGAATTACGATTTACTTTCTGAGGGATTTTATTATTTAGGGTCTGCGGAAGCCAGACGAGCGGCTACCCAGTACAAAGAATCCTTGATTTATTCTTCATTAAATGGTAACCTCATAAGTATTAAAAACTTTTTGGAAGTCGATAACAATCAAGAAAATTTCTATGGGGAAAATGGAGAGCCTATCAATTTTGATGCGAAGATCTCTCCTGAAATAATGCGTAAATGGTTTGATGCTCAATTACCTATTTTAAATAAAGACCGTAGTGGTATAGTTAATAATTACAAGTTAAAAGAAACGGTATCAGCTGCCTATGCTATGATTAAGTTGGAAATTGGTAAAAAATTAACCATTATTCCTGGTTTCCGCTACGAATATTCCGATAATACGTACAGCGCTGGATTTACCAATGTGAGTGGAAGATATGGTGTGAATGGTGAGTATAAAGACACTACCACTTATAGGAAGTACGGTGAATTCTTGCCCCATTTACATATAAAACTTCAACCATTATCCTGGTTGGATATCAGAGGTTCAATGGCTGCAACTTTGGCAAGACCTGATTATAATTTCATAACACCGAGGGCTTTGATTGATGATAACGATACTAACATCAATGCAGGTAATCCAAATTTAGAGCATGCGAAAGCAATGAATTACGAT
>Ga0136655_1001439_pt1 | contig 10633 bp, 6 predicted proteins | sample CPBDNA_2_FD_94863 | JGI IMG/M metagenome (GOLD analysis project Ga0136655, IMG submission 94863) | Freshwater to marine salinity gradient microbial communities from Chesapeake Bay, USA - CPBay_Spr_15_0.8_DNA (version 2) | ecosystem: Environmental > Aquatic > Marine > Coastal | place: USA...
AATCATTAATGGTTAAGTCAAAAGTCGTTGTATTAAAACAACTGATGTTATTCACATTTTCAATTCGCACATAAATGGTCTGCGGATTTGAAGTGTTTGTATAGCTATTAGTGTCCAAAGGGTTAGTGCCAGCATCTGCATTTGCTTGAGAGTCATGGTAAGAAACAGCATATAACAAAGGATCTTGTGCGAGTAGAATTTGAGAAGAGTAGCTACTAAAAGTAAATACATCTTCCTCATCATTACTAGGATCGTCACAAACGATCACTTCGTCAACTGTATTTGCAATAGGAGTAGCGTTGATGATGAGATCAAACGAGCCCGTATCATAACAATCTGTTGCAGTACTATTTTCAATTCTTACAAATACAGTTTGCGTACCTGTTGTAGTATTGGTATAAGTTGTAGGATTTACAATTGGGTTACTACCAGCATCTGCGTCTGTTAAAGAGTTATAAAAAGTAATAGTATTATCAACAGATAATTGGGCGCCTAATACAGATGGGTTTTGAGAAGTAAGATCAAATACTTCAAACCCGTCATTACTTATATCGTCACAAACCACCATATCATTTGCTGTATTAAAGACAGCTGTTCGATCCACAACAAGATCAAACATAGTGGTGGAAGAACACATTAAACCAGTGTTATCGGTAACACGTGCATAAATAGTTTGTGGACTAGCTGTATTGGTATATCCGGCTGTGTTTAATGGCGCAGCGCCGGTAATGGCGTCTAGCTGAGTAAGGTGGTATGTCACTGTAGCAGTCTGTCCGTTTAAGATAGCTGCATTTTGATCACTCAACACAAACACCTCTGTACCATCATTGCTTAAATCATCACAAGTCAGCATATCCATAGGTGTATTTGCTGTGGGAATAGGTGCTGCAGTAAGTGAAAATGGATTGATAGAACTACAACTAGGATCTGCTGTACTTACTATTCTCACATAAATAGTAACTGTACCCACTGCAAGATCAAAGGAAGTTGGGTTTACAATAGGGTTGGTCTCGTTTTGGGCGTCCAATAAACTAGTGTAGTAAGTAATCGTAAAATTCGAACCACCAGAACCGCCACTACCACTTAGAGCCGATGATACATAGGCATCAAGATTAAAGTTTACTATAGGGCCGCACTGCTCAAAATCAGGAATAACAAACGTACTAAAGTCGATCACATCAACTACAAAACTATTTACCAATATACAATTTGACGTGGTATTGGTAATAGCAGAAAAAACAGTCATCGGCGGCATACTTATTGGGTAGGCCGTTGGGTTACCTATTGCTCCTACTGCATTTTCAGCATCTGTTTGTGAAGTGTGGTAAGTGACCACATGATCTCCAGCAGGAAGCCCGTTTAAAATTACAGCATCATTCTGAGTTAAGTCTACAGTTGTGTTACCAGTGGTATTACAAACGATGATATCGTCGGGAGCTCCGGCTAATATTTCTGGTGCCACATCTATACACACTTGTTCTGTATAAGTACATCCGTGATTATCAATCATTTCATAGGTATAGCAATTTTGTCCTGAAATAGCTGGAGTTATGGTCACTGTATTACCAACTGTGCTTACAATATCTGGGCTCGGCTGCCATGATTCAGTAACAATTACTGGCGTAAAAGACAGTTCTGAAGGAATGATTGCTGGATTAAAATTCAACCCCCAAAAAAAGATATATCCATTATCAGATGATAAATTATCGGTTATGGTAATGCACCATTGCCCATTTATAGAAGAACCTATAAATGTACTGTAAGGATCTACAGGCAAATAGTCTCCCGCTGGAATAGTTGTAACGGAACCTTGAATTTGAGACCATGTTTGAGCAGCAGTCTCCGTAAACACATAATCAAACCCCGTACCTGGATTCCTGTTAGCATCATCATCTATAGGGATACCTAGAAAAGTACTGCCACCACTAGAGTACTGATGTAAATCTACTTCAGATCCATTAGGGGCAGATACAGTAATTTGTAAATCTCCTAAATAAGAATGCTCCATATTTAAAAAAATGTTTACGATATCAGTTGCGCTGGTTATGACAGTTCCTGGAGCAAATAGGTCTACATCAATACAGGTGGTATAACTCACACCAGAACCATCAGGTAAAAAAGTTTGACCGGTTACAGGTGGAGACACTGGAATTAAAAATTCTTGAGTTGTCGCAACCCCTGTTAGTATGGTTGATTCCCCAAAACACAGCTGCGTATCAGCTGCCATAGTACCAGTAAAATCAGGATCTGAAGACACTTGTACTACAAGATCTATTTCCTGCCTGTCAGAACAACCTAAGGCATCCGTAACTTTAAATTTAGTCTGATAGATACCTGTCGCTGTATAAGTTTCACTTTGTATTTGGCCAGAATTAAATCCTGCTCCATTAGCAAGGTCCCATTCATATGTAGCTCCGGTGCCGTCAGTTCCAAAAGTAGCCTGGCCGTCAAAAGTGACGATATCACCTTGACAAACTCTTAAAATACCATCTACATCAATTGGTGGTGTAGTAGTAATATTGGTAGTGATCGTCTGGCATGGATCAAAACAACGTCTTGCCGCTCTCCATCCGGCAGCATTTCCAGATCCATTAGAAATAAACTGTACGGTAAGACATCCAGTAGGATTTCCTGCACTTGCCTGAAAAGCTCCTGGAGGAACAGCAGTATTTGTAATGGTCGCTAACAAAGGTGCGGCTGTAGTGTCCCCATCATAAATAGTGAGCACATCGTTGACCGCCACATCCATAACAACAAAATCTAGAATCATGCGATCTGTTGGAATTATAGGGCAAAAGACAGCAACGCCGTTAAAATTATCAGAATAATTAATATTACCCCCGTCATCATTAAAGGTGCTGGTCGCACAACCAGTATATCTTGTAGGGTTTGCAGGGCCGCTACCTATCATGTTTATATTCACCTGTGCCACTGATAAATAAGAGACAAAAAAGGCAAATACTATAAGGGATCTTTTCATTATTTAAATTTTGGATATTAAAGAGGTCTTTACTAGATAACAAATATGAGAAATTTTGTTAACTCTTACTTAACGTTTTATGCCAATTTTATGTGTAATTCATGCAAAACAATGCAGTTATGGCTTTCAGTTTGTAAATTTGCGAAAAAATAAATTGCCCCTTACTAATTGCAGCACTTATATGAAAATTGAAGATATATTAGAAAACATAGAAGATAGCGATCACTTGTCTTTTAACGAGCAAACTCCTTTACGTTCCGATGCATTTGAATTAAGCGATGCCGATAAAATTGAGTCTATAAAAAAAGATGTGCATCACATTCTAGAAACTCTAGGAATGGATATGACCGACGACAGCCTAAAAGGAACACCTAATCGAGTGGCAAAAATGTTTGTTAATGAGATTTTTGGTGGTTTGCGTCCCAATAAAAAACCAAGTGCCAGCACTTTTGAAAATAAGTATAAGTACAAGGAAATGCTAGTAGAAAAAGACATTGTGCTTTACTCCACTTGTGAACACCATTTATTGCCTATAGTAGGCCGAGCACATGTAGCTTATATATCTAACGGCAGCGTGGTTGGACTTTCCAAGATGAATCGCATCGTAGATTATTATGCAAAGCGTCCCCAAGTTCAGGAACGTTTAACTATTCAAATCGTAAGGGAATTACAAAAAGTAATGAATACAGAAGATGTGGCTTGTATAATCGATGCAAAACATCTGTGCGTCAACAGTCGTGGTATCAGAGATATCGATAGCAGTACGGTGACTGGAGAATTCGGAGGAAAATTTAAGGACCCGATTGTAAAAAGAGAATTTCTCGATTACCTGCAAATGAAAACTAAATTCTAGAGATCTACGCTCGATCTTTGTTAAATAGCAAAATCTTAACCGACAGTTTGCTAAACGAAGTTTTTAAACTCTATTTTTGAAGAAGAGATGTAAGGTGTTCCGCTTTCGCAAAAGCGATACCAGCACCGATAAATAAAACCAATAGCATAGCATAGTACAAAATTAAAACATGGCTAGATTTCAAGAAAATGAACTTAAAATTTACAACTCTATAAAAGGAGAAAAGGAAGTTTTTACCTCTATTGTCGAGGGACGCATAGGAATGTACGTATGTGGACCTACAGTATACAGCAATGTACACTTAGGAAACTGCCGGACGTTTATCAGTTTTGACATGATATTTAGGTACTTGAAACATTTGGGGTATAAAGTACGCTACGTTCGAAACATCACAGATGCCGGACACCTCACTGACGATGCTGATGAAGGAGAGGATAAAATCTCTAAAAAAGCCCGACTTGAAAAAATTGAACCTATGGAAGTGGTGCAGCAATATACACTGGACTTTCATACGGTCATGAGTCAATTCAATGCGTTTCCACCTAGTATTGAACCTACAGCTACTGGACATATTGTGGAGCAAATCGAAATCATAAAAACCATTTTAAAAAATGGATACGCGTATGAAAAGAACGGCTCCATTTATTTTGATGTCGTAAGATTTAATGAAGATCATCACTATGGTAAACTCAGCGGTCGCAATCTGGAAGACATGATGGCCAATTCTCGCGAACTGGCTGCACAAAGCGACAAGGCAAATCCGGCCGACTTTGCACTTTGGAAAAAAGCCAGCTCACAACACATCATGAGATGGCCTAGTCCTTGGGGCGATGGTTTTCCAGGATGGCATCTAGAATGTACAGTGATGAGCTCCAAATATCTAGGAGAAACTTTTGATATACACGGTGGCGGCATGGATCTTAAATTCCCACACCACGAATGCGAAATCGCTCAAGGAGAAGCTGCTCATGGACACAGTCCTGTGAATTACTGGATGCACGCCAATATGCTCACTCTTAATGGTCAGAAGATGTCTAAATCCACTGGTAATAGTATTTTGCCAGGAGAACTTTTTACAGGAGATAATGATTTCATGCAAAAAGCTTTTGCTCCTAGTGTGGTGCGTTTCTTTATGATGCAGGCGCATTATAGATCTATTTTAGACTTTAGTAATGATGCTATTCTAGCTGCCGAGAAAGGTTTTAACCGGCTTACAGAAGCCATGAAAGTAATGGAAAATCTATCTGTTTCTAAAACTTCCTCTATTGATCTCCCTTCTTGGAAAGCGAAATGTTATGCGGCTATGAATGACGACTTCAATACGCCTATTCTTATTGCAGCGCTTTTTGATGCTGTAAAAATGATTCAATCTATCCATGATGGAAATGCATGCATTACTTCAAGCGACCTCGAGGAACTTCAAGAAACCATGAACGACTTTTTCTTTGACGTTTTGGGGTTGCAAACCTCCAAGGAAGAAGGAAGTAGCTCCTTAAAAAAAGGACTGGACAGTGCCATGAAACTTATTATAGATTTAAGAGCGACGGCGAGGGCTAATAAAGACTGGAGTACCAGCGATAAAATAAGAGACGAACTCACTGCCGCTGGAATCGAATTAAAGGATGGCGCTGACGGCACTATTTATAGTCTGAAATAATTGCTGAGTTCTGAATTCTGAATTCTGAATTCTGTAAGTTTGAAAAAAAGCTGATTAAATAAAAGTATATTCTCATTTATTTTGAGAAATTTGAGGTGTCCTGAATCAATTAATTGAATCAATTAGCATCATTAATAGGTAGATCAGAACAATATTTTAAAGATAACCATACCAGAATCGAACTGAATTCATTCGGTTACATAAAAGAATGCTGTAGGTGAAAGCATTTTTTATTAACAGCAGAATTTATGCTGCTGAATACATCATTAAAATCTTGGATTCATTTCAATAAGTACAAGAGCATCACGTCAAAACGACTTTTTCAGCATTTATGAAAAAAATACTGGCCTATCCATTTTTGTTATTGATCAAGTTTTATCAAACGGTAATATCCCCCTTTACACCTGCTAGCTGCAGATACTCTCCTACTTGTTCTCAATATTCTAAAGAAGCACTTCTCAAACACGGAGCCTTTAAAGGCAGTTGGCTCGCCCTGAAACGTATTTTCAGCTGTCATCCTTGGGGTGGCAAAGGTTATGATCCAGTGCCTTAAAGAGGCATGGAATTTCAAGTGAGAAGTTCCTAATCCATATCAAACCTCTATTTTTAGTTGAAGCGAGAGCATCGCGCTGAGCCCGCCTAGGGGTCGAAAACGTCCTATAGCTGTAGACTCGATTCTATTTAAAAAGGTTTTGACTGTAGATCCATCAAGCATTTTCTTTACTTCGGGATTCTACTATGGTTCGAGCGAATATTTTGGATATTAAAAAAGGCTGGGGATAAACTCGTGCTCAAATTTGCTCCTTGAAAAATCCTGCATTTGGTATAATAAAAACATGATCGATCTCGACTATCGCTCGAACTACATCATCATCTTTTTGGTTTTTCATTGATTTGTATTTTACCTGTATTCCTACTTTCACCCTTACTTTTATTTTTATTTTTCATTCAAGTTCAAGTTCAAGTTCATCTTCATCTTCATCTTCATCTTCCTTACCTTAGCAGCAAAAATTAAGAGCTTTGACTTCTACCCAAATACTAATTACCATTGCCTGTTATTTTGCTGTTCTTATCGCAATATCTTTTATAGTAGGTCGCACGAGCGACAGTGCTACTTTTTTTAGAGGCAATCGTTCTTCCCCTTGGTTCATTGTCGCCTTTGGAATGATAGGAGCGTCGCTTAGTGGGGTAACTTTTATCTCTGTTCCGGGAGCGGTTGGGGAAGGCGCAATGAATTATTTTCAGGTAGTATTAGGCTACATAGTGGGTTATCTGGTCATAGGAACGGTACTTTTACCCCTCTATTACCGTATGAATCTCACTTCCATTTACTCCTACCTTAACGACAGGTATGGAAGTGCCGCACAATACACCGGTTCTAGTTTCTTTATTCTTTCTCGTGTGGTAGGTGCGAGTTTTAGACTTTATTTAGTTGCTGGAGTATTACAAGAATTTGTTTTTGAACATATGGGGGTAGCATTTTGGCAAACGGTAACACTTACCGTAATCCTTATCTGGTTGTATACCTTTAAGTCTGGAATCAAAACCATCGTTTGGACAGACACCTTACAAACTTTGTTTATGTTGATCGCCGTAGGAGTAAGTATTTACTATATTTCTGACAGCTTGAATCTTAATGGTATTGGCGAGATTACAGGTTTTATAACTGACAGTGAGCTCTCCCAAGTTTTCTTTTTTGACGATTGGAAAAGTGGTCAATATTTTTTCAAACAATTTTTTGCTGGAGCCTTTATCGCCATAGTGATGACAGGACTGGATCAAGATATGATGCAAAAAAACCTCACTTGTCGCAGTCTTGGTGATGCTCAGAAGAACATGTTTTGGTTTACTATTGTGTTGACTTTTGTGAATCTGATCTTCTTAGGATTGGGTGTATTATTAACCGCTTTCGCGAAAGCGGAACACTTAACAGCCACCAAAGACAAATTGTTTGCCGCTATTGCATTAGATAGCAATCTAGGAATTGGAATTGGACTCGTATTTATTCTTGGACTAGTCGCAGCAGCATATTCCAGTGCAGACAGTGCACTTACTTCTTTAACAACTTCTTTCTCTGTAGATATTTTACGATTGGAAGAAAATTATGAAGAGAAGAAACAAAATTGGATGCGCAAACTGGTTCATGTAGGATTTTCTTTGTTATTGATCTTGGTCATTGTGAGTTTTGAGTATGTAATCAAAGACGATAGTGTGATCAATAAACTATTTGTGTTTGCAGGGTATACCTATGGCCCGTTATTGGGGTTGTTTGCTTTTGGGATTTTGACTCGATTAAAAGTACATCACTACGCAACTCCAGTTATCGCAATTCTCTCCCCTTTTCTAGCATTCGGAATCAGCTTAACAGCCACCTACTTTTTCGAATTTGAATTTGGTTTTTTTGTACTGCTTCTCAATGGTTTTATTACTTTTTTAGGCTTGCTCATCGCCTGCATTTTCAGCAACCAAAATTAGGTCAATATTGATTTGTTTCTAGCAAGACTAACGTACAAGCCACTTCGCTTTGAATATTGTTCTCCTTTAAAAGTTTATAAAGTTCTGGGTTCTCTGTTCCCGGATTAAAAATGACTCGTTCTGGACGCAGACTTATGATGTAATCGTAATACTCTGATTGCCTTTTAGGATTCAAATAAAGGGTTACCGTATTGATTCCCTGAAATGGAATGAGCTCTTTGTGAATTTGCACATCGCCTACCATTCCTTCTCGCATTCCAATTGCGACCGTATCTGTATTGAACTTGCGCAATCTATAGATCGCCAGGTTAGAATAACGTTCTTCTTTAAGCGATGCTCCTAATACTAAAGTTTTTTTAGACATTTTTCGTGACTTTGCATTCAACAATATACAAATATCGTGGTCTTTTAAACCAAAAACTTGATAAAGCCTTCTTGATTTATTTGGTTTATTGAATTTTTATGAAAAAGAGAAATTCGCAGATGAATGTCCTTTAGGTTTTAACATCAGCATCCTTATAGATGAATAGAATCGTATAGTTCATAATTAATGGTCAGTGTTTTTCTAACATCTAGAAATCCTGAGCTTTCAGGCTCGGGATTTTTTTTGTATCACTTCCAATCATTCATAGGTACCGCATCCAAATTTTGTTTTACAATCCTAATTCACCACCCATTCATAGTACAGCATCAAGATCAACCATTCACAGGTGCGGACTTAAGTCCGCACCTGTGAATGAAATCGCATTACCATTTTATCACCGCACTCGCCCAAGTAAATCCGCTTCCAAAAGCAGCAAGAACCACCGTATCACCTTCTTTTACTTTACCTTCTTCCCATGCTTCACATAGCGCAATAGGAATAGATGCCGCTGTGGTATTACCGTATTTCTGTATATTATTATACACCTTATCGTCAGCCAATTGGAATTTTTTCTGAATAAATTGAGAGATACGCAAATTGGCTTGGTGTGGCACAAGCATGTCGATATCACTTACTTGAAGACCATTGGTTTTTAGACCTTCCATGATAACCTCAGAAAAACGAACGACTGCATTCTTAAACACCAACTGTCCATTCATATAAGGATAATAAGGAATGTCTTCTTGTGGATCCTCCTCTATTAATTGCGGAACCCAATGATTTGTTGAAGGACCCTTTAAGGACAACTCTAAGGCGTGCTTACCCTCACTATGTAAATGTGTGGAGCGTATTCCATGACCTTCTTTTTCAGATCTTGAAACTACCGCTGCTCCCGCTCCATCTCCAAAGATAACCGACACATTTCTACCACGAGTGGTAAAATCGAGTCCGCCACTGTGGTTTTCAGATCCTATGACCAGAACATTTTTATACATACCCGTTTTTATAAACTGGTCTGCAACAGAAAGAGCGTAGATAAAACCACTACATTGATTTCTAACATCCAGTGCTGGACAGGTATGAATACCCATTAGATCCTGCACTTGCACTCCACAACCTGGAAAATAATAATCTGGTGATAGGGTCGCAAAAACAATTAATTCTATATCGTCTTTGGAAACATTAGCGCGTTCCAAAGCGATTTCAGCAGCCTTAACCCCCATAACAGCTGTAGAATTGCCGTCACCTTTTTTGATGTGACGACGCTCTTTGATACCTGTACGTTCCTGAATCCAGGCATCATTAGTATCCATGATTTTAGAAAGATCGTCATTAGTCACAACGTTCTCCGGAACATATTTACCCATTCCGGTTATGCGAGAAGTATACATAAATTATTTTTAATTGTGCACAAGATACGTGACAGCCTTAGTATCTTGCTAGAGTTACACCATAATTTGATATGCATGCATAATAAGTTATTTCCAGACTCATTTCCAGATATCCCAGATGCTTCGGTGCATTATGAGGCTGCCTTTTACGCTTTCGCGAAAGCGGAACATCTAAAAGCCACGTTATTAAAAGAAACGCCATGGAGACAAAATAAAATCCAGCTGTTTGGCAAGGTACACAACGAGCCGAGGCTCACCCAATTATATGGAGATCCAGATATCGCATACAGCTACAGCGGCATTCTTTTTAAAACACTACCATGGAGTGAAACTTTAAAACAGATCAAAACCGATGTCGAAAAAGCAGCAGGAACCACCTTCAATATTTGCCTGATCAATCAATACCGAGATGGGCAAGACTCCAATGGCTGGCATGCTGACAATGAAGCCGAATTGGGTAAAAACCCCATCATTGCTTCCATTAGTTTAGGGCAAGAACGCTTTTTTCATTTAAAACACAACACCCGTAAAGACTGCCGATTTAAGTTTTTACTAGAGCATGGAAGCCTTCTGCTTATGAAAGGTCCAACACAACACACCTATAAACATCAAATCGCTAAAACAAAAAAGAACATCGACTTGCGTATTAATTTGACTTTTAGAAAAGTGATTCAGTAGGTAATGAGCAGGTTGACATCCTACCTATACCAAGAAATGTGGGTAGGCAGTTTTTAGAAATAATGATAAATGTTATTCTTTAAATGCAAGTTGCACGGTATTGATAGGCATATAAGTTCCATGTTATAATGAAATTTGTTCAAAACTTACACTCAAAAGATTCAGTGATTTAACCCTTTCAATACTCGGTGGAGCAATAGTCGAAACCTGTTACTTAGAACATATTCTATCGAAA
>Ga0136655_1001442_pt1 | contig 10624 bp, 13 predicted proteins | sample CPBDNA_2_FD_94863 | JGI IMG/M metagenome (GOLD analysis project Ga0136655, IMG submission 94863) | Freshwater to marine salinity gradient microbial communities from Chesapeake Bay, USA - CPBay_Spr_15_0.8_DNA (version 2) | ecosystem: Environmental > Aquatic > Marine > Coastal | place: USA...
AATTGCCTCTTTGGCTTCAAAGGCTTTTGTGGCCGTATCCTGAAAACCGAAAGGATAGCCTACACAAGCGGAAACTTGTACGCCACTTTCTTGTAATTCCCGAGCTACTTTTTTCACCCAGAAAGAGGGAATCAGACAGGAAATCACAAGATTTTGAATTGCTTCCTGAATAAATATTTCCACCTCATTCCCATTCATTCGTGGATGAAGAAGTTCCGCCTCAAGAAATCGATTGAGGTTAATCATCACCTCCAACAAAATCCGACAGATACATGAACTCCAAGGTTAAATCCCCATCTCTTGCGATAGTCGCACGCTCAAGCATAGCTGAACTTTCCTTCAATAATTCAGGGATAATCCACTTGCTTAATTGAAGCCCGAACTCACGACTTGCCTCTCGAGGAAGCTCACAGGGCAAGTTATCGATGGCCATTACTGAAATACTTGTTTGGCTTCCAAAAGCCGGAATGGCAGTTCCCGTTTGGCGATCGATATCAAAAACAGGGTCAACAATCGTAGAAGACTTGATTGTCGTAGGTACAGATCCATTGACATCACAGGAAATATCAGCGATAACAGAGATCTGAAAATCATCACTGGCGATATCAGATAGCTCAAACAATCGAGGTGCTTCAGGATCCCAATAAGCCGCGGCGATCAGAATCTCGGCAACTTCCGTGAACTTTTGAAAATGACTCTCATAGCGTTCTGGATAATCATAGAACTCCCGACGATCATATCCCCCATCGGATTTTCTACGATTGTAATCCTCTGTTTTCAACATCACAAAAACAGGCTCCTCATAATAATGGAACAAAAACTCTTCGATGGAGACTTGCTTGATTTGAAGCTTTTCCAAGACTTCTGCTGCCCCTTTAGCAACTCTTCCCGTTCCGGTGATGGCTATTTTTATCGGGGGCAATTGTACTTTGGTTAGCTCCTGGTCCAACTCTTCCAAATCATAGCATTCATGAGCGCGCCTCAACTCAAAGAGTGCAGTCTTTTTACCATAGGTCCAAAAAGCATTATAAGAACCTACAATTCCTGCCCAACGTCCAAAGGCAACTACTCGGTTTCCGAATTCGTCCTTGAGCACTTCATAATCAATCAGTCGGATATTTTTCTCCAAAACAGCCTGAAGTAATTTTCGATTATAGGGCTGTTTTTTCATCGTATGAGAAAAGAAAAAATAAGTCTTTTCAGGAATTAGCTGATCGATCCGAACTTCTTTCACGCCGAAAAGAACATCACAGGTCGAAACATCCTCCACAACGGCTATTCCCTCATCTAAATACTCTTGATCCACAATCGTTCTGACTTCACTAGATTGCACCTCAAAGCTAATCTGATCTCCATAAATGGCCAAAATTTCTTTGAGCTGGGATGGAGTAAAAGCTACTCGCTTGTCTGGAGGATTTTTTCCTTCGCGTATTATTCCGATTTTCATAAGTTGAATGTCAATGGATCAAAACTAAACCAATGGATTATTTACTTCTAGCCCTGAGTTGGGGTCTATTTTACACACTCCATTCCAGCTTCGCTGGATCGAAGTTAAAAAGATTTTTTCGGGGAAAAATTGGAATGACGATTAAATGGTATCGCCTTAGTTATTCCATTATCTCAAGCCTTTTCTTCCTGGGAATCCTCTTTCAATCTGCCTTGATTCCGACTTACCAAATCCTTTCCAAAGGCTCAATCACTGAATACTTAGCCTATGTATTTGCTGGATTCGGAACGATAATTATGGTAAAATCTACCAAACAAATTTCTCTTTCTAGATTTCTTGGACTCTCTTCCAAATCAGATCAAATCGATGAATTGGTGGTTTCTGGATTATATTCCAAGATAAGACATCCACTATACGCAGGTTTAGTGCTGATCTTTATCGGTTACTTTTTGTTTGCAGGAACAGCTGCTGCGGCGGTACATTTGATCTGCTTGGCTCTCTATATTCCGATAGGAATCTATTTTGAAGAAAAAAACCTGATTGCCTCCTATGGTCAGTCTTATAGGGACTATCAAGAAAAAGTCCCACCATTCTTCCCATGGATCTAAAAAAAGAGGGCCGAAGCCCTCTTGATCAATCTATTCCTTTGAATTCCACATCAAAAATCAAAACTGAGTTTGGTGGAATTTTAGAGTTGTTTGTTGCTGCACTATAGCCGTAAGGAGAGGGGATGATTAATTTAGCTTTAGATCCTGGTCTCAATCTTCTAAAACCAATATCCCACCCCGTAATTACACCTCCAGTACCAACCACGAAGCTAAAGATCGAATAGTCTCTGCCTTCCACATAAATATTGTTGTCTCTGGCGACATCTTCAAAGCTAGTATCGAAAATAGAACCATCACTCATCAATGAGCCAGTATAGTCCGTATAAACAACAGTTCCCCCTGTAGGCCTTGTTCCACTACCCTCTTCTTGTACAATCACCACTACTCCACTTGGATCATGAATTCGATAGAGGCTATCAATTTCTGTGGAGGCTAAATAGGTATCAATCAGTTTCCGATCGATCTCCAAATTAGCAGCTGCATCGTAGGTAGGACCTGCTGCGAACGGATTACTCGGTTGGCAACTCGCCAGCCCTAGCAGGAGCACAGAAAGAAGGATGAGATAGCTTTTTTGTTTCATTAGGAATTTGGTCCAGCTTTAACTTCAATCAAATTTACTTCAAAGATTAGCGGTGCATTTAAGGGTATTCCGGCTGGAGGGTTATTTGCATAGCCCTGTTCCGAAGGCAAAAGAATCGTAGCTTTATCTCCTCGCTCCAACTGAATTAATCCAAATTCAAATCCTGGAATTACAACCGGTCGAAAAGTTCCGACACTAGTAGGAAACCTCAATGGTACATACCTGCGCTGAGAATTGAAAATATTATTTGCCTTGGCAATAGCCTCAATAGAGCTATCAAATACCACGTCATTTAATAGTTTCCCGGTATAATCAGTGGAGATGGTATCACCTCTAGTTATTTTAATTCCGCTATTTGATACTTCTTGCCAAATTATAGAAACACCAGTCAAAGGGTCTTTAAATTCTTTCACATTGACCATATCGCTTTTTTCGATGTATTCTGCTATCGCTTTTAAGTCTTTCTCAAATAGCGCATCAACAGTTTGGCCTTTGTCAATGCATGAAAAAGAAAGAATTGAAATAAGGAAAAGAAAAAGAATATTCGCTGGTTTGATTTTCATACTTGGTTTTTTGGTAAGCTTATTTTTGAACGTCTGTCACTTCTACGTCAAATACTAAAATTGAGTTCGGTCCGATCATTCCTCCGGCTCCTGCTTCTCCATAGCCCAAGGGAGATGGAATTAGGAATTTAGCTTTTGAACCATTCTTCAATAACATCAAGCCTTCGTCCCAACCTGGGATTACTTGACCCATTCCTACATTCACAGGAAGTGGACCATACTCTCTGCCTTCGTTGAACATGTTATTAGCTTTTGCAATCTCAGGGTATGAAGTATCGAAAAGCGTTCCGTCTAGCAAGTAACCTGCGTAGTTGACATACATCGTAGTACCTGGAGTTGTTGCTTCACCTGTTCCTTCAGTCTCTATCGCATAATATAAACCGTTAGCAGTCTTCTGCACAGTCAAGCCTTTCTCAGCTGCGTAAGCTTCAATTATTCCTGCCTCTTGAGCAAGCATTTCTACCGCTCGTTCGGATTTTTTCGAGTCTTCAGCAGACATCATTTTCTCAAAATAGGCCTGAATAGCCGTCTCGTCCATTACCTCAAATGCACCAAGATTCACTTTTACAGTTTCGTCTTCTTTCAAGAAAGGGGGCACGTTCTGTCCAAAGATTGTTTTCGCAGTAGATTGGAAAACGATGCTATCTCCTTTTCTTAGGTGAAGGAAAATCTCATCCATTCCGTTAGTTGCTGGCATAGAATCATTGGCCATTAAGTAACCTGGCATCGGCTGACCTGCAGTAGTATAGATTACTGAGTCAGATCCATTCGTGATTTGAAGGTTGTAAAGCAAAAAATGTCCGTTTGGTGCTTTTTCGGATCCTTCTTTGATATACGTATATTCTATTCCATCTTTCTCCGTCACTTTGGTTTTTTGACAGGAAGACATAGTTGTCGCTCCTAATAGGACAACAACAAGTGCCAACAGGCTTTTTTTGTTTTTCATAAATGATATGTGATTGTTCAAGGTAATTCTAAGGAAAGGGATTTAGACAGAGACAGGTTTTGGATGATATAGTTCCTCCTGATGCTCCTCAATAAGTGACTCAAATAATTGTACAGTTTCTTTCAGACCAAGTTCAGATTTTCCTCCGGCAGCATTTTTATGACCTCCACCATTGAAATATGCAGCAGCAAATTTATTCACGGCTACATCTGTACATGATCGAAAGGAAATCTTGATGCCATCTTCGCGCTCGGAGAACAAAGCGGCTACCTTAATTCCCTCCAAAGATAAAGCATAATTGACCAAACCTTCGGTGTCTCCAGTCTGGCTTTGATATTTTTTAAGATCTTTTTTGCTGATAGCAAAATAGGCTAAATGCAAGTCTTCCCGTACTACAAGTCGACGAGAGATCGCAAAACCAATAAATTTCAGTCTGTTTACAGAGTTTGAATCATAGATCCAGTTAGCAATCTGTGAGGTATCTGCTCCTAGTTCCAATAGTTCTGCAACTACAAGGTGCACGTTTTTGGTCGTATTGGGATGACGGAAGCCTCCGGTATCTGTCATAATACCTGCGTAGAGGCACTCAGCGATCCCTTTATCAATTAAGTCTTTATCTCCCAAATCCACAATCATTTCATAGACCAGCTCACAGGTAGCCGCAGCTTTGGTACTCCAGATTCTGAAATCTGCAAAATCCTCGGGATCTTGGTGATGATCAATATTCACCACGAAAGCATCAGATGCTCTAATCAGCTCTCCCAATTCATTGACGCGATTCAAAACCGAGAAATCAAGGCAAAAGATAACCTCTGCCTCTTCCAATTTTTTCTTGACTTGATCGACCTGATCTGGATGGCTGAAATCAAGTACAGATTCATTTCCTTCCATCCAGTTTAGAAAACTTGGATAGTCTGAAGGAGTGACCACGCATACATCATGGCCTTTCTTGATGAGGTAATTAGCCAATCCAAGGGATGAACCCAACGCATCTGCATCCGGTTTCACATGGGTGGTGATAAATATTTTCTTGGGGGAGGATATCTCTTTTGCAAATAAGGCTAAAGCTTCCTTCATAGATATTTAAGTGGCACTTTGGCTTTTGTGGGATGCAAAGGTCATTATTTTTTTGACAAATCCCAAGTAAGCCATTTGCTTGAAAATTAAGTAGCTAAGGTATAAATCTCGAAGTTTTTCGGAGAATGGCTTTTATTCCACTATTTTTGCCTCCGATTTAAACCAATGAAAATATAAAACCCATGGCAACAAACAGAACATTTACCATGATTAAGCCAGATGCTTTCAAAGCTGGCAACTCTGGCGCTATTTTGAAAATGATCGAAGCTGCTGGTTTCAGAATAGTAGCTATGAAAGCTACTCATTTGACTCCTGCACAAGCTGGTAAATTTTACGAAGTGCACAGCGAAAGACCTTTTTACACTGATCTTTGCGCATACATGTCCTCTGGACCAATCATCGCAGTAATTCTTGAGAAAGACAATGCAGTGGAAGATTTCAGAACTTTGATCGGTGCAACTAATCCTGCAAATGCAGCAGAAGGCACTATCAGAAAAATATTTGCAACCTCTATCGAAGCTAACGCGGTTCACGGATCAGATTCTGACGAAAACGCAGCTATTGAAGGAGCATTCTATTTTGCGCAGACAGAGCACGTACTTTAATAGCAAAATTGCTAAAAGTATAAAAGCACTCCAAACGGGGTGCTTTTTTTGATTTTGGTCAATGGAAAGATAAGCCAGACCGCCTTTTATAAAGAGCTCTCCTAGCAGGGAAGAAATAAATACGAAGATCTGGTTACATAGAATTAGAAAAATGGAAAAACTCCTCCATTTTCTGAATACTTCATTCTTTAACTCTAAAAAGCCATTGCGTTCATTGCTGACAAAAAACTTTCATGAAAATCAGCCCCCAATCGCTATCATACTTCGATTCTGACTATGAAGCTCCGGATCCGAAAGCTTTTCCAGATTATCCATCCCGGCTCGAACCGCTTTTTTGTGGTAGATGGATTCTAAAATCAACTCCTCCACATTTCCTCCTTCACGCATCACTTTTAGCAAGTCTGTCTCTCGATTGGAAAACAGACAATTTTTTATACGGCCATTGGCTGTAAGTCGAATTCGGTTACAAGTCCCGCAGAAAGGATTCGTCACCGAGCTGATGATCCCAAATTCCCCTTGAAAACCTTCAATCTTGAATTTTCTCGCGGTTAGATTTTTTTCATCCGGCAGTGAAACCAAGTTGGCTTTGCCAAACTCCAACTCAACTTGAGACAATATTTCTGCCTCAGAAACCAGCTTTGATTTATTCCATTTATTTCCATCAAAAGGCATAAACTCAATAAACCGAACGGAGATGGGCAAGTCTTTCGTCAATCGGATAAAGTCTACAATCTCATCGTCATTTTCACCCTTCATCAAGACACAGTTTATTTTCAGCTGGAATTGCTCGGCAATGGCCAAATGGAAATTCTCCATCGTTTTCTGAAAACCGGTACGACGGGTCATTTCCAAGAATCTGCTTTCCTTCAAGGTATCCAAACTGAAATTCAGGTGCTTGATCCCGAGACCTTGCAAGAGCTCAATATTTCGATCGAGTAGCATCCCGTTAGTGGTTATGGATATTTCTACAGGAAAAGCGGCTAGCAGTCGGGCGATATCAGCAAAGTCTTTCCGAAGCAAAGGTTCTCCTCCGGTTAATCGAATCTTTTTCACGCCAAATCCCACAAAAATCTCTGCGAATTTTCCGATCTCTTCCGCTGTCATCAATTCTTTTTGCGGTGAAAGTGGAATTCCATGCTCCGGCATGCAATAGGTGCATCTTAGATTACACTTCTCAATCAAGGAGATCCGGAGGTAGTCATGCTTCCTGCCAAATTGATCGATTAATTCTTTACGCTGATCAGTCATTTGCAGAGTGGGTTGTTCCCTTTAAAACTTTGAATACGTGGAGCAAATGCGGGAAAACAGCATCCATGGATTCCGAAGCTCCTTTTGTTGATCCAGGCAGAGCCAAAATCAGGCAATTCCCGATCGTTCCCACCACCGATCTGGATAGCATGGCATAGGGCATGATTTGCTGTCCGTAGCTGCGGATGGCCTCTTCGATTCCCGGAATCCGACGCTCCAAAATAGGTTCCAAGGCTTCCGGCGTCACGTCTCTCGGCGAAAGTCCAGTTCCTCCAGTAAAAATCAGCAGTTGAACTTGATCACAGAGATCAAGTGCCACTGTTCTTATTTTGTCAATTTCATCCGGAACACTCGTATAGTTTTTAATTTCTACGCCTTGAGATTTTAGCTTTTCAATGATTGCTTTTCCAGCCCCATCTTCATTCTCTCCAGCCGAAATCGAGTCTGAACAGACAATTACTCCTGCCGTAATGGTACTTGGATCTTGTCTTTTGAAACTGCTTTTTCCTCCTGTTTTCTCCACCAAACCCACTTCGCGAATCACGATTCCTTTATCAATCGGCTTCAGCATATCATAAATCGTCAGTGCAATCACAGATGCACCATGCATGGCTTCAACCTCCACGCCTGTTTTATAGATCGTCTTTACAGTAATGAAAATATGAATTTCCAGTCCATCGATCTGATACTCCACCCCAGTGTATTCGATAGGAAGTGGATGGCAGTCAGGTATAGTCAGATGCGTATTTTTCACTGCAAATAGCCCGGCAACCTTAGCCATCTCAAAAACATTTCCTTTGGGTACACGATTTTCTGTGACTGCCAAAATAGTCTCTGGACTGCTCACCTGTACGATAGCCTTTGCGGTAGCTACTCGTAGCGTGGTGATTTTATGAGTGATGTCAATCATTTTTTTAGCTATTTACTTTCCATTGGAAATCTTCATTCTCAAAAATCTCCTTGCCGAAGATTGGCACCTGCTCTTTCACTTGATTGACTAGGTACTCGGTGGCTTCATAAACTTGTTTCCGCCGCTTTGAAGAGACAAAAACAAAAAAGCATATTTCCCCAACGGCTACTTTGCCAAGGCTATGATAAATATGTAAGCAAGTCAGGTCATATCTTTCAAACGCAGCTTCACGAATCTCATGTAGTTTTTCATTGGCCATCTCCTCGTAAGCGGTATAGTCGATAGCCACTACTTTTTGCCCATCGATTTCATCCGCCCGGACTTGGCCCAAAAATATATTGTGCGCGCCAATGCTATGCTTACCCTGATGTTTGGCGATTGATTCTGCAATGAAATTGGAGGAAATTGCTCCTTCAAGAAATGTCTTTTTCATCTGTTTAGTATTTTTTTTTATTGGTCAGATGGAATCTCGTTGTGGTTATAATCATTTTCCTGTGTGCGACTTGTGTCTTGCTCGATTTCATAAATCAATTTTTCTGCTAATTCTTTTGCTCCGCCTTTGATTACTTTGATTCTGCGAAAACCTAGTCCATTTAATAGTTCTGCGGCCTGAGCACTTCGAGCTCCACTTTGACAAAAGATTACCAATTCTCGTTCAAGGTCTAGATTTTGCCAGCGATCCGCAAGCTCAGCGAGCGGAATTTGAACATATCGTTTATGACTGACTTCAGGAAGTTCACCAAAAGACCGCACGTCCAAGAGGATTGCTTGAGACTGAATGGCATCTGCTATTGAAATCAGCTCCGTTCTAAAGCTCTTTTCTATTGAGGGGCTTTCCTTTTTTTTCTCAATCTCAAAAATATCCTGACTGTTGGTAAGGAGGTTATAAATCAGCAACTTTCCGGATAAGGACGTTCCAAAACCAGCAATAATTTTTAACGCTTCATTGGCTTGAAGCATTCCGATCAAACCAACCGTCGGCCCTAAGACTCCAGCTTCGGAGCAAGATATAGCGGATCGGCTTTGGGTAGGAAATAAATCACGATAGGAAGGGCCATTGTTGAAATTGAAAACAGAAACCTGACCTTCAAACTGATGAATAGAACCATAAACCCATGGAATTCCAGCAGCAAGGCAGGCCTCATCGATCAAATATCGCGTAGGAATATCATCCGTTGCATCTATTAGCAGATCAAAATTTTGGATGATTTCACAAGCATTGGTTTCATTTAAAAAGCTAGTGTAACTCACAAGGCTCAGTTCCGAATACCTACTTTGGAGATAAGCAGATGCAACTTCAGCCTTTAGGCTTCCGATTTGAGATTCAGAATAGATCACCTGTCGGGGAAGGTTGGATGCTTCGATCAGATCCCCGTCGATGATTCCCAGCTTACCCACTCCGGCAGCAGCCAAATACGGAAGTAGTGCGGATCCTAAGCCTCCTGCACCCACGACGAGGATTTTGGAATCCCTCAGCTTTTGCTGTGCGGCCTCTCCCCACTGTGGCAATATGGTTTGTCTGCTATAATCCATTTATCCTCCTGCAAATGCAGGTAAAAAAGCGATTTCATCAGAATCCTTCACCTTGAAGGCACTCAAGTCTGAGATGATTTTTCGGTTTACTGCGATCTGAAAGTCATGTGCTTCCAGCGAGTGCTTTTCCTTCAGTTGGGCTACAAGCACTTCCAAATTCTCTGAATCAAAGCTTATTTCTTCTTCCGCTTGATTTACAGTCTCTGCTAGTATTCCGAAATATTTGACTTTGGGCATTTTTTTTGAGCTGCTTTAAAATAGATTTTGATTTTCTTTTTGGCTTCTGGGTTTTCCTAAACGGTCATCAATTTAATAAATGCGATGAAAAGCACAGCCGACAGGATGTATTTCAACACTGGAAAGGAAAACTTGCTGCTGCCGTAATAGGAACCTAAAGTGCCTCCAATAAGTGCCGCGGGGATCAAATAAAGGGCTTCATTGGGAATTTCGCCTCCTCCCACCACAAAACCCAGTGCCCCTGAGACCGAATTGACAAAGATAAATAAGGCTGAAACTGCTGCCGATTCTTTCAAATTTCCCCAGCCCAAAAGCAAAATCACCGGACTGAGAATAATCCCACCTCCGATACCAATCATTCCAGAGAAAAACCCGATTCCCAATCCTACTGCTAATGCCAACCAAATATTTACTTTCTGATTTTCCTTTAGAGGTGCTTTTCCAAATAACCCTAAAATCCTCAGAATAGCCAAAAACAGGAATACACCCAGAATCTGCTTGTATAGTGTAGGATTGATTGGAATGCCTCCTCCAATAAATGCAGCAGGAATAGAAGTTATGGCAAAAGGATAGAAGAGCTTCCAATTGAAGAATTTATTAGCTCGGAAAAAGTAAAATGAAATCCCAGAAACAAAGATATTCAGGATCAAAGCGGTCGGCTTCATCACCAAAAGTGAAAAGCCAAAGAGTGCCATTAAAGCCAAGTAGCCGCTGGCCCCACCATGGCCCACACTTCCATAAAGAAAGGCGACCACTGCAAGAATCAGCGAAAATGAGATAATGAAAACAGGATCTGCCGTTAACATATTAGCTTCTGTTGATTGGGAAATAATGAATGGTTTCTCCTGCTTTTAACTCTTCCAATTCAGC
>Ga0136655_1001443_pt1 | contig 10618 bp, 11 predicted proteins | sample CPBDNA_2_FD_94863 | JGI IMG/M metagenome (GOLD analysis project Ga0136655, IMG submission 94863) | Freshwater to marine salinity gradient microbial communities from Chesapeake Bay, USA - CPBay_Spr_15_0.8_DNA (version 2) | ecosystem: Environmental > Aquatic > Marine > Coastal | place: USA...
AAGCGCGATTAGGGTGACTCTGAGAATACACATGTTCAACGCCTGGAATCTGAGACAAAAGCTTCTCGATTGGCACTACCACTTGTCGCGAGACTTGCTCCGCAGACAATCCAGGCGCTTCGATCACTACATCGATCATCGGAACCACAATTTGTGGCTCTTCCTCGCGGGGCATCAACCAAAGTGTAAGAACACCAAGACACAGCCCCGCAACAAAAATAGCGGGGGTAATGCCTCGATTGAGTGCAAGCGCGATCAATCGCTCAAGCATAAGTATGCCTCACGACCCCCACAAATCCCGGATAGTAACATGACCCATCAAGACACTCTTTGATGCAGGTTGGGTTTTTGCACGTTTTGCCAGCAAAGAATCTGTTATTCTTAGACCGGTAATTTTGGAATATGAACTGCCACCGGATTGCTTGACGCCGCATGGTCTGGACCATGCAGAGACACGATCGGTTGATTGAGCCTCGCCTCTCGAAGCTATTCATTGATACGCTTCAAGGATATCGGCAAGCTCTTCAGCATAATCAGCAGAAGTCCGCTGTTTTAATCAATACACTACAGGAAAAGAATCATGACAGACTCGCGTCGGCCACATTCATCCGTCATTGTCGACGGCCTCTCTCAAACTCCATCGCGGGCCATGCTGCGCGCCGTTGGATTTGAAGACGAAGACTTCAAGAAACCGCAGATTGGTATAGCCAGCACTTGGAGTATGGTCACACCGTGTAACATGCATATCAATGAGCTTGCGCAGCACGCCGAGCAAGGTGCCAATGCAGCTGGCGCTAAAGGCGTCGTGTTTAACACCATCACTATCAGCGACGGCATCAGTATGGGTACGCCCGGCATGCGCTATTCACTGGTCAGCCGCGAGGTGATCTGTGATTCCATAGAAACTGTGGTGGCCGGACAAGGCTTTGATGGAGTGGTGACCATTGGTGGCTGTGATAAGAACATGCCTGCCTGTGTCATGGCGATGCTTCGGCTCGACCGCCCGTCGGTGTTTGTCTACGGTGGCACTATTAAGCCCGGCAGCGAACGGCGCGACATCGTTTCGGTCTTTGAGGCGGTGGGTCAGCGTGCAGCGGGCACTATCGACGATGCTCAACTCATCGCAGTCGAAAAGACGGCTATCCCTGGACCCGGCTCCTGTGGCGGAATGTATACTGCAAACACCATGGCAAGCGCCATCGAAGCGCTTGGTTTGTCGTTGCCCAACTCGTCAGCACAAGAAGCGGTATCAGGCGAAAAACGAAAAGATTCTGAAGCCGCGGGTGCCGCAGTCATGAATCTGATTGAGCTGGGCCTTAAGCCCTCTGACATTGTGTCGAAAAAATCTTTCGAAAATGCGATCACGGTGATTATCGCACTGGGTGGCTCCACCAATGCGGTGCTGCATCTGATCGCTATGGCGCATTGCGGCGGCATAGAACTCTCTCTCGATGATTTTACGGAAATCGGTAAACGCGTCCCTGTATTGGCCGACGTCAGGCCCTCAGGAAACTATCTCATGAGTGAGCTCATCGAGATTGGCGGCATTCAGCCCCTTATGAAAATGTTGCTTGATCGAGGACTTCTGCATGGTGATGTGTTGACCGTGACAGGTAAAACTATGGCTGAAAATTTAGCCGAGGTTGCGCCCTATCCGGACAGTCAAAATATCATTCATGCTTTTGATGACCCCATCAAAAAAGACAGTCACTTGCGAATTCTATATGGCAACTTGGCGCCCGAAGGCGCTGTGGCCAAAATCACGGGTAAAGAGGGTCTCACCTTCACAGGGACAGCGGCATGCTTCAATTCTGAAGAAGAGGCTTATGCTGCGATCATGGACGGTCAAGTTAAGAAAGGCGCTGTCATCGTTATCCGTTACGAGGGCCCCAAAGGTGGCCCGGGTATGCGCGAAATGCTTTCACCAACCAGCGCCATCATGGGCGTTGGTTTGGGTCAAGAAGTCGCCTTAATCACCGATGGACGTTTTTCTGGGGGATCGCACGGCTTTGTGATTGGTCATGTCACCCCAGAGGCCGCCCTTGGGGGTCCGATCGGACTGATTCAAGATGGCGATCTCATCACCATTGACGCAGAAGCCAACACCTTAGAAGTGGACCTTGATCCGGCTACCATGGCCGCTCGCAAAGCAAATTGGCGGATGGAAAAAGTTTTGCCAACACGCGGCGTCCTCGCCAAATATGCGAAGCAGGTCACAAGCGCCAGCCGCGGTGCTATTACAGACAGCGAAGACTGATCAACACAGACCACCCTGCCTACATGTCTGAGGTGTGGGTAGGATTTGGTTTCAGGTTACAACTCCGAGTGCCCCACCCAGCTAAATCTTGTCTTAATGAACTGTCTCGAGTTTCGCGATATAAGCCATTGAATAGAAAAAGTGTCGATCAATGCCACCAACCAGCGCCTAACAACCACAACCACAACCACGGATGTTACGACGTCCGCTGGTACGTCAAAGTGACTCGAACTTAGAAAAACCGCCCACCCTGAAAATCCCGAATCGCCTGCTCAATTTCCTCGGGCTGATTCATCACAAATGGACCGTACTGTGCTATCGGTTCACGCAGAGCTCGGCCAGATAACACCAGAGCATCAAACCCTGACGCCTTCGCCCTCAGGCACAGAGTGTGACCGCCGCCATAAACCCCCAGTTGCTTGGCAGTCAGCTCCTTAGTCTCGCCACGGTATACCATAACTAACGCGGTTTCGTAGCCACCTATATTCAAAGCAAGCTCTGACTCAGGCTCGACTGAAACATCCAACAGTAATGGCTGCGTCTGCATCTCTGGTAAACAACCATTGAGCACGACCTCCCCTACTGTAATAGTACCGGCGATAACACGAATTTGACTGCCTGCACCGCAGTAACGCGCTATGTCATCGCTGCGAATATCACGATAAGCAGCGGGTTTAGCTTATCCTTTGCCGGTAGATTCAGCCAAATCTGAAAACCGTGCATCAAGCCCGCGTCCTGCTCAGGCAGTTCAGAATGCAACACGCCACGCCCAGCGGTCATCCACTGCACATCACCAGGACCGATAACACCTTCATTACCCATGTGATCGCGATGCCGCATTCGTCCAGCCTTCATGTAGGTAATGGTTTCAAAGCCGCGGTGGGGATGCTCTGGAAAGCCTCCCATATAATCTGAGGCAGCATCTGAATTGATTTCGTCGATCATCAGATACGGATCCAGAACCTTGTTCAACGATTCACCGGCAATCCGATTGATCTTAACGCCATCCCCATCACGAGACGGCCTTGCTGGATATACCTGCAATAATTTTCTTTTCTGCGATGAATCCACCAATATACCCTCCTTCCCTTGACACCACCTGAACCGATTCTGCACACGCACGCGCGCAGTGTACGGATTTTGCACCCCTCATGTACGCAGCACTAGCCCCACTCGGATTTAAGAACCATGTCATTATCAATGCCAATGTGGATGGCCCATTCACCCACTCGTAAAAGCGCTAATGGTCTGATAAATTGGTGAGAAACCACTCGCGAACGCTCGCACAAGGCAGGGGCTTTATCAGTATACGAAAAAGACAATCAATGTCAGGCAAATGGGCAGGAACATTGACTTTCATTGTAGCCCTCCACCTTTTCTTGGATTTTTACTATCGCCCTTGGGCCATTCACTACAACATTAGTGATTTTGGTTTTGCTTCATCTTTTACTCAACTGACCTCGATAGTTGGCATTACTTGCATTATGCTGCTCATAGAGCGTCGCAAACCCGCATCTTCCGCTTTACCCGATATGTTTTTTGCGATTATTCCTCCAATTGCCATGTTGCTGTACGAATTTTTGCAGTTGCTCCTTCCAGCCACTTTCGATTGGATTGACGTGCTGTATTGTTTGTTTGGAGGCGGATTGAACTATTTACTGTTACAGTACTGGCTACTCAAGTAAAAGTGCACCTGCTTACCAACCTGTTCTAATCCAGCTTGGCCCGATTTTATTTCGTCTTCAGAAGCACCTTGCAGAGTCCAGTATCGGGTCATCTAGCTACCGGTAGCCACATATGACGTTCTTGTAAGATTTGCCGCCCAGCGCGCTTGCCCAATAGGAGCCTACTATGGAAAAAACAAACGAACACCCAGTGAAGTGCGAAGGAAGCGAGCCAACTAATAAACCGCTCTCCGCCAAAGAACTATTGATCATTGTTCTGTCTGGGCATATCGGCGTTCGGACACGCGAACAGCGAGCCGAGGACTTCAACCGCGCCAACGGACTCCATGTCTTTTTAGCTGCTGCTGCATATTTTATGTTGATAGTCGCAGGACTCATTCTTCTAGTGACTTACATCACTCACTAAGCAACACGAAAGCACGCCGGCAAACTAGACTTGCCTACGTAGTACTCAGGACTTCCAGTGACACGCTTCCACGCACGAATGACGGGGCTGCTAAGTTTCGCTTAAGAAATGGGTGTAACAACACATCCTAACTTCTGGTCAGGCTCAGAACCCACCTCATGATCAACATCGGCCAAGGACAACTCAATAGTCGCGCTTTCATATCGATTAATGCGCTCATTTTTCTGGTGATCTTTAACTACCCGTTTTTGGGTGCAAGTTATAACGCCGCGGCGCAGACCGAAAACACAAGCATTCTATTTATGCTCGCGCTCCCCGCATTGTTATTTGCGCTTCTCCATACTTTTCTGAGTCTAATACTCTGGCCCCGAAGCGAAAAATGGGTACTCACTTTCCTTTACGTCGTATCGAGCGCAGTGCTGTATGCGCAAATGAGTTATCGCGTCGTATTTGACTACACGATGATACAAAATGTTTTTGAAACCGACGCGTCTGAAGCGACAAGTTATTTGGCCAGCTCGACCATACTTACTCTAGGCATTCTCATTGCATCCTCCGTTAGCTGGCTTTGGCCTGTAAAAGTCAAATATAGCTCTACTTGGAAAGAAATATCGGCCCGAGTGATCAGCTGTGGCGCAATCTTAGCTGTTGCGATGGCATTAACTCTTGGGTGCTATGCTGAGTTTGCTGCGACTGCGCGCAACAACCCTGAGTTAAAGCGCCAAATCATTCCCTTCGAATGGGTAGACAACACCTACGACTACTGGCGTGACCGACTTATCACCGATCGACAAGAATTTGTGGTGCTAGACCCTGCGCCCACGCTAAACAAGGTCGGGCAGGACAAACCTCGACTTACGATTGTGATCTTAGGCGAGACTGCTCGAGCCGACCACTTCACTTACAATGGCTACGAGCGAGAGACAAATCGTTACACCACGCCATTTCAAGTGGTGTACTTCAAGGATGTGATCAGCTGCGGAACCGCCACGGCCGTATCTGTCCCATGTATGTTTTCAGACCTCACTCGTAAAGACTTCTCGTCAAGTGCTGCAAAGAATCGGCAGAACCTGTTGGATCTTGCGCTCCAGAGTGGCATCGACGTAACCTGGATAGACAACAACAGCTCTTGCAAAGGCATGTGCTCGCGCCAAGTCTACGAGCAAGTAGAAACCGACGCATCCGACCCGCTCTGCGATGGAGACTACTGCTTTGACGAGATACTACTGGTGCGCCTGAAGGCAAAGCTCACTCAACCAGCAAACCGAGATATCCTGATCGTGTTGCACCAGATCGGGTCACATGGACCAACTTATTATCGCCGCTACCCCGACGCATACCGCTTGTACACGCCAGACTGCCCGAGGAGCGATATACAGAACTGCTCAACCGCAGCGCTGGTCAACACATATGACAACACGATTGCCTATAGCGATTACGTTAACGCCAAAGTTATTGAGCTAGTCGATACAGCTGAATACGATGCAACCGTGATGTACATATCTGACCACGGAGAGTCACTTGGCGAGGGTGGTGTCTATCTGCATGGACTTCCCTACAGCTTTGCTCCTAAAACACAAACAAGAGTTCCAATGTGGGTGTGGACCAATCATCACCCGCAGGTTTTAAAGAACTGCTTAGCCCCTTTCACCGAACCAACGCTCGCGTCACACGACAACGTCTTTCACACTCTGATGGGCATAATGGGAATATCGTCAACCGCAGTTAGACCAGAATTAGATATGACAAGTCATTGTGGCGAGCTAGCGGCACTCTGATCCGTAACGCGTGACATTGCGCCTTATCCAAAAACTCAGACTTCAGGAGCGTAACACCAGTACCCTGCTCCACAATCAGTATTGTGGCCGTATTCGATTAGTCGGTTGAAATTTACTTTTGGTACCCATTTTGACTGCTGAGGAAGAGCCTTTGACCTTTAAATCTTTCACTAAGTTCACAGAGTTTCCGGACTCCAAGGTTTTTCCATTAACATCTCGGACTACCAGCGCATCGCTGTCGACATTTGACTCAGCCTCTCGCCGTTCCGAATTAGATTTTCATTTTTCACAAATATGAAAGTGCTTCACGCTCGTGCTAATGATGTTCGCAACTACTTTTCAGATCGAGGCCGAGAAGTGTCTACTGAAGTAGTAGCGATTCAATATTCCCACTCTATCCTTAAAGAGTAATATTTTTTTATCAGCAGCTTGTACATTGATATTTGGCTGATGCTAGGAAGAATACCATGTTCAAACAATCTCATGAAAATGGTTACCTTCTTGCCCAGAAGTTTGGAGTACGCTGCACTGCGCGACTCAATAATGCGCCAGTAGCAATATTTATACTTGAATAAATATTGCATAATGCTATATTTCACCCATGAGCACAGTGCAGTACAGCAGGAAAGCAATTAAAGGTATTCAGAAACTGCCCGCAAACATTGCAGACCAGTTTCGTACTGCATTCCAGGAAATAGCTGATAACCGTGGCCATTGGAATGTTAATAAACTGGCAGGCCGGGAAGGTTATCGTCTGCGGATTGGCGGGTATCGAGGTATTTACAAGATTGAAGGCGAACAGGTAATGGTTCTTGTGTTAGATGTTGGCCCACGTGGAGGTATCTACAAATGAGTACACAGATCATTGAGAACAATGGCGTGCCTGAGTATGCGGTGGTGCCAATTGCCGACTACCGCGTGTTAATGGAAAAAGCTGAAATGCTGGACGATGTAGCAGCTTTTGATAAGGCCGAAGCCACACTGGCGGCAGGCGAGGATGAACTGGTCCCCTCTGATATCGTTGATCTACTGCTGGCCAATGTGAACGCGGTGAAAGTTTGGCGTGAGTACCGTGGCCTGTCACAGGCTACTTTGGCTGATGCTGCAGGCCTGTCACAGGCGTATATCGCACAGATTGAGACCGGCAAGCGTGAAGGACGAGTAGATGCATACAGAGCTATTGCCAATGTGCTGAAAGTCAACATAGATGACTTGGTATAAAAGGCAAGAAAACCAGGCGCCATTTCATTGTCAACTGCTGCCGTGCGACACCCAAACAGTGGCGAGATGATCTGACAAGCAGATGAACTCTCTTCCCTTAGCTGCCAACCAGTGCCAGATATTGCCCATCAATTCCGGTCACTCCCACTCTATTATCACTAAGCCTTTTTTATCTTTTATATTCAATGGTTTATTTTGCTGAAAATCGGTAATACTCTATTCGTGAACGCCGGAGTCTCAAGAACTCGATTTTTTGACAAACGCGGACTTGAGCATCATTTCACCCACCTTATCAACCTGACAGTCGATATTGTGGTCACCGTCGACGATGCGCTTAATTTTTGCTTTCGTGCCGATCTTAAGCACGCTTGAACTACCTTTCACCTTTAAATCCTTGATGAGGGTCGCAGTATCACCTTCGAAAAGATCATTGCCGTTAGCATCCTTCACCTTCGCTCTCTCTTCAGTGTCGTCTGCCAATCTGGACCATTCGTGGCCACAGCTTGAACATACCAATAAGTCTCGGTCTTCATAAGTGTATTCTGCCTGGCATTCAGGACATGGGGGGAGGTTGTTCATCGGAGTTCCTTAAATCCAAACAGTGAGCAGTCCGCTCACACAAAGTCACAGGGGTTGAGGTAGAGAGACACCATAACCGAATGGTGCGTCTTGGGAAACCTCATCCAAATGCTCTGAGGCTAACTCTATGAATGGTTGCTGCGCTGCTACCTTCAGGAAGCTTGGCCGATCACTCTACCCCTGCGCTCTGGTCAATGCAGCAGAGCGCATTTACTTCAAAAGCTTATCTCTCAAAAAAGTGGCGTAGGGTCGATGCTATGCTGATGAATCTCACCTGGAATCGTGGTCGAAAAAGCTTTATCCCAAGCCATCTCTGAGAGGGGCTCAAAGCGTGGCTCAGACTCAGGCGGGTAACGAATAGGTTGACCGGCGAAAACAGGAAGTACCTTGTCGTCTCTTAAAGCGATCTGCCTTCTAACAAACGCGCCCACTTCTGAAAAATAAGGTCATGGATCCTACGTTGAAGACAGGTGCGGCAAACAAGATCCTTACTGTTGATCCTCCGGCGTTGTCGCTCCAAAAAGGCTACGAACTTTTTCATGAGGCAGATGTTGCACTCGAAGTCCGTCGATACCAACCATGGTAGGTGCGGCTATCATCGAATTGATAATAGCTTCTTCCGTCGCTTGTATGGCTGCTCTAAAAGCATGGGTTAGCTCATTATTAGGGTATGAATCGGCAACGGTGAACTCAAATTCGTCTGTCGCGCTTGAATTTGCGGTGGAGAACGCCACGAAAATATCTCCTGAACCATCACTACTGACGGCGCCTAATCGTCCAAGCGCAAGCGATGGTCGCTTTGCCAAGCGTGTTAATTGATGAGGTAGTAGTGGTGCATCCGTTGCGAGCACTACAATGATAGAACCATCACGCGTGCGCTCCTCACGATCGGTATTTTCCTTGCAGTAGGGGTACCACTCTTTACTACGGGGCAACTTTTTATCAACGTGGCAATGCTGACCAATGGGCAGCTGATCCGAGACCGCACGCCCCCCGATGCGAAGATCATCCCCGTCCCAGTTATAGTTGCACTGCACGAGTGCTCCTAAGGTATAACTTCGATCCTTCACTTTAAAAACTCGGGATGCCGTACCAATGCCACCTTTAAATCCGTTACAGATCATGCCTGTTCCACCACCGACCGCGCCCTCAGTCACGGCCCCCGATGACGCGTTCGCTAATGCCGTATAAACATGCTCCGATGCTACGTGCTGACCGTCGATATCATTTAGCGCACCATCATAGGTCTCGGCAACCACAGGTGCATGCCAGTCCGCACGCCAGCCCTGATCAACCATCCAGCTTACTAAGCTATCACGAACAATACCGACACTGTGTGTATTGGTAATGGCAATGGGGCCATCAATGAGACCTCTTTCCGCGAGCCATGTGGTTCCCGTCATTTCCCCTGAGGCATTAAGCGTAAACCACCCTGCGTAAACACCATGAAGGCTCTGTTTGCCTCGCGGATGAATAACAGTAACCCCTGTTCTGATCGGTCCTTTACCGCGAGTCACTGCGCCATCACCACTGATAAGTGTTGTGTGACCGACCTCGACATGTGCCACATCGGTAATCGCATTTAGAGGACCGGGCAAGCCTCGGAATGGAATGCCGAGATCGCGCGCTCGTATTGTAGTATCCGCAAATGTAACAGAGGTACACATGACTGATACGAGCGCTAGGGCAAGTACTCGTGGCAGCACGCCTATAAAACGTCGCGCCGTAAGCTCTGGTAAACGGTTGTTACATAAGATCATGGGTTGCCTTCGTCTCTCTGCTACACATTCTCGGATCGCTCTCGCAATATTCTGTGCATGATTCAACATCAAACTACTGAATCGCTGTCATCATACTAGGTGCTAAGTTTCTCTGAAGTACAGGTTTATGTGTATTGTGCTCACCGCCATTGCTGCCAACCAGGAAAATCTGGCTTTAATTGCTTTACTATTTTAGCGCTGAGTAAAGCCACATATCGCACCACTCCCCCTTAGTATAAGCCGCCTGCTTAAACTCGCCTTCCAATCGCATGCCGAGTTTCTCGGCTAAGCGAGCTGACTCCGCATTTCGAGTATCAATATTGGCGACGATGCGGTGGATGCTGGATAAAGTAAGCAAATGACCCAGAAACGCCTGAGTCGCTTCAAACGCTAAACCTTGTCGCCAGAAATGACGACTAGTCACCCAGCCGACATCAGCGGTTTTATCTGGTAGCGACCGCAATGTAGCGTTGGACTGGCCAATTATTTTACCTGAAGCTTTCAATTCCCAGCCCAACACAACAGAGTCTCCTTCCTGATGAAGCGCCATTGGGAGAGCTAGGTATTGTTCAATGGCAGAACGAACGGATTCGAGAGATCGAGGCTCCCAGGGGATGTAACGTACGACTATCTCATCGCTGTGGTATTCAAGTAAATCATCAGCATCGTCCTGCGACAGAGGACGCAGCCACAAGCGCTTAGTTTCTAGCATAGAGAGAATCCACGTTAAGCATCTGATCGACAATTTTTAGTGTACCTGCATCGAACCCGGGCAATGAAGCACAGCTACTAAGAACAATTTGTATCTCGCCTCCATTATTTATCACGTAGTTGGATTAGATTCATTTTGAGCCCAAATAACAGCTCAATGATGCAGGGTCGGCACTTACCTGCGTGGTTACTTTCTTTCCGCAACCACAGTCGAAACTGCA
>Ga0136655_1001444_pt1 | contig 10612 bp, 4 predicted proteins | sample CPBDNA_2_FD_94863 | JGI IMG/M metagenome (GOLD analysis project Ga0136655, IMG submission 94863) | Freshwater to marine salinity gradient microbial communities from Chesapeake Bay, USA - CPBay_Spr_15_0.8_DNA (version 2) | ecosystem: Environmental > Aquatic > Marine > Coastal | place: USA...
ACTTTTCCATAAAATCGACTGCTTGAGAAACCATACCTAAGCTCAGGTTCTATATTGAAGCTTTTTCGAAGAACGGTGGTACTATCTTCCAGCTTAATGCTTTGATTTTTTCTGTAAAACAGCCCCATCCCTACTTTCCATCCTTCGACTGTATTAAAGGACATTTTGGTCCAGTTTTGATCAAAACCCATCGTAACCCCCTTTCCAAAACTATAGGTACCCCCGCTCATAAAGTCTAGTGGCTTTAATTTTCTTTTGGCTTTTTTTGCAATCGAATCCACCTCACTGACCTTAGCAGCTTCAATTACGGCAATACTATCATCTCTTGAGTATCCTAGAATTTCCTGATCTGTTAGAGGCACCGGACGAATACTATCCCAATAGGTCTGATTATATTTTTTAGCCATTGAATCTACCTCATAATAGCTTTCCTGGATCACATCACTGTTTTCACGCTCCTTCAGGGATTCCTTTTCATATTCATTCAAAAGCTTTCGGTATTCTTTTCGAGTCATCGGCTCCTCACTCGAAAGTTGTTCCAAGGCCGAAACTGACTTGTTGAATTGGGTGGCAGACGCAGGAACATCTTGGACTTTCTCATCAATAATTTGAGGAACTTCTTTTAAATCCGGGTTGAGCGTTATGTCATATTCCCGCGTAGAAGCCAAGTATTTGAAATTGCCTTCGAATCCAAATATTTTACCTCCAAACTTATATTGATGAGTCAGTGGCATCCATACATTTTCAGCTACAGGGGCATATTGCTGGGTCGCTTGAATCTCAAATCCAAGGTAAGAAGTCTGAAGATTCAGGCTGTGAATCGCCCACAAATCCTCAATGATGTAGATATAGCCCTCAAACACCTGCTCACCTCTAGATCGTGGGGTGACTTTGATCTTACTTACGAGCACATTTTGATCAAAGAAACTTCCCTCATATTTGAATCGGTAGTATTGAAAAGCAACCCGTGATAAGGGTGAAATAATATCGTTGATTTTCTCTTGATAAAAACTCGTTTGAATATACGGTGCAGGCGAAGTGGATTGATTGTCACCATTCGTTCGGATCGATATGACCTTTTCTTCGACCTTGTTTGGTTGAGTAAAGGTAATTCTGGAAACAGATTCAGAAGTATAAGCCTCATTAAGATTTAACCCCTCCTTTTCTAAGGTCTTTTTCATGAAAAATGGCGCATCTGTCAATTGCCCCGTACCCTTGAGATAAACCGTCATCGAGTATTTTTGAACCTGTAGTCGATGGTACTTGGCCTTTGCGATAGCTTTTCGCATTATTGTCAAAGCTGGATCCTCAGCACCGGCATTGACCTCCACCGTTCCAAGTGTATAGACTTGAGTCTCAAGTTCGAAATTGACCTCTTTCCAACTTTCATCTGTGATGATAACTGTTTCAAGTTTTGATTTATATCCAAGGTATTGGACGAGTACATCATAAACACCTTTCTTGAGCTTCAACTCATATCTTCCTTCCACATTGGTAGGCACTCCATCCCCAAGATTTCGAATATAAACAGAGGCATAGGGAAGTATTTCCCCTTCATTATTTTTGACTACTCCTCTAATGCCCTGCGCCAAAAGTGGAACCTCTGTTATCAAAAGAAAAAATAAAACTAAATAGCTAGCTTTTCGCTGAATTGTCCTCATGAATATAGAATTGAATAGGAAAATTAAGACGTTCAAAAGAATACGAGGAGTCAATCACAAAGTTTTAAGATGTTTTATCAAATTGAAAATTTTGGTTCAATGAAATTCAAAAAAATAACGGGAAAACGAAAAATATCTTTCCTAATTTATTTTTTGAAAATAAAGACTTCTGTAAATTTTTTAAATATGTGCAAATCAAAGCACTAGGGCTGTTTTAGAAAAAGACACAAATTTTCATATAATTAAAAAAAACTTGATTTTTTAAGTTTCTGTAAATGGAAATCGATTTCCATTACAATTAACATAGAAATATGAGCCACTTGTTAATTATTCACTAAAATATATATTAATCTGTTAAATACCTGTTTTTTAAGATCATAGTAGGCCAAATGTTAAGAATTGCAAAATTAAAATATATGCCACACTTTAGATTCGATAATAAGTACTCATGCCTATTTCATTTTCAAATCAAACAAAAAACCCTATGAGAAATCATTTACAAAAACTAAAGACGTTGCTGCTTGCGCTGACCCTGATATTCAGTGTCAGTCTGGTAGCCAACGCCCAAAACAGGACCGTAACTGGAACTGTTCTGGATGCTACTCTTGGAGATGGAATTCCTGGAGCAACCGTAATAATCAAAGGAACTACTCGAGGCGTGCCTACAGACCTTGACGGTAAGTTCGCTATCGAAGTCCAGCCGGGAGACCAGATTCTGGTCATCTCTTTTGTAGGTTACAATACAAAGGAAATAGAGATCGGAAATCAAACCAACATCACTGTCAATTTGGAGGAAGATATCCAAAGTCTTCAAGAAGCGGTAGTAATTGGCTACGGTTCACAAGACAGAAAAGAAATCACCTCTGCAGTAGTTGGCGTAAAGCCAGAAGACTTCAATAGAGGTAACGTTTCCAACCCAGCTCAATTACTTCAGGGTAAAGTTGCTGGTCTGTCAATCACTCGTCCAGGTGGTAACCCAAACAATGGTTTCCAAGTAAGGCTTAGAGGTCTTTCTACTTTTGGAGCTAACTCTTCCCCGCTAATTGTATTGGATGGTGTGATCGGTGCTTCGCTTGAAAACGTGGATCCAAATGACATTCAGTCTATCGATGTATTGAAAGATGGATCTGCGGCTGCAATCTACGGTGCAAGAGGTTCTGCGGGAGTTATCTTGATCACTACTACAAGAAAAGCTAGCAAAGATGGAAGAGCTTCAGTATCCATCAACAGCTTTGGAACTATGGACCAAGCGACTAATTTAATTCCAATTCTTTCTGCAGAGGAATTTGTGGCCAGAGGCGGAACTAACTTCGGAAGCAATACTGATTGGAGAGAAGAGTTGATTTCTGATTCTTTCTCTTATACTACTAATGCGAGTGTATCAGGTGGATTTAACAACACCAACTACATGGCTTCGGTAAACTGGAGAGACAACCAAGGTATTGTTGATGGTGTTAAAAATGAGCGATTAAACACTCGTTTGAACATCTCTCAAGGAGCTTTGGATAATAAGTTGAGATTCAATATCAACCTTTCATTCTCGAATGTAGATTCTGAGTCTATTAATGATGCAGCATTTAGATATGCTACTCTTTATAACCCAACTGCTCCAATCTTTGAAAACACAGAAGATGCGAACAATAGATTCGGCGGTTATTTCCAAAGAGATCTTTTTGACTTTTACAACCCAGTTGCGATGGCTCAGCAGCAGAAGTTTGTGGGTGAGACTAAAACTTCACTTACTTCTTACCGAGTTGAATATGATATCTTGTCAAATTTGACAGTTTCTGCTCAATATTCTCAAGACAGAAGAAATACCCTTTCCGGAGCTTTCTGGTCTAGAGAAGATTTCCAGGTAGGTCTTGGTGCAGGTGGATCTGCTCAACGAAATACGTTTGACAGACAGCAAAAAATCTTCGAATCTACGATTAGATATGAGAAAGATCTTTCAGCTGGATTGAATATGACTTTATTGGGTGGTGTGGCTTTACAGTCTACCAAAAACCAAGGCTTTAACGCAAGAGTAAGACAGTATCTATTCGACCTAGGTTATGATAACCTGGGTGCAGGTTCAATCAGATTGGGTAACAATACTGACGTTTCTTCCTTTGCAAATGAGGATCAGTTGAACTCCCTATTCGGTAGAGCTAATTTCAACTATAACAACACCTATTTCCTTTCAGCTTCAGTTAGAGCGGAAACTTATTCTGGATTTGGTTCAAACAACCAAACTGGTGTTTTCCCAGCAATTAGTGCAGGTGCTGACTTTACTCAAATCTTCGATATGGGTATCTTCAATCAATTTAAGCCGAGAGTATCTTATGGGGTGACAGGTAACCTTCCTCCTTCTCCAACCTTGGCACTAGGTGTATTCGGCAATGGTAACCGAATTGACTTGGACGGTGATCCATTGACTCAAAATGACATCTTTGTTGGTGTAGTACAAAACTCAAATCCAAACCAGGATTTGAAGTGGGAGACCAAAAAAGAATTTAACATTGGACTTGATTTTGGGTTATGGAACGATAAAGTGACTGGTAGCATGGACTATTACACCAGAAACATTTCTGATCTACTTTTCAACGTACCTGTGGCAACGGGTGCTCCAAATCCATTTGATCCAGGAAGATTCAATACGGCATCCTCTACATGGATAAACTTGGCAGATCTTAGAGCAGCTGGTTTTGAATTCGCTTTAGGAGTCAATGGAATTGATCTTGGAGCAGTTAAGTGGACTCCAAATGTCAACTTCACTTTATATGATAAGACTAAGATTCAAAGTTTATCAGCTGGAGACTTAGGATTTGACGAATTAAGATTCGCTCCTCCAGGCTCACCAGGACAAAATAATAATCCAATGATCTACAACAGAGTAGGTCAGACTTTGGGTGATTTCTATGGCCCAAGATTGACTGGATTGACTGACGGTGGCGAGTATATTCTTTCAACAACTGATCCTAACGAATTTGAAAAATTGGGTAACGGACTTCCTAAAGGAGAATTCGGATTTGCCAACAACTTCGTCTATGGTCAGTGGAACTTAAGTTTCTTCCTAAGAGGTGCTTGGGGTCATGATATCTACAATTCTTACAGAGGATTCTATGAAAATGCTGATGGATCATCTAACACTTGGAACTCTGTCGTAACAGACAAAACTCCAACAAATCCATTGGTAACTTCTACACCAACTTTCAATAGCTCATACATTGAAGATGGTTCTTTCGTACGATTAGACAACATGGAATTAGGCTACAATTTCAAGACTAATTCACCAAACTTGAATTCGTTCAGAGTGTATTTTGCTGCTCAGAACCTGTTCACTATTACCGGTTACACAGGTGTTGATCCAGAAATCAGAATAACTGACTCTGAAAACGGTAACGGTTTCACCTCTTCCCTATCTCCGGGTATTGAAAGAAGAAACACGTATTTCCAAACCAGGTCATTGACCGTGGGTGTAACTGTAAATTTTAAGTAATCAAATAAACTAACATACATATGTTAAAATATATAAGTAAAATCTGTCTAGTGATTCCTGCAGTATTTCTACTGGGATCATGTTGGGAGTTGGAGCAGGAGGTACTCGATGGAGTTACTGCAGAAGACATCGCAAATAGCACAAACCCACAGCTGATTAATGTGTTGAAAGCTTCAGCCTATTCTAGAATCGTGGGTAGCTGGGGTGGTCATAACAGTATTTGGTCCATTTATGAAGTATCATCCGATGAGATGGCAATTCCTCAAAAGGGAGCTGACTGGGAAGATGGTGGACTTTGGTTGAGAATGCATAGACATACTTGGCAACCATCAGACGAGGCATTCAACAATTCTTGGAACTATTGCTACACTGCAATCGGTGAGATCAACAACTTGCTTATCTCTTACCCAGACGTTCCAGCTTTGAATGCTGAATTGAAAGTGTTGAGAGCATTGGTATATTCTTGGTTGATTGACAGTTTTGGTAATGTTCCAATTATCACAGAATCGTCTACCGGTGGAAACCCAACTAATAATACACGCGCCGAGGTATTTGCATTTATCGAAAGTTCTATAAAAGAGAATATCGCTCTGCTACCTAAGTCTGATACTAAGACTACATTGAACTACTACAGTGCACAGGCTATCCTTGCAAAACTGTATCTAAACGCAGAAGTTTATACAGGTACTCCGAAGTGGGCTGAGGCTGAAACCGCAGCAAACGAAGTGATTTCCGGACCATATTCTTTGACTTCCAATTTCTTTGCGAATTTCTCTACAAGGAATGGTGGATCAACAGAAAACATCCTAACACTTCCTTATGATCAAAACAACGCTCAAGGGTTCAACTTGGTACAGATGACGCTTCACTACCTAAGTCAAAACACGTACAATCTACAAGAGCAGCCATGGAATGGTTATGCATCATTGGAGGAGTTCTATAACAGCTTTGACGATAAAGACGTGAGAAAAGCATCTTTCCTAGAAGGACCTCAGTTTGCAGCAGATGGTAGCAGATTAAATGATATCTCTGCTGAAGCAAATGATCCAGATGGACAGCCTTTAACTTTTACTCCTAAGATAAATCAATTGGCACCAAATGCTTTTAGACAAGCTGGTGTAAGAGTCGGTAAATATGAATTTGCTACAGGTGCAGGTTCAAGCTTGAGCAATGATTATCCTTTGTTCAGATTGGGCGACATCATCTTAGTAAAAGCAGAGGCGGCTTTCCGTCAAGGGAAAACTGCTCTAGCGCTTACTGGAGTGAACCAAGTACGTACAAGAGCTGGATTAGCTCCGCTTGCCGCAGTTACCTTGGATGACCTTTACAAGGAAAGAGGATTTGAGATGTTTGCAGAAGCTTCTAGAAGAACTGACCAGATCAGATTCGGAAAGTGGAATCAGCCATGGTGGGAGAAAGCAGCTTCTCAGCCATTCAGAAGCTTGTTCCCAATTCCTTTACAGCAAATCAATGCTAACCCTAACTTGAAGCAAAACACAGGTTATTAATTGAATCAAATCACTCTTTGGAAAGGAAGTGTACATTTGTACACTTCCTTTTTTTTAAAATACCCATGAAGAATCTTAAAAATCCAATCCTACTGATTTTCATTCTTCTTATTTCCTGCAAACAGGAATCACAAAACCCTAAGCCATTATTTCAGCTCCTTTCGCCAGAAGAAACTGGAATAAACTTTAGAAATGAGCTGAGCTATACAGAGCAGGTAAATCCATACACTTTTCGAAATTTTTACAACGGCGCCGGTGTTGCGCTTGGAGACATTAATAATGATGGTCTACTCGATGTTTTTTTCGCTGGAAACCAAACCTCAAACAAACTTTTCCTAAATCAGGGAAATTTAAAATTCATAGATATTACCCAAGAAGCCGGCCTCAACTCTACTGGCAGTTGGTCCACAGGAGTCAGCATGGCCGACATCAATAATGATGGCTTGCTGGATATTTTTGTCTGTAAATCAGGCCCCTTGGAAGGTGAAAAAAGACATAATGAGCTTTTTATAAATAAAGGATACGCTACTTTTTCGGAAGAATCCGAAGCATATGGCGTGGCCGACATCGGGCTTTCCCAGCATGCGGTATTTTTTGACTTTGACAAAGACGGAGATCTCGACATGTATCTCTTGTCTAATTCAGGTCGATCAGTTGGCATCTATGACCTACGAATAGGTCAGCGAGAAGAACGAGATCCCGAAGGCGGAAATAAGCTATACCGCAATGATGGCGATCACTTTACCGATGTCAGCGAAGCTGCAGGAATCTATGGGAGTGCAATTGGTTATGGATTAGGTGTCACCGTAGCGGACTTAAATGCCGATTCTTGGCCAGACCTCTATGTTTCCAACGATTTTTTCGAGCGGGACTACCTTTACCTCAATAATCAAGACGGTACATTTTCCGAAATGCTTCCTGAACTTCTTCCCGAAATCAGCATGGGATCCATGGGAGCGGATATTGCGGACTTAGATAATGACACCCGCCCAGATATTTTTGTCACCGAAATGCTACCAGCAAGTATGGCCCGAGTCAAGACCAAAACCCCTTTTGAGGATTGGGACAAAGCTCAGGCAAATAGCAAAGCAGGCTATCATCACCAATTTACCAGAAATACCCTTCAGCGAAATTTGGGGTTCATACCGGGAACCAATCTCCCTATTTTTGCAGAAGTCTCTAGACAAGCCAAAGTTCATGCGACCGATTGGAGCTGGGGAGCACTGATCTTTGATGCGGATAATGATGGGCTGAAGGACATCTTCGTCGCCAATGGAATTGTCAAGGATTTAACTGATTTTGACTTCGTTGACTTTTACGTGAATAATCAGGAAAACATCAGCGAATTCAGGAAAGATTCGGTTTTGCTCACCAAAATGATTGATGAATTCCCCTCTATTCCACAACAGAATTACTGGTTCAAGAATTATGGAGATTGGAAATTTGAGAATGAATCCAGTACGCAGGGTTTGGATCAGTTGACCTTCAGCACCGGATCAGTTTATGGAGATTTGGATAATGACGGCGACTTAGATTTGATAATCAACAATCTGAATGACCAAGCATTTATCTACCAGAATTTAGCCGTTGACAATAACCTTGGAAATTTCCTCCAACTCAATCTGGGAAATGCGTTCGGCGCAAAGGTTACTTGCTTCTCAAATGGAAATCGCTTTTTCCAAGAATTCCAGCCTGTGAAAGGCTACCTCTCTTCGGTGGATCAGACCATGCATTTTGGCTTGGGCAAAGTGGAAGTCTTAGATTCCATTCACGTGATTTGGCCAGACCAACAACTGACCAGAATGGTCAATGTCAAAACCAATCAAAAAATCAATCCTAAAAAAACGACTGGAATTCCGATGTTCCAAGCTGCTTTAATCGGAACTACCCCATTTCATCAAGTTGATTTAAAGCTTCCCTTTTCTAGTCCAAAAAATGACTTTGCTGATTTCGACAGAGATCGACTCAGATTCTGGATGATCAGTGACGAAGGTCCAAAAGTTGCCACAACAGATGTGAATGGAGATGGATTGGATGACCTATTTATTCCAGGAGCTATGGGATATTCCTCCACACTTTGGATTCAAGATATAGACGGGGAATTCATTGCTTCAAACACTGCCCTTTTCGAAAAAGATAAAATATCAGCCGATGTCGCTGGATATTTCTATGATCTGAATGGTGACAGCTTTCCAGATTTGGTAGTTGCTAGCGGAAGTATCGAATTCCCCATGAACGATCTTGCTTACCAAGATCGAGTTTATCTCAATGATGGAAAAGGAAATTTCTCTTCCCTTCCATCACCCTTTCCTACCAGCCCGACGGCTTTTATCCTTGCTGAGGATTTGGATCAGGATGGAGATCTGGATTTAGTTTCTGGTGTTCGCTCCATTCCATATGCCTATGGAGTCCCTGCAGGAGTTGATTTTTGGCAAAATGACGGTAAAGGAAATTTTAGCTTGTTTACAAATCAACTGGGCGAAAACTTAAAATCCATTGGAATGCTGACCGCTGGTAGCTTTTCCGATTTAGATGGAGATGGGATTTCCGAGCTCATCCTAGCTGGTGAATGGACTCCTATTATGATTTACGCATTAGAAAATGGCCAATTCATCAATCGCTCTAAGGATTTTGGGCTTTTGGCAGCTGCTGGACTTTGGAATACGATCTTGGTTGATGATCTGAATGGCGATGGAAAACCGGATATTATCGCAGGAAATCGAGGCTTAAATATGAGGCTTTCTACCAGTTCGGATGCTGAGCTTCGAATGCTTGTCAATGACTTTGATCAAAACGGTGCCGTAGAGCAAATTTTAGTAAGCCAGCAAGCCGAAGGGGCTATTCCATGGGTGATGAAGAATACCTTACTCAAACAAATCCCCTCTTTGCGGAAGCAATTACTTACCTATGCCTCCTACCAAAATAAAACCTTGGAATCACTTTTCCCAGAATCCATTCTATCAAAATCCGTAACTTTAAGTGTGCAAACATTGGCCTCTACACTTTGGATAAATGACGGTAGCGGAAAATTCAAAGAACAACCACTTCCGGCTGAAGTTCAGCAAGCTCCAGTTTATGCCATTGAAAAATTCACTTCTCCATCTGGTGAAATTCAGCTCCTTTTGGGAGGAAATCAATCTCGAATCAAACCTGAATTAGGCTCCCAAATGGGAAGCTACGGTTGGTCACTAGCCTTGCAGCCCGATGGATCTTGGAAAGCCTTGCTTCCTGAGCAAAGTGGAATCTTTATCCCCGGAGAAATCAGGGATTTCCAACAACTGAAAATAAAAAATAAGCCCTATTTACTCACAATAAGAATAAATGAAAACCCGATCGCATTTGAAATCCGCTAGTCTTTTCGCTCTTGGATTCGTCCTCCTGCTTAGTTCTTGCAAATCAGAATATGAAAAAGTCGAAAGTAGAGAGCTCGCATCAGGGAAAACTGTCAACGAGTTATTTCTTGGACTTTCCCTCGGAATGGATAAAAAGAAATTCTACGAAACCTGCTGGGACCTGAACAAGGAAGGCATTCTTTCCAATGGCCCAGGTGAACTTTCGATAGAATATACGGTAGATCTTCCTTCAGGAAATCCGGCGAAAATGCGCTTCTATCCAAAATTTGAGAATGAGAAAATCTATATGATGCCGATGGAATTCACCTATGAAGGCTGGGCACCTTGGAACGAAGAATTAGCTGTAGAAAAACTCCGTGAGGATGTGGTTGGCTTATTGAAAGAATGGTATGGTCCAGATTTTTTCGAAGTAGCTAGTGAAGATAAAAGCTTGATTGCTTTTGTAAAAATTGATGGAAATCGAAGAGTCCGAATTTTCAAAAAGCATATTTCCACTATACGAGCTGAAATAGTAGATCTGAAAATCCAAAAAGAACTAGTGAAAAAACCGGCATGAAACAAAAGCTCCAAACCTTAGCGCTTCTTACCTTGCTTTTTGCCTGTCAGAAAAAA
>Ga0136655_1001448_pt1 | contig 10600 bp, 9 predicted proteins | sample CPBDNA_2_FD_94863 | JGI IMG/M metagenome (GOLD analysis project Ga0136655, IMG submission 94863) | Freshwater to marine salinity gradient microbial communities from Chesapeake Bay, USA - CPBay_Spr_15_0.8_DNA (version 2) | ecosystem: Environmental > Aquatic > Marine > Coastal | place: USA...
CTATTAAAAATCAAATGAACTCATGAGCACATTGAAGAACCTTCTGATAAGCACATTTTTTTTCACTTCGTTTGCCTGTTCTGGTCAGAAAGATTACCTCGTCACCATCACTACTGAAAAGGGGGAGATTAAAGCAATACTATTCGATGATACCCCTGAGCACAAGTCGAATTTTATCAAATTGGCGGAAGATGGGAGATTTGATTCTACAGAATTTCATCGGGTGATGAAAAATTTTATGGTCCAAGGCGGAGACGTCTTCAGCAAAGAAGGACTGCCACCTGCAGAATGGCCAACTATTGAAGCGGAGATCAAGCCTAATCATTACCATAGAAAAGGCATGATCGCTGCCGCTCGACAAGGCGCTGGAGTCAACCCGATGAAGCGATCCAACGGGTCGCAATTTTATATTGCAATCGGAAAAGTCTATATGGAGGAGGAATTAAAGGCAGATTTGGAAAAACTCCAACCTGCCTTTATGCAATATGTCCAGCTTGGAAGCCAAGAAGCACTGAGAAATGAATATACCCGTCTGTATAAAGCAGGCCAATTTGATAGTCTTACGATGCTAGTGATCTCCAAGCGAGAAGAAATTGAGCATTCGCTAAATCTAAATCTTAGTAAAGAATTTACTCCTGAGCAGATTACTGCATATACGACCATTGGCGGAACTCCGCATTTGGATAAGGAATATTCAGTATTCGGAGAAGTGATTTCCGGGTTAGAAATTGCAGAAGAAATTTCGAAAGTGGCTACTGGCTCCCGGGATAAACCTCTAGTTCCGATCTACATGAAAGTGAAAGTGGAAAAAATGTCTCGAAAAAAAATTGAAAAAGACTATGGCTACGCCTACCCAAAATCCAACTAAAAAGAAAATATTCATTACCGGAGCTAATGGCCTTTTGGGCCAGAAGTTGGTGCAGCAGTTAGTGGAGGGGAATCAGTATATCGTCTATGCCAGCAGCAAAGGTGAATCACGATTGCCTGGAACAGATTTTAATTATGTTTCATTGGAAATCACAGACCCCAAGCAAGTGGCGATCATCATTCGGGAGATCAAGCCTGATATCATCATACACGGTGCTGCAATGACCAATGTGGATCAATGTGAGCAAAACCAAGAAGCATGCTTCGATGTCAATGTCAATGCAACTCGCTATTTGGTAGAGGCTGCAGAAGCAGTTCAAGCTCATTTCATTTTTGTGTCTACTGACTTTATTTTCTCAGGTGAAAAAGGGCCTTTGGATGAAGAGGAAGAAGCAGCTCCCGTAAATTATTATGGAGAGACCAAATTACTTGGGGAGAAAATAGTGATGAAGTCCAAAACTAAATGGACAATCGCGCGAACCGTCTTAGTGTTTGGAATCGCACATGACATGAGTCGTACAAATATCATCCTTTGGGTGAAGTCCTCTTTGGAAGCAGGAAAACAAATCCAGGTAGTCGATGATCAATTTAGAACGCCTACTCTTGCTGAAGACTTGGCCGCAGGCTGTATTTTAATTGCAAATCAAGGCGCAACAGGAATATTTAATATTTCAGGATCGGATTTTTTGACTCCTTTTGAAATGGCACATATGACAGCTGATTATTTCCAGCTGAACAAGGACTTAATCAAGCGTGCCGATTCAAGCACATTTTCCCAGCCTGCCAAGCGACCCCTTCGAACTGGCTTTAATATAGAGAAAGCTCGAAATCAGCTTGGATTCGAGCCCAAAACTTTCCAAACGGCAATTGGTATTTTGGCAAAACAAATTATCTTAGCCCGCTCTTAAAAAGCAGTTTGTAACCCCAACCTAACTTAATTATAATCTATGGCAATAAGTGCAAACCCCGAAGAAAGAGGTCAATTTGGCTCCAGTCTCGGTTTTATCATGGCTGCGGCTGGTTCCGCTGTTGGTCTTGGAAATATTTGGAGATTTCCTTACCTAGTTGGTCAAAATGGGGGAGGAGCCTTCGTTTTTGTTTATGTCATCTGCGTCCTTTTAATTGGTCTGCCTTTGCTTTTCAATGAGATTGCGCTCGGAAGGAGATCTGGTAAAAACCCAATCGGTGCGATTAGAGACACTGGAGGAAATAAATTTTGGCAATTGGCCGGCGTACTCTGTGTGATGGTCTGCTTTTTTGTTTTCAGTTATTATTCTGTAATCGCAGGATGGACTGTTGGTTATATTTTCACGGAAATCGTAAATATTCCCGTGGATTTTGAGGTGTTTCAGCAGACCCCAATGTATGTCATTCCATTGACATGGTTCTTTATCCTGATGACAATTTTAATTGTTTTGGGAGGGGTTTCAGGTGGTATTGAAAAGGCTTCTAAATTCCTGATGCCGGTACTATTCATCATTATAATTTTCATTGCTGGCCGTTCAGTTACACTTGAAGGAGCTCAGGCTGGTATAGATTATTACTTGAAACCAGATTTTTCTAAAATCAACGGGTCAGTAATTCTTCAGGCCATGGGTCAGGCCTTTTTCTCCATGTCTGTGGGCTGGGGATTGATGATCACCTTTGGTTCGTATTTGGATAAAAAATCTAACATTGTACAATCCGGAGCTTGGATTGCTGGTATGGATACAGCCGTAGCCCTGATGGGCGGATTGATGGTGTTCCCAGCACTATTTGCATTATTGCCGGGCAAGGATCCTGCTGCAGGCCCAGCGTTAGTATTCGATGTGCTTCCAAAAGTGTTTGATGCAATGCCAGGAGGCAATATTATTGGAGGTCTATTTTTCATCCTTTTGATGGTGGCAGCTCTGACTTCTACAATCTCTATGCTCGAGGTTCCAGTTGCTTATTTGATCGATGATCGAAAGTGGAGTCGAAAGAAAGCTACTTGGATAGTAGGTATTTCTGCAATGGTACTTTCTGTGCCTTCCGCACTTTCTGCGATAGAAGGAAATTTCTTTGCCGAGATCAGCTTTACCTTCTTAAGTAATCCTTTGGTAGGTTTCTTTGGGATAATGGATTTTATCTTCGGGACTTTTGCTGTGATTGTGATTTGTTTGATGCTTGCCTTGTATACGGGTTGGGCTCAGAAGATTTCTGATTATGCAGATGAGTTGGCTTTAGGGGCACCATCTTTCAAAGGACCTTTTAGAGCAGCTTGGATTTTCTTTATCAAATACGTTTGTCCGATTGTGATTATCCTTTTGATTTTAAATATGGTTGGCATTTTTGGAGACCCTCAAGCTGCTTAATCTTAATATATTCATAAAAAAAGGGGCATTTGCCCCTTTTTTTATGAATATATCTTGATAATTTTTGTGGTTCACTACTTTTTTATGACATTGAACTACATTTATTTGATACTCGAAAATTTCAATGCGCGTACTTGTTGTAGACGACGATTCGATTCACCTGTTAATCCTAAAGAAGATTTTCGAAAAAGCATCAGCTGTTGTTGTACTTGCGAGGAATGGTTTAGAGGCACTCAAAGTATTAGAGCAGGATTCAGGTTTCAATGTGATTCTTACTGATATCATGATGCCACAAATGGACGGCATGGAGTTACTTTCAGAAATTAAGAAAAGTAAAAAATGTAGTTCGATTCCTGTAATTGGATTTACTGCTGGCGATCTTGAACACTTCAGGAATAGTAGCCAAAATAAGTTTGATGTACTGGTCCCAAAGCCGATGGATTTATTGAATCTGTATGATCTAGTTAAATCGAAAGCCATCAAAGATTTGAACTGACCCTTTTTTGGCAGGTGAATTGTTAAATTTCTTGGAATATTCTTCGTTTAGAAATTCTAACCAACAATTTACTTCTATGAAAAAACTACTTCTTTCTATCATTTTTGTGGGGCTGTTTTCTGGCCTTTCTGCGCAGGAGTTCTCTTTAGGACCTAAATTTGGACTTTCATCTACCAAGGTCGATTTTAAATCAAAGAATTTTGTGCCCGGAGATGCTCAAACTGGGTATCATGTGGGACTATTTGGAAGATTAGAGTTCGGGGGGTTTTATTTACAACCTGAAGTGCTTTACACTAAAACGAACGGTACTTTTCAAATCAATGGTCCCCAACCTGGTGGGGGGACAGGCGCTAATACCTTTACTGAAGATTTTAATCGACTGGACATTCCACTTATGTTGGGTTTGAAGTTGTTTAACTTCTTTAGAATTCAAGCAGGGCCAATTGCTAGCATTAACATAGATTCTAGCTTAGATGACGCTACCAATACGATTCAGAATGTCAATTATAACAATGCGACCTTAGGCTATCAAGCTGGTTTAGGATTGGATATTGGAAATTTTATTTTAGATGCTAAATACGAAAGCTCACTTTCCTCGGTTACTGAGAATATTGCTGGTTTACAAACCGATCAACGGATCAATCAATTTATTCTCTCTGTAGGTTTTAAGCTGTTCTAGCCAAACTTAAGCTCAAAAAAATACCCGTTCAGATTTTTTCTGAACGGGTATTTTATTTAATAAAATCCAGTTTATTTTTCCATTACCATCTTTGTTGGCTTAGCCAGTTCGTGAATAGGATCCAAATCTACCACGTATACACTTCTACCATGGGTTCCAATTACCAGATCATTTTCCCGACTCTGGATTACCATATCATAGATGGCCACATTTGGAATTTGTCCTTGGAATAAATTCCAGTTGTTTCCTCCATCCATAGTCACATAGAGTCCATGGTCAGTGCCTAGGTAGAGAATGGCTGAATTGACTTTATCCTCGGTAATGATATTGGTGGATTCATCAGGGAGATTTCCTTTGATCGCTATCCAGGTTTTTCCATAATCCATGCTTTTATAGACGAATGTAGCGAACTCGTCCATCCGATAACCATTCAATGTCACGTATACCACTCCTTCTTGATGGCTGGAAGGAGCAATACTACTTACCCAACGGTCTTGAGGAAGTCCAGCGTTTAGGCTGATCCAGTTCCCACCATTGTTCCGAGTGACCCAGACATTGCCGTCGTCAGATCCTGCGTAGATTGTACCAAACTCCAGTGGCGATTCCTCCACCACAGAAAGTGTAGCGTAAGGCACATTTCCACTTTTTTTGTTTTTGGTTAGATCATCCGAGATGCGCTTCCAAGTACTTCCTTGATCCAGACTCTGATAGACATACTGCGAACCCATGTAAACAATATCTTGATTATGGTAACTTAATTCTGCGGGTGTTCTCCAATTATATCGATTAGGAGCAGTTCCTATCTCATGACCCGGAGTGATTAACTTACGCTGTCCGCTTGTCTTATCGATTCGGAAATACATTCCAAACTGAGATCCGGTGTAGACGATGTTGTTGTCACGTGTGTCGACGGCGACGACCATTCCATCTCCTCCCATAAGTGGTTCCCAAGGGTCGGAAGGATCATTTTTTACATTGCCAAACCAAACTCCATTATCCTGCATGCCACCATAAATATTATATGGACTCGCATTGTCTGTCATGATAGAGTAAAACTGCGAGATTGGCATTTGAGTATTCAAGTGATCCCAAATCGCTCCACCACCATAACTTCGATAAAGTCCACCATCATTTCCGAGCAAAATATGCTTGCTGTCCGCCGGATTGATCCACATGGATTGGTGATCTGAGTGAGGACGTCCCACAGAGTCTGTTCGAGTGAAGTTTTTGCCTCCATCTCTGGAAACCAACAAAGGAACTCCCAAAACGAAAATCTCATCTTCATTTTCAGTATTCACCCGAATCTCTCCAAAGTAGTAGCCATAAGAATTATAAAGACGGCTGATGTCTGACTCGGAAACTTTCTTCCAGGATTTTCCTGCATTTTCAGATCGATAAATTTCAGCACCGATTACTGTTGCATTAAATAGTGAGGCATTGGCATCAACTGTCTCCCCATTATAATTTGCAATTTGGGTGGTGGTTATTTTTCCGTTTCCAAGCAATCGCTTTACTTCTTTCGCATCATAGATCGTTGCAAATCGGTTTGACCTAAGGAAGGCATCTAGTCTTTTGTCTTCTAAGCCCAATGCCTCTTCCGTGGGCATATTTTTAAAATCTTCAAATTTCAAGGCGTTTTCGGCTGGCTTTTCTCCGCGCTGTCTTGGCGTTTCTGGCTCTTTATCAGATTTGGCCTGATTGTCTAGCAGTGCATAGACGACTTGGGGATTACTCCGACTGAAGTCAAAACCGATTCTTCCGGTGAACTCATCCTGAGGAAATCCTTCTACCGCCTTTTTCCAGGTATTTCCACCATCTTCTGATCTCCAGATAGACGATCCTTTTCCATTTCCAATGAAATCATGGGCCTGACGGAATCGCTCCCAGCTTGCGGCCAAAAGAACATCTGGATTGGTTGGGTGGATTTTGATATCAATGATACCCGTGTTGTCATCTATGTATAAAGTTTTTTTCCAAGACTTTCCTCCATCTGTGGTTTTGTAGAGTCCACGCTCTTTGTTTTTCGAATAAAGCCCACCCATGGAGCCCACCCATACGATATCTGGATTAGTTGGGTGAATCTGAATCGAACCGATGTGTTGTGAATGTGCTAAGCCCATCATCGTCCAGGTTTTACCTGCGTCAGTGGATTTGTAGATTCCTGAACCAGCATAAGTTGATCGACTGGAATTATCCTCACCGGTACCTACCCAGAGAATGTCATTATTGGAAGGAGAAAGTGCCATATCGCCAATTCCCAATGCTCCTTGATGATCAAAGATAGGAGTGAAGGATTGCCCATTATCTTCCGTCTTCCAAACTCCACCAGAGGCTGCGGCCACGTAGAACGTGTTTTGATTTTGAGCGACTTCTATATCCACGATTCGTCCGGACATGTTGGTTGGCCCAACATTTCTAGCGTTGAAGTCTTTGAGGGGGGTGGAGGAAAGCAGATTTGCATGCTTTTCCATGGATTCGAGAAGTGCTTTTTCGGTGGTGGGTTTGATGTCCTGAGCTTGTAGATTAGCCCCGGTCGTCAGTGCCAGCAATCCTGAAGCGATCAGAATTTGAAGAGTAGTGATTTTTTTCATGTGTTGCCTTTTGATAAAAACGAATATAAACAATAGCGGGCAAACTCGATGGAGAATGCCCGTTAGTGGAAATTGGTTAAGATAAATGGTTATTTCTGCACCAATCGAGTTTTGTAGATGACGGAGTAGTCGTTTTCTTCTTTCGAAAAATTGAGTGAAAACCAGATTTCATCTTTTGAGATAAATTTGTTGAAACTCCCAAGTGGTTCAGGTTTAAGGATTGGAAGACTGATATTTTCACCATCAAAAAGAACCCATCCTCCCTTATTAATTCCTTCAGCCAAATCAAAAGTTTTATTTGTATCCCCCCCAGCACGGGAAAGGACATCGTCAAATTCATCTTTTGTGAGTCCTTGTAAATAGTCAATTAGGAAAAGCTGATTACTGATTGAAATCATTTCATTGATGGTACCAAGAAAAAGGTCGTTTAACGAAAAACCTTCTTTAGGATTTTTGTCAGTCGGTTCTTTCTGGATAAAATTTGGAAAAGGAATGGGTTTCGATGATGGTTCGGTATTTAAATTTGAAAAAGAATATCCAAAAATTTTCGGTTCATTACGAAAGGATAAAAACAAGCTGTCTTCCGTACTTGTAAGATTTCGATAAAATTCCAGATCAGAATATGATTTTTCTGTACTGCTATACTTTGATGACTTTGGGAACCTAATTGCTGAAGCAAATTTCCCAGTTTCTAAATCTAAAATTTCCATCTGAAAGGACTTTTTTTGATATTCAAGGCCACTAGTTCCAAATTCATCCACTCCTCTGCCTGAAAGATTGGTGTAAAATTTCTGGTCCTTTAGTATAAAGTTATCGTTGTTTGGAATAGTCAATACCGCATGAGGAGTAAAATCAAGCTGGTACTTTTTTAGAAGTGTACCGTCTAGTTCGAAATGGAAAAAGCCAGAAAAGGTGGGTAATAAATAGTCACTTTCGTTCAAAAACCTAGCATTTCCCCATCGGCTTCCGGTATAATTACCAGGACCCTCACCTTCCTTTTTGTACTTAAATAAAATCCTTCCTTTTGAGTTTGTTACCAAGATGGTATCCGTGTTTTGATCCATCAACAGAAAGGTGTTTCGATTAGGGCTTATATCCATTAACACCAAGTTTCCCAAATAATCAACGACCAAGGAATCATAGATTTCAAATTCCAGATTTTGTTCGGAAAGAGGAGTGGTGAGGATTTCGGACTCCTTGCTTTGGCAGGAAAATAGCGCCAATGCAAGTGCAGCTAAAATTAAGAGTTGGTTTTTCATTTTTGAATCAATTGAAGCTTGTAAAAAGTGATATAGTCTTGCTCTTCTCCAAGGTATTCGTCATTTCGGAGTGCGAAGAAAGGCTCTGAGAGTGACTCGATGTTAAGAATTCTGCCAATAGAATATGGGACGTCTATTTCATTGGATAGTGTGGAATCCTGGTTTATTATTTTTAAAATTTGTCTTTGATGGTCTTTGTGCTGCGGAAAGTTTTCTGGTTTTTTTAAATCGTATTGGATATAGATATCTTCAGAAATTCCTTCTGTATAAAGGATCAAAATACCCTGCTTGGTTGGGAAAAATTGCTGGATGTTACCATCTCTCATTTTTCTAAAGGAAATGTACTCGTAGGGTTTAGAGTGTTCCCCGTTATCCATGAATTTTGTTGGTTCGAAGTGAAAAGTATGCAGGTATTCATTGGTTTCGGAAAGGTCATACACATGTACCATAGGCTCATTTTCCAGAGTTAGGTAAAGGTAATTTTGCAAAATCACGAAGTGGATAAAGGGCCGTTCAAAATACTTATCCGTGGAATATCTTGAGGTATTGGGGATTCTAATTATAGGCTCTGATGTCTCTGTTATTGGGTCAACTTTTTCTAGTAAAAAATGATCTCTAATAAAGTGCGGATCGTAAGGATTAGCCCCGTCTCTTCCTGGGTAATAAGTAATGATTTTACTATTCCAAAAGTCCAAGTTCTTTAATAACCCACCTCCATCTTTCGCTTCCGTGGGGAATTCTAATTTTATTTCTTTTTCAAAAGAAAGATCAGAATTCATTTCATATAGCCAACCTATAAAGCTCGAGGCTAGAATCTTTCCATTGTCTTGAATTTTGATTTGGGTTGGATAATGAATTTTTCCTGGACCTTCGAATGGATAGGATTGTTCGTGAAGGATTTTCCCATCTTCATTAAACTTAATGAGCTTGTTTTCTTTAAAATTGAAAATAACTCCGGTTCCATTGTGGAAATCTCCTCCATCAACTGTACCCATATAATCCACCTGTATCGAATCCAAAATCACCAGTTCCCACTCATTTGAAAATTCATTTTTCAAAACACTTTTATCTGTCTCTCCACAGGAAAATAGTGCCAATGCAAGTGCCGCTGGAATTAAAAGTTGGTTTTTCATTTCTGTACCAGTTTGACTTTATAAATCCGTAAAAAATCTTCCTCTTCTTCTTTATTTGGAATTTTTTCCATCCATAAAAAACCACCTCCCGACGCAAAACCTCCTCGGTTTACCCCTTTTGGAAATGGAATATCTGCCTCCATTTTCAGCGTCTTTTGATCAAAAACAAGAATCCCCTGATCTAATTCTGCTTCCAGTTTTTCATATAGTGCTCCCGCTTCTTCAGCTTTTCCTTGCTCCCAAAGCGCACCCGCCTCCTTCAGTTTTTCAGGATCCATGCCGGGATAATAATGCGCTAAGATTTTCCCCTCTACCAAGTGAATATTCCTGATCGCTGGCGTGCTCCCATTGAGGGTAACTGATCCTTCGGAAAACTCAGAAAAATCTTTTGGCACAAGCGGCACATAGCCGGGAATAGAAAAACTCACCATCGTATCAAGCACACTTCCTTCTGGAGATAGGTCATACACATAAAGCTTTTGCTCCGCTCCAAGACAGATGTAAAGCTTCCCGTCTTTGGCCTCAAAGGCTGGGGAATAATCACTTTCAAAGTAGCCAGTTCCATTTAAGAACATACTTCCTTCCTCAAAAGGGACTATTTCTTTAGCAGTATTTGTCACTGGATTGATTAACTCCAGAGCCTTAAAAGAAGTATAAAATTTCATTTCCCCCTGAAAGGAGTCGCGGGATCTAACTGATTTGGAAAGGATGTACTCTTTACCATTCAATGTGGTGGATTCGGTTGCTTTGCCTGAGGTAGTCATAAATCCTGCCGAACCGACGGAATCAGGATGATCGATCTTTTGGATCATATTCCCTTCAAAGTCATATAAAAAAAGGCCTCTCATTCCCATCACCACGATTTGGTCTGCCTTATAAAACCCAGGGACCTCCATCATAAATCCATAGGCATCCGGCGTATCTTCCTTTTTTGAAAATCGGGATAGGATCATCCCTTTATGATCTGTGGTAATCAAATCGCTACTGGCAAAATCGTAAAACAGAAAGTTGCTGGCATCCGAATTTACGTCTGCAATTAGCGCGTCACCCAAAATCTCTAAATCAAGAGAATCAAGAATTTCTAGTGAATAAGAAGTCGTCACTTGCTCGGTATTTTTCTCAGATTTGGAGCAGGAGTATAATAGGAAAATAAAAAATAAGCTAAGTTGGAGTCGTTTCATGTGTTTATAATTATTTTTTCACTTCATTTTTTGTCTTAATAGAAAGGGGCATAAGAAACGC
>Ga0136655_1001453_pt1 | contig 10585 bp, 4 predicted proteins | sample CPBDNA_2_FD_94863 | JGI IMG/M metagenome (GOLD analysis project Ga0136655, IMG submission 94863) | Freshwater to marine salinity gradient microbial communities from Chesapeake Bay, USA - CPBay_Spr_15_0.8_DNA (version 2) | ecosystem: Environmental > Aquatic > Marine > Coastal | place: USA...
CAAAACTCCTTATGGAGCTTGGTATAAAACAATTGGAACAACATCCTTCACAACCGAAGCTAACAATTGTTCGCCAACATCCAGAGGCGATTATTCCGACACTAGGTACAGAACAGTCCGCTGGATATGATCTTTACAGTGTCACCAACACGACAATCCCTCCCAATGGTATCGCGTTGATTGACACGGGTATTTCTACACAATTTCCTCCATCCACATATGGCAGAATTGCTAGTAGAAGTGGATTGGCATTCAAACATCGTATTGAAACAAAAGGAGGGGTCATAGATCCTGACTACACTGGAAACGAGAAATATCAATATAGACGTCACTCTTATCAATACTGCTCTATATTGATAGATGCTATATTGATATGCTGACTATATTGATATTAACTATATTGATATTGCAATATTGATAAAGAAAATATCATATTTGAGCAATATTGATGAATTACACTCAAAACGACATTATATTGCAATATTGAAATCGACAAATATCAATAATGAATTTTTTGCAGAAACTTAAATTATTAATGGCCGGTTCTTTGAAATATTACCCAAATGGCCTGATAAATTTGAAACAAAAACATTCGTAGTACTATAATATTATAAAAAAACGTTATTTGATTTTTTTTACATTTACACACTTCCTTATGTACTGTAACAATACTTCTACTGTACTATTTATTATTCGTTATAAGTGTTGTACTTAATAACGTATCTTATACTGACGTTGGTTTTTTGTCATAAATCTTACATCAACTTTACGGTAACTATTGTCATATCATTATTATTCCAAAAATTGCTTCCAACAAAAAGAACAAAAAATGGATTATTCTGCTAACTTTGAATTCAGTGACATTACCTTGAACCAATTTCGACGGAAGATATCCCCTAACACCAAACGACAATTATTCTGTTGCCCAAATCAATGTTCCAAAAACCGATACTCTTGTTCAACAAGAAATCCGGAGATACCGCAATGTTTTGCTTTGTGTTGCTCAAAATGCAAACAAAGATGGTACGTTTGCATCAATTGTCCTTCACAATTAAAGCATTTTTCAAAGAAACAACAGTATCAACGACACGTTGTAAAATGTCACAATGACACAATAGTCCCGGTACAATTGAAAAATTCTCGTAACAGCAGCTCACATATGATAATCAAAGACTTCAAGCAACTGTTTAAACGTGAAGCAAGTGCATTGTTTTTCTATTATGAGCAATTCAACATGGGCACTGCATACCTAATGTCAAATGCACATTTCAAGTTACCTAATGTTGTTGATCTTGTTCGAAAATCCGATGTAAAGATACATTTGAAGATAACCAAAGTTCTTCACTCTACACCAACATCCGTTTCAATAGAAATTACATCTATTTTCAAGTTCATTCTTGATGAGTACTCCACCACATCCAAAGAACGGAAATCACCCTGGATGCTTAACATTCCACAAAATATGAATGAAGCAAGATCAATCTACCTAGAAGGAAAACATGCTGTGCTCACTAATCTTCCTTATCCAGAAATAAATGACCTTAATGAGCATTCGTACATCAACATTGATGAAATAATCAAACATTACTTATACTCTGGCGGTACATATTTGGAGGTGCCAGATATATCATTCTATGAGAAAGGTCTACATAAAGGTGGTTCTGTCAACAAAATAATAAAAACACAACGATGTAGGGATATTTCACAATCCATATACGAAAGGGGTGAGAACAATGATGACACATTGAATATGCTGTTATTACGATGGTCTGATGATTTTGAACCTACCTCATCAAACAAAAAAAATCGAAATAATGGCATGTGGATATTGACCGTAAGCATAATGAAACCCAAATCGACGGGTTTCTCATCTGAAAACACTTTTGTGTTGAGTCTTGGAAAGAAAGGTGACGATCATCGCATAATTGAAGATGAACTGGCATCAGATATAGAAAAATTCAATAATGACAATACTAAATGGTTCTTTCCTAGAAATTGTTCAAAAAAAAAGAGAGTGAGAATTCATGTTTACGCATGCCTTGGGGATAGTCCAGAAAAGTATACCATATCACACATAACCAGAGGTAATGGTACTTACACTTCACGATGGGGTCATTTGATTGATATAAAAAGAGTGCATTTACACATACCAAGCTGTTGTCGATGTAGAGAAGATAATTTCCTCCGTTGCAAGGATAGAATCTACAAAACATCATATTCCTGTAAAAATTGTATGAATTGGGAGTTTTATGGAGACAATAATAATTTACTTCTATTTGATCCACCTAAAAACTATCCCGCAGATTGTGACAAATTACATAATAACAAGTTGTCTCCACAAATGTTAACATCTGAACTTCTCCTGAAAACTTGTAAGCATACCCACGACAAAATATTACTGGGTTACTGGTCAAGTTCTGAAGGTGACTCTTATTTAAAGGCACATGGATTGAACGAGGACTTGCGACAAAACATCGTTGAATGCGCAGAAAATATGTATTTAATAGCGAACATGGACAATATGGACACTAAGTTTAAAACTTATCTTATGTCTGATCAACAAAAAAATCCATCAAGATATGAACCCTATCCTCTTCCTAAGGTATGGTCACACCCAATGGGTCTTGAATTGTTTGTTGATGCACCTATGCATTTACTTTTTCTTGGAATTATGAAAGATGTCCATCGAATGACTATGAAATGGTGTTCCACATTAAACATAGAATCCTCTATTATTCGTCAAATATGTAGATACTTTAACATGTTCTTTGATATGAAATTGGAGTGGTTAAAAATTATACCAATAGGAGGTTCTAATTTCAGCGGATGGGTCAGCGAAAACTGGTTGGCTTTGTCACGAATATCAAAATGGGTATATTCAATAGTTGTTAACATGCACTCTGCAATTAAAAAAAAGGCATGTTCATATGATATCCCAAGATCGCAATGGAACATGAACCAAAATAGGAATTGGTTAAAAGTGCGTGGATTGGAAACCAAAGGTAATGCATCAAAACTTCGTGCATCTGTTGATCATTATATTAATGATCCAAACTGTCCACTGCCTTTTAGTGAAAGGATAGGTGGAGATATTAACAATCTGATGATTCTGTGGATGTCATTGCACGGATTGATATCCAATTGTATGTTCCGCAACATTTCTAAGAATATGGTGAAAGATGTAAATTTGTTCATAAAAATATTCCTAAGTTCGGTGGACAGTGTGGACGAATACCTGAACAACTCATCAACACATAAAACATGGTTTTCGTCATGGAACTACATTACTTTGTTGAATATACCAAAAACATTAATGCAATATGGTTCATTTCAAAATATTTGGGAAGGGGGTACCGTTGGAGAGGGTATCTTAAAAGATGTAAAACCTTTGTCCAAATATATCTATGCCGATTGGTATTTGCATTTGACAAAAAAAATCTATCAAACACGAAGTCTAAACTCAATCAGTATGAGTGATTCTAACAAAGAGAGTGGCATCTTGTTTGAATCAAAAAATTTTCACTCATATAAGAACATAAGTGAAGTTTTGGAAATCATTGATAATGGAGAACCTTTATCTGTGGTAGTCGTGAATCAAGCATCTTTGTACATGATAATAGAGAGCGGTCAGAGTATTGAACTAGTATTTGATTTTACTAGTGGTACTTTATCTCTTGGACACACTTATTATTACTGTAAGGAAATATTGGTTCATGATGAGATGATTTTGGAACCTGACGTTTGTGTGCTTTACAGTGTGTTATTACCATTATTCAAAATCAATAATGAAACAAAGGATTTAGAAGTTGAATCTCGTACATATACTATGGTATGCAGTAATTGGATGGAAATAAGCAAATCGTCAGAATTTAAGATTTTTGGAGCATCTGATTTTTATGATCATAAAACTACTGAAAATAGATTTTAATAAATTTGACATTAACACTAACTTACTTATTTCGTTTTGATCTATTTGTGTATGACATTCATTGAACTTGGTAGGAAACAAATCATTCCATTTGTTTTATACTGTCTATTGACTAACTGAGAATAAAAAACATCGCCATATTGATCAAAGTGTTCAAAAACACTCTTTTTCATAATGAAGTTCAGACCGTATCGTTTTCCCTTCCAATTACTAACTCCGTGAAAAATTTTATCAAAGTAGCCAATTTGTACTTTTCCGTGTTCAAAAGGTTCCTCGTGAACCATATTACCTGGATCGTTTGGCGTAAACCCATCATAAAATTGTGTTGTACCACCCTCCTGGACATCACCTAAATGAAGAACTGCTGTGAAAATATCATCTTCGTCAATGTGAATATTCATTGCTTGGCAATCTTCAACAGTTGTCATATTAATATGTGAGAATGCAGTTCCACAAACCTTAATACAATCAGGTAGGATAAGCATTGACCTTTGAAAAATATGCAGTACTTTCATTGTAGACGAATCATTCTTACAGTATCGTTGAAGATAAGCATAGGTTAATTTGTGAACTTCATTAGCAATTGATCGGAACCAATCAGTTTGCATGATCTGCCACATTGGATTCCCAGGTTTTGAGGAGTCGTAAGGTCTTGGTAGTGAATCGTACATATTGTTCATATATTCAAATCGAGGAAACGCACAAACACCTCTGGTGCTACCAATACAATACATGTCAGCACCCCTTTTTTCTGTCCTCATATACAGTGCTGCTTCCTTGATAGCTTCGATATTTTTTTCCCAATTATTTGCGTTTAGTTCTTCAAAAAATGGCTGCACGTGGTTATTATGGAATATATTATGAGTCGTAAAAATATACGAATGATCTCCCCTTTAAGTTAAAAAATGAATGTCGATTATATATAAATGTAAGATGAAGTAGATAATGGTTGAATATATTAAATACGCATGAGCATGGTAACCTACCTATTTATTTTAAATTCGGTAGAATTTTTTTCCGTTGTTGATTTTTTGTTCGAAGTTGATCCAACAACTTTATTTAACTTATTTCTAGATAAATTTGCGTTTTTCGAAATTGCAACATTCAACTCTAGTGGATATAAGTAAGATATAATATCTAACACTGCTGCATGGTTAGGACATACTTGTCTGAAGCGTTTTAGATGACCAACAAATTTCTTTGTGTTATTGAAATATGCTTTCTCGCACCGACTTTTTACTTCCACTTCATGGTATCTGTCAAAATTTTTGAATAATTCACTACACGGGCAGATCATCATGTTTGGAAGTATTTTCTCATAAACATCTTTGTATGGAATTTTTTTGGATGCATTTGAAACAGTTCGAAGTTGTAACCCTAAGTCCCAGACAGGATTATTAATCATTGTGTTCTTGACAAACTTAATCACTTGACCAGTTCGTCCATCACTCGGAATGTCTTGCATTTTCTCTTCGAAATCTTGACCTGTTAGATCAACAAAATTCAATGATTTTGATGAAATGTCAGACGTATTACTTTTATTTAGAATGAATCTTGTCACTTCATTGCACTTCTCATCCATTTCCATCATAAAAATGTGACCGCATTGATTTGTATTATATTTCGTAATAAGTGTTTTTGCTTTATTCTGTAGTTTAGCATAAATTTCCTCACAGCAGTACTCAATAGCTTTGATTGGTTTGATGTCCAAAATGTCTTCAGCCAAATGAAAAGTAGAATCTTCGGTAGATGTGTCAACAATCACATCAAGAAAAGGTTTGTCCGATAATACATATTTTGTATGTGGAAGTATTTCAATGAGAAATTTATACTCAATGTCCGACATCTGTTTTAACCAAAGAGTTTTCTTTTGTGGTGGTTTTGTTCGCAGTAAAGGCATATCATATGCAGTCATATATACCACTGTTCTTATCATTTGTATGAATTTCTCAAAGTAGTCTGGATGATTAAAACTTTCTGAAGTAATATCTATATTTGTCTTGACGAAGTGTATGATTGTTTCAAGAGATATATACTTCTTCTCATCTTCGGATAACAATGTAATCCAGGAATGAAGAAATTGAATTCTCTTTTTTTGTTCAGCTCTTGTCACACCATTTTTCAATTTTCTCATATGCGCAGAAACAATGTTAAAAATATCATCTTTACTGATTGGTGAAAAGACAAAAAAGTTTTTTTCTTTGAAGATAATGCCTTTCTGGATGTTGCATACTGGCGGAAGCTTGATCTTGTCCCTTTTGGTAGTGATTTTCCAGTTTGTGAAGATTGGATTTGATACACCGTCTGGATAAACATTGTAGATTGGGATTGAATATGTAACATTGTGCAATAAATTTTTTTGAAGTCTAATTTTTCGTGGAATTGGTTGATCAATCAATCGTTGTGGTTTAGTCAAGCATTCAACATCGTCAGATGCATTTCCATCTGAAATCACTTCAGTTGCAGATTTGTTTGCTATGACATTGTCCGTAGGTACTACTGGTACTGAAATATTACCCAAAATTCCTGGGGATGATTTACGTAGTTGTAACGTAGAATTAGTATTATCAACTGACTTTGGCAATCCTGGATGATCTTGCATGACGAAACTTTTCCGTAAGGCTGGAGAAGTAATTTCCCTACGTAAGTTATCAATCGAATTGGAAATTTTATTCAGTAGTTGGTGTTTCTCCAATGTAGATGTTTCTGTATGTAGGTCATCAGTAGGATTTGTATTTTTTTTTGGAAATTTATTTTTTTCCGCCAAAGTAGATCTTGCCGTACGTAGGTTCTCAGTAGGATTAGGAGGTTGTTTTTTAAGTGAACTTTTTTTCGTCAACGTATACCCCGTACTACGTGTGGTAGTATCTTGTTTAGTAGAACTTCCTACAGCTCTACCGGTACCGGTACTTGTAGCACTCCTAGTACCGGTCTTGCTGGAAACATTACTAGTACCAGTACTAGTACTGCTAGTACCGGTCTTGTTGGAAACATTACTAGTAGTACCGGAACTAGTAGTGCTAGTACCGGTCTTGTTGGAAACATTACTTGTAGTACCAGTACTAGTACCAGAATCTAAATTTTGAAGGGATGTAGAAAAAATTTCAAGCTGGGTCTGGAAGGATGATCTTGTTTTCTCATTAATGGGTGATTCTTGCTGACACTGAAGCGGATGGTCCAACTTGGTATTTGGCGATTCGTCAAATGCAGGTTTGGCCATTGTCGAGAGACGTAACGATTCGTTACTACTCTCGACGACCGTCGAATCGGTGTAGTCGATCGTATACGTTAACCTTGACGAATCGTCAAGGGACGCATACGATCTTCCTTGTTGCAGCGAATCGCCACAACAAAGCTCATCAGGGGACGAAGTTGCAGACGAATCTGATAAATCGTCTCCTGACGTAGTTCCGGTATCGAATCGATACCGTTTCATGTATTTGATTTTTAATGACGAATCGTCAATTAAAATATCGTGGGAAAAGTCCTATCAACACACAACGAATCGTTGTGTAGCCAATGATATCTTCCCCTCTTAAAGCTAGGTTTTGACAGTGCTTCCAGCGCTGCTAGAACCAAACTTTTGCTTTTGATTTTTGTGTACATTTTTTACTTTATTTAAGTACTGTCTTTGATCATAGTTTGTACTGTACTTGAGAGAATATTTTTTTCAACCAAATTTCTCTTTGGTAGCGTATGTACGTACCTTTTTCTATTATTGTTCCCTTCCGTTTTTCTTTGAATTTTATTTAATTTTGTACCGTACTATGGGGTACCGTACTGGTAGTATTTTATTGAGAGTTTTTTTTTCAAACAAATTTTTCATTCATATTTTCTTTGATTTTTTATTTTTATTTTGTTGAGTACAGGTACCGTACCGTACCGTACCGTACCGTACCGGTACCACCGTACGGTATTATTTTTTGAAAAAGAAATAAGTTTATGTTTCTGGTGGATCATACATTGTACCGTATAGTACGTGCCTTTTTGTATTATTGCTCTTTTCTATTTTTCTTTGATTTTTTTTTTGGTTGTGTACAGGTACCATACCGGTACCGTACTGTACGGTATATTTTTTTGAAAAAGAAATAAGTTTATGTTTCTGGTGGATCATACATTGTACCGTATGTGCCTTTTTGTATTATTGCTCTTTTCTATTTTTCTTTGATTTTTTTTATTTGGTTGTGCACAGGTACCATACCGGTACCGTACTGTACGGTATATTTTTTTGGGAAAAAGAAATAAGTTTAAATTTCTGATGAATCATACTTTGTACCATACTATGGGGTACCGTACTGGTAGTATTTTATTGAGAGAATATTTTTTAGTTCCCTTCTGTTTTTCTTTACCGTACTATGGGGTACGGTACTGGTAGTATTTTATTGTGAGAATATTTGTTTTCAAACAAATTTTTCATTGGTATGGTACAGTATGTGCATACGTGCCTTTTTCATTGATAGCGTACAGTATGTGCATACGTGCCTTTTTGTATTATTGCTCTTTTCTATTTTTCTTTGATTTATTTTTTTTATTTTGTTGTGTACAGGTACCATACCGGTACCGTACTGTACGGTATATTTTTTGGGAAAAGGAAATAAGTTTAGATTTCTGATGAATCATACTTTGTACCGTACTGGTAGTATTTTATTGAGAGAATATTTTTTAGTTCCCTTCTGTTTTTCTTTGATTTTAATTTTTTTATTTTGTTGAGTACAGGTACCGTACAGGTACTGTACATGTACCGTACAGGTACCATACCGGTACCGTACTGACACAGTCAGTATGGTATATTTTTTGGGAAAAAGAAATAAGTTTAGATTTCTGGTGAATCATACTTTGTACCGTACTATGGGGTACCGTACTGGTAGTATTTTATTGAGGGATTATTTTTTAGTTCCCTTCTGTTTTTCTTTGATTTACTTTTTTTATTGTGTTGAGTACAGGTACTGTACCAGTACCGTACAGGTACCGTACCACTACCGTACTGAGACAGTCAGTATGGTACATTTTTTGGGAAAAAGAAATAAGTACCGGTACGGTACTGGTACGGTACTGGTACGGTACTGGTACTGGTAGTATTTTATTGAGAATTATCGCTCGTGAACGGTGCGACTGTTTGTCCTTGTTTATAATTTTATGACGATGTGGAATGCAAAGTCTCATGACGACATGGGAATTGCCACATGCGGTGATGGCGCTAATAACTTTATTTAAATATTAATATGGTATAAATTCGTCTTTTATAGTAGAATATGATTACATCTGGACGTATTAATTTTACTCTTGGCATTGCGTTGGAATAAAGCCGTAACAAAGGCTCCGCCATTGTATAATACAAGAAATAATAAAATATTGTTGTATCGTTATAATTCCCTGTCTGTACGACCTCCGTACCGACATGAATATATGCTAGTACAGTACCGGTGCTACCCTATGCACGGTACGAAAATAATACAAAAAAAAATAACACACTGGTACGTACTACAGTACCTTACCATATTGTGAAAACATTTTTTTCCAAAAATATTTTTCAATAGTACCGTAACATACTGTACACATGTACTTTTTTATATCATCGTTTTTTGGAAAAAAATTAGATTAGTTTCCTGGAGGTTTTACTTTACATACTTACGTACGTACGTAAGCATTACGATGGAACTGGGTTATGAACGTACATACGTACGAACACATACACTCTGGTTAAATTTATTTATTGGTCAATAATTTTTCCACTGTCTGCTGTACTACGTTACTATACATAGAGGTATATTATTATTACAAATTTTTATGGGAAACTCTGCTGTACGTACCGTACTGCGCTTTTGTATACCTATTCTCTTTTATTTTCTCATAGATTCTACAGTGCGGTATATGTACAAATATAATGTTCTACGTCTGGTTTTCAATTCAAAGCCTCAGTAAAATGCAGTTTAAACTGAAAGTAAAAATTTTTTTATTATACTATTGTACTATTGTACTATGTACATGTATTGTTGTTCTGAAAGATATTTTTTTAATTTTGTACTGAATTACGATACCCTACAGTGCTGTACAAATCATCAATTTAAAATATTAAAAATTTATACTGAGTCGTATCATATGGTACAAATTAGCAAAGTTATTTTTCCTTATAATTGTACCTTTTCGATTCATAAAAATTTTATTTTGTTAGATTAGATTATACCGTGCCTTTTAATACAACAGTCCCATAGGTGCATTTAATAGTTTCAGTATTTCATCGTTTTCATAATTTTAATATTTCTTAAATCAAATTTAAGTACCGGTGATGAATTTTTACGACAATGTTTTTGTTTTGTTCGGTAGCCGGTAAATTTGACACCGTTTGACACTTTTTTGATTGAAAGTTTGTATTACGTTTTTGTATATTCAAACGTACTGTACCTTTTTTGACACATTGTTCTTTTGTTTTTTAATCAAAAAAAAGGGACAATATTGATATAAATTTTGATCATTAAAGATACTTTTAATACCGTAACATAGAGTAGCAATTGAACTTCAAAGAAAATGACATCAGAAAAAAGTAATGTTGATACAAGTAATGTTGATACAAGTAATGTTGATACAAGTAATGTTGATACAAGTAATGTTGATACAAGTAATGTTGATACAAGTAACGTTTTGCAAAAACAAGATCTA